>Ga0326727_10027081_pt1 | contig 10560 bp, 7 predicted proteins | sample MB2enrmetagenome_FD_207643 | JGI IMG/M metagenome (GOLD analysis project Ga0326727, IMG submission 207643) | Lab enriched peat soil microbial communities from McLean, Ithaca, NY, United States - MB29MY | ecosystem: Environmental > Terrestrial > Soil > Wetlands > Peat | place: USA: New York... | reverse complement strand
CAAGGAAGCGGCGGAAGCAACGGCGGAGGGTGCGCACCCTGGGCGATTGCCTGAGGCAATTTCTCACACCTGCGGTTTGGAAGCAAGGGCAAAAAGCAATCGGCCGTCCGTGGCAGGCGTCGCGATGGCGGATCAAACCCCTGCTGGTCACGCTGCTGTTGATGACGTTTGCCTGTGGAGATTCGCAGGAGGAGCGTTTCGAGTCGGCCCGGGCGGTGGTGGTCGCTTTGCAGCCCAAACGGCGGCGACCGGGGGAGACGCTGCCGGGGTTTCAGTTGGCGCTGGCGCGACTGCCGATGCGGGTGCTACGGGCGGTGATCGCGGGGGTGCGTGCCCGACTGCCGCAGGCTTTAGCAGGGCGCTGGCAAACGAACGGATTCGTGGTATTGGGATGCGATGGCAGTCGTTTGGAGTGTGTGAGAATCCCTGCGTTGGAGGCGCGACTGGGAGAAGCGGGAAAGAGCGACTCGGCCCCCAGCATTTGGTTGACGGCCTTGGTTCATTTGGCGACGGGCGTCCCGTGCGCTTGGCGATTTGGCAAAGGAACGGCGAGCGAACGCGATCATCTCAAGCACCTGCTGGGAACGCTGCCCGCGATGGCCTTAATCGTCTGCGATGCGGGCTATGTGGGATTCGATCTCTGCCGGCAAATCATGGCCTCGGGAGCCGATTTTCTCATTCGCATGAGTTCCACCGTTACCTTGTACACAGAGCAGGAAAAACCGCTGACGCAGTACCGGGAAGGGATCGTCTACTACTGGCCCGATGCGGCGCAAAAACGAGACGATTCGCCCTTGCAGTTGCGTTTGCTGCGTGTGGTGGGCAAGAGGAAGGCCGGCGCGGACCCCTACGATGTTTGGATGCTCACGAGCGTCTTGTCGAAACGGCGATTGCCCTTTTCCCGCGCGAGCCAATGGTATCGCTGGCGATGGGAAAACGAGGGCTATTTCCGCACCTACAAACGGACCCTTTCGATGGTAAAGCTCACCAGCCGCAAGGTGTCTTTAGTGCACCGGGAAGCCGAAGGATCGATGTTGGCCGCGCAATTGTTGTTGGCGACCACCGCGATGGAGCTGTCCTCCACGCAACAGCCCGATGCCAAGGCCAGTCCGCGTCAGGCCTTGCGGGAATTCCGCCGCGAATTCCGCTATTTGGCTTCCTGCCGCCGCCGGGAGCCGTTGGGGCAACGCCTATCGCGTGCCGTCCGCGAGCGTCGCCCCGACCGCACGAGCCCAAAAGCGACCCGCGTTTGGCCTCGCCGAGGCCCCCACAAGCCGCCAAAACCACCCAAAATCCTCACGCTGGACAAGCTCAAACGACCCCTAAAACCAGCGTTTAAACGCGCCGCATGAACAGTTAACATTTATTGGCGTTGCATGGCACCCGCGCCGGCGTCTGTGGTTCCCTTTCCCTCCGGGAGAGGGTTAGGGTGAGGGCTGGCAGTTAACGGCAACTAGTGCAGCGTCACAGCTTGATTTTGGGATGGCCGAGTTGGATTTGGGGCTGTTTTTCCGTGCAGAACATAACTATCCATCCCATGTTTTAGCGTTGACGCTGCACTAGTTGTTTCGTGCCTTGATCCGTCGCGCCCTCACCCCCGGGTACCCTCTGGGTGCCTCTCCCAAGGGGAGGGGGGAGACCTTTGCGAACACGCTCTGAATCAGACGAGCTGGCCGGCGGCCACGGCCTCGGTCTGGAAGACGGCCTTGATCCGCGGATCAAGGCCCGGGTAGGCGTCCATCACTTCGGCGCGGTGGCGATCCAGGGCCGCTTGCCGCTCGCGGAAGTCGGCCGCCAGGAAGAGCTTTTCCGGCCGCATCAGCGCGGAATCGACGGAGCGCACCGCGCGGGGCACCATCAGCCCGGTGGCCCGCGACAAATACCAGTCCTCCACGTATCCGCGGAGGATGGCGTCAATCAGGCCCATCGTGTCGGTGAGGGTGATGTCGTGGTAGGAGCGCCCTTCTCCCACCCCGCCCGTATTGAGCAGGTAGCAGTTGATGGCGGGGTTGCCGGCCAGGAGATCGTAGAACAAGTTGGCGTGCTCGGAGCGGTCTCCGGCGATGAAGGGGTCGTAGAAGAACTCGTTCTTGATCGTGCCCGCCAGCGCGGGGTCGCCGGCCGAGGATTCCATCGACTGCCCCAGCACCATGAAGGCCGCCGCCTGCTCGTGCGTGAGCCTGGCCACCGCGGGAATGATGTTGCCGCGGGTGATGAGGAAGAGGTTGTCGACCCGCCGGGCGTTGATGTCATTGGCGGCGTGCAGGAAGTCGCGGCGCTCGATCACCGCCCGCCCGTTGCTGGTGTGCGAGAGATCGAAGAAGTCGATGATGCCGTCTTCGCTCACGGAGACGTTTTCCAGGAAGGTGTCCTTGCGGAGGCAGGCGTAGTAGGCCTCGCGCTGGTCGCCCGCGTTGAGGCAGTCGGTCTTGACGAACAGGCCGCCCGCCTCGAAGCCGCGGAAGCGGCCGTCGCGGCAGAGCGTGCCCCCGTCGTCCTGGATCAGCCAGGAGCGCTCGTGCCCTTTGCGGGCCAGCACCCGGCAGGTGGTGCTCGTCTTGCCGTTGGCGCTGAGGGCCACGAAGAGGGAGAAACTCGTCACGTAGGCGCCGTGGCAGTTTTCCAGGCTGTCCTTGCGGCAGCCGGCGTGCAGGAACAGGGCGTCGCCGTGGAGTTTCGCGCGGTAGTCCTCGCCGGCGAAGACCGCCTTCTTCCATTCGCCGAAGTAGTTGCTGTTGCGGACGAACTTGACCAGGCGGCCGTCGGGGGCGTGGGCCAGGCGGATGGTGATGTCCTTCTGCCCCAGCGGCTTCTGCTTGTTGCCCCGGAAGGCCTCGTCGCAGAACACGATCGCCTGGTAGGTCGGGTTGTCGGCCACCGCCGGCTTGAAGAGCTTCAGGCCGGCGTAGGCGAGGTGTACGAATTGCCGCGGCACGAGCAGCCGGGCGGTGACGCCCTCCGTGCCGTCGCCCACCTGGACATCGATCGAGACGAGGTCCTGGTCGGCCAGGGCGCGGGCGGCCTGCTCCAGCAGCTCGGCCTCCGCCGGGCCGAAGCGGTCATCGACGTTGTTCCTGGTGAAGCGGGCCGCCCGGGACATCGGCTCGGAATCGGTGAAGATGCTGCCGTACTTGGTCTGGCGGACGCCCGGTTCTTCCAGGGACATGGCCCGCAGCCGGGCCGAATCGGGGTTGCGCACGAGCCGCCCCTGGCGCAAGGCGGTTTGGAAGATCATTGCGGCAGCCCGCTGGAATTCGTCGAACATGGCTGGGCCCTCCTTATCTTGCTACCTTGTTCCCGGCTGGGCGACCAAGTTCGCTGCCGGGGCAACCCGCACCAGGTCGTCGCCGGCGACGTGGTGAATCTCCGCTTCGGAGAAGGCCGGCGTCTTCTCGGTGAACTGTGCCTGCTCGGTCGAGCCCTGCAGGGCGGCCAGTGAGGTCTGCCCCGCCGAGACGACTTGCACCACGCGGTCGAAATAGCCCGCGCCCACGAACGACTGGTGCTTCACCGCCTGGTAACCGTGATCGCGCTCCAGCTCGAATTCGCGCTGCTGGAACCGCGAATAGGCGGACATGCCTTCGTCGCGGTAGGCGTGCGCCAGCTCGAACATGCTCTGGTTGACGGCGTGGAAGCCGGCCAGCGTGACGAACTGGAACTTGTAGCCCATCGCGGCCAGCTTCCGCTGGAACGCGGCGATCTCGCCCTCGCCCAGCGCCCGCCGCCAATTGAACGACGGCGAGCAGTTGTAGGCCAGCAGCTTGCCCGGGTAGCGGCTGTGGATGCCTTCGGCGAACTCGCGGGCCTGGTCGAGGTCCGGCGTGGCGGTCTCGCACCACACCAAGTCGGCATAAGGGGCATAGGCCACTCCGCGGGCGATCGCCTGTTGCAGGCCCGGCCGCGCCGCGTAGAACCCTTCCACCGTCCGCTGGCCGGTGAGGAAGGGCCGGTCGCGGGGATCGACGTCGCTGGTCACGAGCTTCGCGTCCAGGGCGTCGGTGCGGGCCACCAGCAGCGTGGGCACGTCGAGCACGTCCGCGGCCAGCCGCGCCGCCACCAGCTTGCCAACCGCTTCCTGGGTCGGCACGAGGACTTTGCCCCCCATGTGCCCGCACTTCTTGGCGGAGGAGAGTTGATCCTCGAAATGCACGCCGGCGGCCCCCGCCTCGATCATGGCCTTCATCAGCTCGAAGGAATTCAGCACGCCGCCGAAGCCGGCCTCCGCGTCGGCGACGATCGGAGCGTACCAGTACGGCATCTGGTCGCTCGTGCCCGTGCTGTGGGCGATCTGGTCCGCCCGCTGCAAGGCATTGTTGATCCTCCGCACCAGCGCCGGCACGCTGTCGACCGGGTAGAGGCTCTGATCCGGATAAGTTTGCCCGGCGGTGTTCATGTCGCCGGCCACCTGCCAACCGCTCACGTAGACGGCTTTCAGCCCGGCCTGTACCATTTGCACGGCCTGGGCCCCCGTCTGGGCGCCCAGGGTCCGCAGGTAGGGCTCGCTCCGCAACATGGCCCACAGGCGCCTGGCTCCCAAGCGGGCCAGCGTGTAGTCGATCTTCACGGCCCCCCGCAGTCCCACCACGTCCTCGGCGGAATAAGGCCGTTGGACGCCCGTCCAGCGGCCGTTCGATTTCCAGGACCGCTCCAGCTCCAGCACGCCGTTTTGCATATACGCCTCCTTCTCAAGCCGCTCAAGCGAGATGCTCGTATCCCGCCAGCGTCATGAATTCCGTGAACTCTTCCTTGAGGACGATCTCCTCGATGAGCGCACGTGCCCGGTCGTAGTTTTCGCGGGCCTGCGGCTCCGCGCCGTTCCCCGCGCCGAGCTTGCCCGCCTGCTCGCGGAACAGGCCGCGGACCCACTCCGCGCTCACCTTGCGGCCGTCCGGCAGGCGTCCGTTGGGCTGGTGTACCCACTGCCACAATTGGGAGCGGGAGATTTCGGCGGTGGCCGCGTCTTCCATCAAGTGATAGATGGGCACGCAGCCGTTGCCGCCGAGCCACGCCGCCATGTACTGGATGCCCACGTCGATGTTGTGCCGCACCCCCGCCTCCGTGATCTGGCCGCGGGGCACGCTGAGCAGGTCCGCGGCCGTCACGCGCACGTCCTCGCGGCGGCGCTGGATCTGGTGCGGCCCGGGCATGCCGGCGTCGAACGCTTCCTTGGCCAGCGGCACGAGTCCGGGATGGGCGACCCACGTGCCGTCGTGGCCGTCTCCCACCTCGCGGACCTTGTCGGCCCGCACCTTCGCCAGCGCCTCCTCGTTCGCCTTGGGATCGCCTTTGATCGGGATCTGCGCGGCCATGCCGCCCAGCGCATGGATCCCGCGCCGGTGACAGGTCTGGATCGCCAGCAGCGAATACGAGTGCATGCCGTGCGTGGTCATGGTCACCTGGGCCCGGTCCGGCATGGTGAACTGCGGGTGCTTGCGGAACTTCTTGATGATGCTGAAGATGTAGTCCCACCGCCCGCAGTTCAGACCCGCCGAGTGCTCGCGCAGCTCGTACAGGATTTCGTGCATTTCGAAGGCGGCCGGGATCGTCTCGATGAGCACCGTCGCGCGGATGCTGCCCCGCGGAATGCCCAGCTCGTCCTGGGCCATCAGGAACAGCTCGTTCCAGAGCCGGGCCTCCAAGTGGCTCTCGAGCTTCGGCAGGTAGAAGTACGGCCCGCTGCCCGCCGCCAACAGTTTTCGGGCGTTGTGGAAGAAGAACAGTCCGAAATCCCACAGCGCGCCCGGCAGCGGCTTGCCCTCCAGCCACACGTGCTTCTCCGGCAGGTGCAGGCCGCGGGGGCGGACCATGAGCGTGGCCGTCTTGCCGTGCAGCCGATACGCCTTGCCTTCCGGACTTGTGAATTCGATGCTGCCGTCGACCGCGTCGCACAGATTCTCCTGCCCCTGAATCAGGTTCTCCCAGGTGGGGCAATTGGCGTCCTCGAAATCGGCCATGAACACGCTCGCCCCGGAATTCAGGGCGTTGATGATCATCTTGCGGTCCGTCGGGCCGGTGATCTCGACGCGGCGGTCCCGCAAATCCGCGGGGATGGGGGCCACCGTCCAATCGGCCTGGCGGACGGACTCGGTCCGCGCGAGAAAATCGGGGAGCCTCCCCGCGTCGAATTCCAACTGTCGCGCGGCCCTCCGCGCCAGCAGCTCCTCTCGCCGCGGCCCGAACTCGCGCACGAGTTTCTCGATGAAGTGGAGGGCGTCGCCGCTGAGCAGTTCCGCGTCGCGCGGGGCGAGCGGGGCACGAATCTCCAAGGCGATCGTTCCGGACTGCGTCTGGCTCATGGCACGTCTCCCGTCGGCTTGTGATCTCGCAACGTGGGAATTCTTTCGCCGCGCCGGGAGAAGTCAACGCCCGCTTGTGCGATTGCAGGATGCGGCCGCGGTGGCGCCAGCAGAAAGCGGAGGGATTGCGGCCGGGCAAGAGCTGCCCGGCGGCGCGCAGCACAAGCCACGGTCGGCGGCGAAGTCTCAACTTCCTTGCTGGCCGGCTGTTACGCGACCGGCGCATGCCAGCCCGCATCCGCCCACAGTTGGCCGCTCACCGCGGAATTCGAGATCAAGAAGCAGATCGCGTCGGCGATTTCGTCGGTCCGGATGAGCCGTCGCAGTTGCGTTTGCGGAAGGATCCTCTGCCGGATATACTCCTCGCCCAAGCCGCGGACCATCGGCGTATCGGTATAGCCGGGATGGATCACGCCGCAGCGCACGCCATGGTACATGGCTTCCTTGGTGAGGGTCGCCGCCACTCCCTCCAGGCCCGCCTTGGTGGCCGCATAGGCCACTTGCCCGCGGTTGCCGTGGGACGACACCGAGCCGATGAAGATCACCGTTCCCTGGACGTGCTCCTCCGGCTCCCAGCGTTTGAGCTTTTTTGCGAAGCGGTCTTCTGCGATGCGGCCGATCATTTCCAGGGCCCAGTAGGTGGGGGCGACCAGGTTCACCTCCAAGACCCGGCGGAACGCATCCAACGGATAAAGCAGCGCCTTGCCGGTCTCCCCGTCCACCTTGGCTGCCAACTGGTCGTGGACCACGCCGGCCGCCGGCACCAAAATACGGGGGACTGCCCAAGTGGCGGTCATACGGTCGAAAACCTGGCGGCGGAAGCTATCGTCCGTCACGTCGCCCACCATCGCAGTCACTCCCACGGTCCCGCCGTAGGACTCGAGGAGCTGGGCGGCCAGCGCCTCGACCGCGTCCGTGCGATCGACCAAGGCGATGGCCTGAACCTCCCTCTGCGCGAAGGCTTCGGCCACCGCGCGGCCAATCCCGCTGCCTGCCCCCGTGACGATGGCGACTTTGCCCGCAATGTCCATATCGGGACCCCTCATAAGTATTATCTCCCAACCCCGCGACACCGCTAAGTGTTATCCGTAGAAGCTCGCCGACCGACCGTCCTTCAGTTGGGGCCCGCGGCGGGTTCGCGGTCAGGGGTTGTCCTGCGAGGCTTCCTGCGTATCAATTCTACGTAGCCGAAGCCCGCGGGCAAGGCCGCTTTTCCGCATTTGCAATATGGCGGCATGGGTCATGCCAGAAACACCGCTGTGCCGCCCGGAAAAAGGCATTCACGCATGGTAGTGCGGAGAATTCAGGGGCAGAAGCTTGACCCTTGGTCACCGGCGGTCTACGATTAGTTGATGGTCTACCTGACGTGTTGTGCAAGAGCAGCATGATATGAACGCGACCAATCACTCCCCCTCCCAACGGCGGATGGAATTGCGAAAGTATCCAAACCGCCGTTATTACGACACCCGCCAAAGTAACTACGTGACCATCGAGGAGATCCACGCGGCCGTCCGCGATGGGTTCGAGGTCCGGGTAACCGACTCCAAGACGGGGGAAGACCTCACGGCCAAGGTCCTGACCCAGATCATTCTCGATCACGACCCTCCCAAGCTCGACATCTTCCCGATCGAGCTGTTGCACCAACTGATCCGTGCCAACGAGCCGCTGGTCCGCGATTTCGTGGACAAGTATTTTTGCGGGGCCCTGTCGGCCTTCTTGCAATCCCAGCGGCAGTTCGAGCAATACCTGAGGAACGTGTTGGGCCTGCCGGCCGCAATGCCCGCAGCCCAGTACTGGACCCGCTGGATGATGGGCCCTTTTGCGTCCCCGTTTCTGGGGGCAGCCGGGCAGGTAACGCCCTCCACCGATCCGGGGCAGACTCCACCCGAGAACACCCACCGGCAGGACCTCCAAGGCCAGTGCGAGGCACTCCGCCGCAAACTCGAGGCCCTGGAGGCCGAACTCCGAGAGCGCCGCTGAGACAGCCTGCGGCACACGAGCCTGTTTCCATGGTCCCGCCGATTTTTTTCAACTCGCGTCTTGACCGGCGACGGCGCCGGCCTAGTATTTTCGGTTTTTCCCCGGCCATGCGCGTCATTTCCCCCTAACAGAAGGAGTGTCCTTGCCATGTTCGACACCACCCAATCCAAAGAACTGTTCGGGCAGGCGACTCGGGCGTTCGAAACCGCGATCCAATCGGGGATCAAGCTCCAGGAGGAGTCCGTCAAGTTTCTCACGGAGACGTTCAACGAGGTTAGCTCTCCGGAGAAATGGCAGAAGACCGTGCAGTCGATGATGAACGGCATGGTCGACTCGTCGCGGAAGAGCATGGAGGAGGCGGTGCAGGTGATGAACGAGAATGCCCAGACGAGCCTGGAATTGCTGCAGCAGGCGTGCCAAACCCCGCCGGCCGACATCGAAGAGGCCAAGGCCCGGACCATGTCGCTGTGGGAGGCCGCGCTGCGGACCGTGCGGCGGAACACCGAGGCCGTCCTGCGGGCCAACTCCCGCCTGGTGGACGCCTGGACCGAATCGGCCGAGAAGCTCAACGGCAAGAATCTGGAGCGGATCGCCAAGATGGCCCAGCGCGCAACCCAGGAGGCCCGCGACGCTGTCCAGCGGGCCGTCAAGGAAGCCGCTAATGTGAAGGTGGGCGTCTGAGCCGAAGGCGGAGGGCAAGGGGCGAAAGGCCGCCCGAGCGCACCCGCAGCCTGCAAATTGCAACTGCGTTCCGCGTGCCTTGTCCCTCTAAGCCCTTGCGCCCACATCTCCTTACCCCCTTATCCCCCGACCCCAGAAAGGTGCGATTGCGATGCTCAGAGAAGTAGTCCTGGCTGGCGGCGTGCGCACGGCGATCGGCGGATTCTGCGGCACCTTGGCCGAGGTCCCGGCGCCCGCCCTGGCAGCCCAGACCATCCGGGCGGCGCTCGGGCGGGCCGGCATCGACGGCTCCGAGGTGCGGGAGGTCATCGTCGGCAACGTGGTCGGCGCCGGGCTGGGACAGAACGTGGCCCGGCAAGCGGCCCTGGCGGCCGGCCTGGCCCCTTCGGTCGCCGCCATGACCGTCAACAAGGTCTGCGGCTCCAGCCTCAAGGCCGTGATGCTGGCCGCCCAGGCCATTCAGTGCGGCGACAGCGACGTGATCGTCGCCGCCGGCACCGAGAACATGTCCGCCGCCCCCTACCTCCTGACCAAGGCCCGCGCCGGCTACCGCATGGGCAACGGCGAGTTGATCGACTCCATGATCCGCGACGGCCTGTGGGACGTGTACCACAACCTGCACATGGGCACCTTCGGCGACCGCGCCGCTGAGAAATATCACATCTCCCGGCAGGAGCAGGACGATTTCGCCGTAGCCAGTTACCGGCGGGCGCTCGAGGCGCAGGCCAGCGGCGTCTTCGCCGAGGAGATCATCCCCGTCGAGATCGCCACGCGCAAGGGCAGCGTGCAGGCGACCGTGGATGAAGAGCCCGGCCGCTTCAACGAAGAGAAGCTGCGCGCCCTGCGCCCGGCATTCGGGCCGCAGGGCACGGTGACGGCCGGCAACGCCTCGAGTATCAACGACGGCGCCGCCGCCGTCGTGGTCCTCTCGCGCGAGCAGGCCGATCGCCTGGGCGTCAAACCGCAGGCGCGGATCCTGGGCTACACCTCCGCCTCCCGCGAGCCCGAGTGGTTCACGCTCGCCCCCGTCGCGGCCATCGACAATTTGCTGAAGTGCATCCGCGTGTCGGTCAAGGACGTCGGGGCCTTCGAGATCAACGAGGCCTTCTCGGTGGTTCCCATGGCGGCCATGCGCGAGCTGGGCATCCCCCACGAGCGGCTCAACGTCCACGGCGGCGCGGTCGCCCTGGGCCACCCGATCGGCGCCAGCGGCGCCCGCGTGCTGGTCACGCTGCTGGGCGCCATGCGGCGCCGCGAGGCCTCCGTCGGGATCGCTTCCCTGTGCATCGGCGGCGGCGAGGCGGTGGCCATGGCCGTCCAGAGGCTAGGGAATGGGGATTAGGGATTTAGGGGCTGGGGATTAGGGACTGGAGATCGGAAAAGCCCGCCGACTGCGTCGGCGGGTTCCGACATGGCGCCACGGTGCTTGCAGCGCAACCTATAATTGCGCGGTGGACCTCTTCCGGCACGAATCCCAGGGAGTCGGCTTGTGAGTAATTCTACTGTTACCGTTATCCAGAGTTGATTCCCGGGGGTGTGGTTCGGCGTGGAGGGAAGGCCCGAGTCCTGGAGTACCAGTCATAAATGCGTGACTCTTCGTTAC
>Ga0326727_10027079_pt1 | contig 10561 bp, 7 predicted proteins | sample MB2enrmetagenome_FD_207643 | JGI IMG/M metagenome (GOLD analysis project Ga0326727, IMG submission 207643) | Lab enriched peat soil microbial communities from McLean, Ithaca, NY, United States - MB29MY | ecosystem: Environmental > Terrestrial > Soil > Wetlands > Peat | place: USA: New York... | reverse complement strand
TGCCGTCGGCGCGCATCTGCCGCACCACCTCCGGAATATAGGGCCGCCAGTTTCTCATGCCCACATACACGGGGACCGCGTGGCCCGCCGCGGCAAGCTCCGCCTCGACCAGCTGCGCCTGGGCAAATGTGATCTCGGTCAGCGGACTATGACCGATCTGCGCGTAGCGATGCTGGATCTCCTCTACAACCACCTGCGGCAACGGCCGCCCGCTCACTACGTTGCGCAGGTATTCGGGAATCTGTTCCGCCGTCTCCGGAGTGCCATGGGCCAGCAGCAAAACCGCCTGTTTAGCCACGTGCGCCCTCCAGTCGAAACTCGCGCACCATCCGCACTACTGCTTGCACGTTCTCTACGGGAGTGCCCGGCACAATACCGTGCCCGAGGTTGAAGATGTGTCCCGGCCGGCCATTGGCCGCGCGCAGAATCTCCTTCACGCGTTGCTCTAACACATCGGGTGGCGCAAAGAGCGTAATCGGGTCCAGGTTGCCCTGCACCGCATGCCCGTGACCCACGGCCCGCCAGCCCTCGTCGAGTGGTTGCCGCCAGTCCAGGCCAATCACGTCGGCTCCCGTCTGCGCCATCTGCTCCAGCAATCCGGAGGTTTCCACGCCAAAATAAATCACCGGCACGCCCATCGCCTGCACCGCGCGCACCAGTCGTTTTGAGGCCTCGAAGGCATACGCGCGATAGTCGCTGAGCGAAAGTGAGCCGACCCAGCTATCGAAGATCTGAATGACATCGGCGCCCGCCTGCACCTGCTGGCTGCAGTACTCAGTGAGCACGACAACCAGCTTATCCAAAAGGCTGCTCCACGCAGGGGAGCTGCCGTACATCAGCTTCTTCGTCTCAATGTAGTTCCGCGAACCGCCACCCTCAATCATGTAGCTGGCGAGCGTGTAGGGCGCTCCACAGAATCCGATGATGCCCAACCGGTCGCGGAAATGCGCCGCGACCTTCTCAATGGCCCGCGCCACGTAGCCAAGTTCGCTGGCGCGATCTGTCCGCAACGCGCGCACATCTTCCGCCGTTCGCACGGGACGATGCACCACGGGGCCTTCGCCGGCCTGAAACTCGAAATCCAGCCCCATCGGTTCCAGCGGCAGCAGCAGATCGGCAAAGATAATCGCCGCGTCCACGCCCAGCTTCTCCGCGGCAGTGATGGTCACCTCGGCGGCCAGCTCGGGCACTTTGCAAATCTCCACCAGCGTATGGTGCTTGCGCACGTCGCGGTATTCCTGCATGTAGCGGCCGGCCTGCCGCAAAAACCAGACCGGCGTGCGGTCCACCGGCTTGCGCAGGCAAGCGCGGATAAATCGGCTGCCGTCGAGAATCGTTTCAGCGGCTTCAAACCCCGTCTTGATCGTCTCCATATGGTTTCTTATTCTACCGGGCGCTCGCACAAATCGATCGCTGAACCACCGCATTCATTCCAACTCACCAGCGAACGCCGGAAAAACCATAGCAGCTCCAAACAGCAGCACCGACGCAGCGAACTGGGCGCCATTCTGCTCCGACCGCGCGCAACAGCTTGTGCTCACGCGGGATTCGTCCCGATTGCTGTGCTTTTACTCTCATTCGTGGCAACCTATTTTTGCCTGGTACCATCCAACCGGAAAGCTCAGCCTTCTCGCCTGCCATGTTTCTCGCTCGCGACGAGTCGCGCCTCGGAGGTGTTGCATGACATTCGCCCGCTTCTTCTGCGCGCTCCTCAGCTCATCAATTTGCGGCCTGACGGCAGCTTCCGCTCAGCAGCCGCAGCCGGCCGCCCCTCCCGCCTCTCAAGATCTTCGGCTCGATGTCGTCGTCGACACCAAATCCGGTCAGCCCGTCGCCAACCTGACTCAGCAGAACTTCACGGTCCTCGACAATAAGACCCCACGCCCCATCACGCACTTCAAGATCAAGAGCGTCGCGGATGAGCCGGTGAGCGTCATCGTTCTCATTGACGCCGTCAATTCTCCCTACGAGACGGTCAGCTGGTCGCGCCAAAGCGTCGAGAAGTTTTTGAAGTCGAACGAAGGCCAATTGCCTTATCCCACTTCTATCGCCGTGCTCACCGACCAGGGAGTGCAAATCAACAATAGCTTCTCCACCGATGGCAACGCCTTGAGCGAAGGCCTCGAGCACCACGCGATCGGTCTGCGGCAAATCACGCGCGCCTCCGATTGGGGTGCCTTTGACCGTCTTCAAATCTGCATGAACGCATTCGAGCAGCTCCTGGGGTTCGCCTCTTCTCTTCCCGGCCGCAAAATTCTTCTTTGGATTTCACCAGGCTGGCCCCTCGTCTCGGGTCCTAACATGATCCTGACCTCCAACCAGGAGCAGCATATCTTCAATGAAATCGTGGGCCTCTCAACACGGCTCAGACAGATCGATCTCACCGTCTACGACATCGATCCCATCGGAGTGACAGAATCGCTCGAGCGGGCCGATTACTACCAGTCCTTCCTCAAGGGCATTACCAGGCGGGACCAGGTACAATTCGGCAATCTTGGTCTTCAGGTGATCGCCGTCCAAAGTGGCGGACTCGCGCTCGAGGGAAACAGCGACGTTGCTGGCATGATCCAAAGATGCCTCACCGATGCGAAATCATGGTACGAAATCGGCTTTACTTCCCTTCCCGCAGACAAGCCCAACGAATATCACCATATCGAGATCAAGCTCGATCAGCGCGACCTGAACGCCCGCACACGCGACGGATACTATTTCAACCCAACCTTAATCCCGCAACGCTAAAGGCCGAACGTTTCTCAAGAAGAAGTGCTTTATCGCCATCGGAAGATCCTGAGCGACACTGCAAACGGCAGCACGAACCATGCCAGCAGAATCGCCAATGGCGCCATCATGTGGCCGAGCGGCATTCCCTGCAGCATGTTGCCGCGTATGGCGCTGATAGCCGCGGTGAGCGGAAGCGCCTTGACGAAAGGCTGCATGAACGCCGGAAAGCGCGAAGGTGAGAAAAAGACTCCTGACATGATCCACATCGGCATCATGACCAGGTTCATCAGGCCGCTGACGGCTTCTATGGTGCGGGCGCGCGAGGCAACGAGAAGACCCAGCGCCGAAAAGGTAAGCGAGGAAAGCACGCAGATGAGAGCCAGTTCGGCGAGCCGGCCGCGAAAAGGAATACCAAACACGGCGCGTGCAAACCCGAGCAGCACCACGACTTCAATGAAGAGCATGATGAGACGCGAGAGCAGATAGGCTGCCAGATACTGCCAGCGCGGCATGGGCGAGGCCACCATCCGCTTCAGCAACTTCTTTGCCCGCGCGTCGACAATCGCGAACCCCAATCCCCACATCGCTGAGCCCATCAGGTTCATCCCCAGCAGTCCGGGCACAACAAAGTCGATGTAGCGCGATCCGGTCTCGTGCAACGGTTGATTCTGGGCCTCGACGGCATCGTGCCGCCCCGCCGCGACCTGGATCGCACGGTCCGCAATCATGCGCGCCGTTCGTGCATCGGGATTCGTATCGTCGTACCGGTACACGACGCCATGACTGCTTTGGATGGCCAGCAACAAAATGTTTCCCGTCGCCAAGGCGCGCGCGCCCGCAGCTTCGTCCATCTGCTCCGCTCGCAAGCCCTTATCGGCGGCCAGCGCCTGCACCAGTTGAGGTGTTGTCGCGCCTACCGGCAGCACGTCCGCCGGACGGTTGCGGAAGGCGATCCCCAGCCCCAGCGCGAGCAAGATGGGAAACACGAAGATCCAGAAGATCGCTTCCGGCTCGCGCAGCGTAAGCTTTAGCCGTGTCACGGTGAGTTGATACAAACTGCTCAGATGCAAACTGCCTGGGGCAAGCCTACTCATCGCGCAGGTTCCTTCCCGTCAGCCGCACAAACACGTCCTCGAGCGTGGCCGAATGCGTGCGGAATTCGCTCAAATGCAGCCCTTGCTCCTCCAGGGCGGCAAAGATGCGCGGTACCGCCGTGTGCAACTCGCTCACCGAGAGTTGGTGCAAGGCCTCATCTACACGATGCGATTGCACACCGGGAATGGCCTTCAGGGCCTCTGCATCCAGCACTGCGCGCGCAGACTCCTGGAGGTGAGCTGTGGAAGAACCAACCGCAAATTCCACAATGTCCTCGCCGCCCACAGTCGCGATCAGCTCCTTGGGCGTGCCCAGCGCGATTACGCGTCCATGATCCATGATCGCCACGCGATCGCACAACTGCTCTGCCTCTTCCATGTAATGCGTGGTCAGGATGATGGTGCGCCCCGCCTGCTTCAGACGCTCCACCAGGTCCCACACATGCCGTCGTGCCTGCGGATCGAGACCCGTTGTCGGCTCGTCAAGGAACAGCAGCTCCGGATCGCCAACCAGCGCCGTCGCCATGGCCAGCCGCTGCTTCTGTCCGCCGCTCAATCCGCCCACGCGCGCCCGCCGCTTCTCCTCAAGTTGCGCCAGCGCGATGGCCTCATCCAGCGTTATGCCGCGCCGGTAAAAACTCCGAAACAGGCGCAGCACTTCTTCCACGGTTAGTTTGTCGGGGAATTGCGTCTCCTGCAGTTGCATCCCGATCAACTGCCGCAACTCGTTGGCATCCTCTTGCCAACTCCGCCCCAGCAACTCGACAGTGCCTCCGTCCGGCGCCGTCAACCCTTCGCAAATCTCGATGGTCGTGGTCTTCCCCGCACCGTTCGGCCCCAGCAAGCCAAAGCACTCGCCCGGACCAACCTCCAGGTCGACGCCGTCGACGGCGTGCACATCGCCGAAAGCCTTGTGCAGGCCGCGAATGCGCAGCGCAGCGGCACCCGCATCCCCCTGCGCCTCAAAGGCACTTGCGTCCACGCGATTTCTCACTCTCTCCACCACTCCAGGCTAACCTTTCCGCCGTTTTTGCCGATAATACCTGGTGCCGAATAGACTATTCATCAAGGCCTTATGTTGCGATCCAATTTTGACGCATTTTTCACCCTCCGGGCACGCCTCCGGTACTAAGTTGGTGCCATTGGTTTGCTGACTCACCGCGCAGCTTACAATGTCTTCGAACCCACTGTGGCTCACTCCCTCGTGCGAGGCACATCATGACCGCTCCTGCTCTGCCCGATCTCGGACCTGAAGGATCCCTCAAAACCATGAGAACCGCCGCCGGCTCCAACGCCCTGGCGCACTCCTTCCTCGACAACCTCTTCTTTGTGCAAGGCCGGTCGCGCGACCGGGCCACCTTCAACGATCTCTATATGGCTCTCGCGCATACCGTCCGCGATCGTCTCGTCGAGCGCTGGATTCAAACCGTTCTCAATTACCGCGCCCAGGACGTTCGGGTGGTTTGCTACCTTTCTGCCGAGTTTCTCACCGGTCCGCACCTCGCCAACAATCTCATCAATCTTGGCATCTACGACGAAGCCGAGGAAGCCATGCACCGCCTGGGCCTCGATCTCGAAGTCCTCATCGCGCAGGAAGCTGAGCCAGGTCTTGGCAATGGCGGCCTCGGCCGTCTCGCCTCGTGCTTCATGGATTCTCTTGCCACGCTCGACATTCCCGCCATCGGCTACGGCATCCGTTACGAGTACGGCATCTTCGACCAGGAAATTCGCGACGGCTGGCAGGTGGAAACCACCGATAAATGGCTGCGCCTCGGCAATCCCTGGGCCCTCGAGCGACCGGAAGACGCCTTCGAAGTCAAATTCGGCGGCCATACGGAGAGGTATAGTGACGGAAACGGCGGTTTCCGCGTCAACTGGATTCCGGAAAAGCTCGTCCGCGGCATCCCCAACGACACGCCCATCCTCGGCTACCGCACCAACACTGCGAATACCATGCGTCTCTGGTCGGCTCAGGCGGTCGAGTCCTTCAACATTGAAAGCTTCAACACCGGTGACTTCTTCGCCGCCGTCAGGGACAAGGTCAACTCCGAAAACATCTCCAAAATTCTCTACCCCAACGACGAACAGATCCAGGGCAAGCAATTGCGTCTGGAACAGCAATTTTTCTTCGTCTCCTGCTCCCTGCAACACATCGTCAAGATCCAGCAAACGGCGCAACGCCCGCTTGCCGACCTGCATCGCAGTTTTGCCATTCAGATGAACGACACGCATCCGGCCATCGCCGTGGCCGAGTTGATGCGCCTCCTCATCGACGAAAATTCCATGGATTGGGACACCGCGTGGAATGCGACCCGGCAAACGCTCTCCTACACCAACCACACGCTAATGCCCGAGGCTCTGGAAAAGTGGCCAGTCAGCCTCTTCGGTGCTCTGCTTCCGCGCCATCTGGAAATCATCGAAGAGATCAACCGCCGCCACATTGACCAGGTTCGCTCCCGTTATCCCGGCGATGGGGACCGCCTGCGCCGTCTCTCCATCATTGACGAATCCGGAGAGCGGAGCGTACGCATGGCCCATCTGGCTACGCTCGGCAGCCATGCCGTCAACGGTGTTGCGGCGCTTCACACCGAGTTGCTTAAATCGAGTGTTCTGCGCGATTTCTACGAACTTACGCCCGAGAAGTTCTCCAACAAGACAAACGGCGTTACGCCGCGCCGCTGGATGGTCCTCGGCAATCCGCGGCTGGCTCGCCTGCTCACTGCGCGCCTGGGGGCAAGTTGGATTCACGACCTCGAGAAACTGCGCAAGCTCGAGCCCCTCGTGGAAGATGCAGACTTCACCGCAGAGTGGCGCGCCATCAAGCACTACAACAAGGAGCGGCTCGCCACATACATCTACGACACCCTCCGCATCACCGTCGATCCCGGCTCCATGTTCGACGTGCTCGTCAAGCGTATCCACGAGTACAAACGCCAGCACCTCAAGGTGCTCCACATCCTCACTCTCTACAAACGCATCCAGCACAATCCTGACATCGTCATGCAGCCGCGCACCTTCATCTTCGGCGGCAAGGCAGCGCCTGGCTATCGCATGGCCAAGCTCATCATCAAGCTCATCCACTCGGTCGCCGCCGTGATTCATGACAATCCACTGGTCCGCGATCGCCTCAAGATCGTCTTTCTGCCCAACTTCAACGTCACCCTCGGCCAGCGCGTCTATCCCGCCGCCGATCTCTCCGAGCAGATCTCTCTTGCCGGCCTGGAAGCCTCCGGCACCGGCAATATGAAATTCGCCATGAACGGCGCGCTCACCATAGGCACCCTGGATGGCGCTAATATCGAGATTCGCGAAGAGATTGGCGCCGAAAACTTCTTCCTCTTCGGCCTCACGTCCCAGGAGGTCGAAAAGAGAAAAGCTGAAGGCTACAACCCGCGCACCGTGTACGAGTCCAGCCCTCAGTTGCGCGAGATCATCGGCTCTCTCACCACCGGCGAATTCTCGCACGGCGACCGCGGCCTGTTCGAGCCGCTGGTTCAATCCCTGCTCTCCTACGACCCGTACATGCTCTTCGCCGATTACCAGTCCTACATCGATTGTCAGGATCACATCGATCAGGTCTTCAACGACCCCGATCACTGGACGCGCATGTCGATTCTCAACGTCGCGCGCGTCGGTAAATTCTCTTCGGACCGCGCCATTCGCGACTACTGCGCCGACATCTGGAAAACATGGCCCGTGAAGATCGAGATTTAGCAGGATCGATTCGCTTCAACCCATTCGAGAGGGCAGCCTGGAATCGGCTGCCCTATGCCGTTAAGGGCGCGCCTCAGGCCGACTCTCTCTGATCTCTGCCCCTGATCGATCACTCCTGAATCGCCGCTATTTGATCGCCACTACCATCGAGTCCGGCCCCACCAGGTGCTCCACGCGCGTCTCCGTGAATCCCGCCTCGCGCATCCATCCCTGGCAATCCGCTCCGGTGTAGTCGAATCCTCCATAGGTTTCAATCATCATCTGCAAGCTCATCATCAGGCCAAAGGCGTTCTTCGAGCGGTCGTCGTCAATAATTGCGTCGTACGCCAGCAGTGCACCGCCCTTGGGAAGAGCCTCGTATGCCTTTCCAATCAGCATCCGCTTTTGCTCAAGATTCCAGTCGTGCAAAATGTGTCCCATCATGATCACATCTGCCTTTGGCAGGGCATCGGTGAAGAAGCTGCCCGCCTGGAACCGCAGCCGCGGGGCCAATCCGTGAGATTCAACATACTCCTCGAATATCGGGCCCACCTCCGGCAAATCGAACCCCACGCCGTGAAGGTGCGGATTCTTCAGAAGCACTTGCGTCAGCAGATCGCCCTGCGCCGGCCCCGCATCGACAACCGTCTTGTACTGAGCCCAGGGAAACTTCGCCGCAATAGCCAGGTTCGCGCCACGGCTCACGCCTGTCATCGCCTTCAGAAACTCCTTGAGCCGTGCCGGATCGGCGTAGATGGTCTCGAACACAGGTGCGCCGCCACCTTTCAATTCGCTCTGCGGCAACCCCGTGCGCAGTCCCTCCGTCAGATGGCTCCAATGCCCATAGGATCGGTGGTTAATCATCTCCAGAATTCCGCCGATATACGACGGCTTGTGCTTGTCCAGGAACAGGTCCGTGTCCCGCCTGTTGGAGTACTTTCCTTCACGCCGCTCCAGAAATCCCAACGCCACCAGCGCGTCGAGAAAATCCCGTGCCGACCTTGGATGCAGTCCCAGCCGCCCTGTCAGCTCCTCCAAACCTTCAGGACGCTTTGCCAGCTCGGTAAACACCCCCATTTCCACTGCGCTCAATAGCGTCTTTGAGGCCCAGAATCCAAAGCCAATTTGCATGATGTGTTCCGGTGTCGGCTGATCGCCCACAGTTGACCTTCTCTTTCACTTCATTTTGAATTTCAGATTTCGGGGAAACTGGTGAATCCGGAAACGGGAGCCCACTAAGCATTCCGGATTCGGGGAATGTGAACAATATACAGAATCTATAAGGGACTGTCGCTATTGAAGTTGAGTTGCGAAAACCTATCGCGAGCTCTCCAGAGCATCTACCCTAGCGTGAAAATTACGCGAATCTCTGTTTCAACCGCATAGGGCACTCCCAGAACACTGAACGGTCGATAGATCCATTGCCGCACTGCGTCGAGCGCAGCGTCCTTCAACTCCGCAGGGCCGCTCACGACTTTCATCTCTCCCACATGTCCATTGGTTTCGATCGTCACATTGATAACAACTGTGCCCTGGATTCCTTGTTCCTTTGCTGAGATCGGATATACCGGAGCCGCCTTCTTCAAGAGAGGGACTGCCGATCCGTGGCGCCCACTCTCGGAAGAAAATACGATTGCATGCAAGTCCACTATCAGAGCGCTCGATGGGACTTCCGGGAAAGAATCCGCAATCTGAGCCATTTCTTCGACGACATCCAAGGAAAGATCCATACTTGGCTTGCCCGCCATCGAAATGTGAAGCTCGTGTGCAAGGTAGTGCCCTTGAAACAGCGTGATTTGGTTGTAAAGTGTTTCGAAGGGGCTTCCAGTCGAACTCAAACGAAGCGCCGGCTCCGCTGCATTGAAACAATATGTCGGAAAATAATCGTTCATCACCGTAGTGCTGGACGGAATTCGGTAGGTCAACGATACGCAAGTCAATTTGATTTTCCCCGCCGACTCGGTGTGCTCTTTCGCCGTGAAATCTACCGAATTGAGAGTTGGCACCGGTTCGATCAAGCTCCTCCTCAGCACAACGCCTGGGATGAACCACTCCTTTGCGCCTTCGCGAAAAAGGCCTGTCCCATTGGCGTAATCCGTCTGCGTAAACTTCGGACTATTGAAGCTCCGCTTATATCGGGTGGGACTCACCCACCACTCTTCGTACACGCCCTGGTCTTCAGGCTTGCCCTTCTCGTCATAGAGCGTGTAGTGCCCGCGGATATGCCACGGCCGGACCGTTGAAGAGTGCAGGCCGTTTTCCTCAAGGCCGAGCGATAAAAGCGCAACCGGATCCTTCGGCAAACCCGCCGGTGAAGTCTCCTGAGAAAAACCCATGACGACTGAAGGCAGCACGAATAGCAGTGGAAGCGTATAAAAACGCATTTGGCTAGCTCCAAGACACCGGGATCGGAGTATTAACGCACAGAATATGTGCTCTTCTTGGCAGCTATCATAAATCTGACCAGGTTTATGCGCTAGATTCTGTCATGAAGATCACGAACCTCGAACCCTTCATCCTTCACGCGTCCGTCACGCGCGGCGGCATCGCCGACAGCACCCACGCGCTCACGCACTGGGGCGCCCCCGGCGTTGCCATTCACACCGACGTGGGCCTCACCGGCTACGGCTTCTCCGGCACGCACGCGCATCTGGCCACGGACCGGCTCATTACCGACTGCATCGTGCACAGTTACGGCCCGTTGCTCATCGACGAGGATCCCCGCGAAGTCGGCGCGCTCTGGGAAAAGCTGCACAAGTATCCGCCGATTTACTGGGTGGGCCGCGCCGGCATCACGCATCTGGCGCTCGGCGCCATCGACATCGCTCTCTGGGACCTGAAGGCCAAAGCCGCCGGCGTGCCACTCTGGAAGCTGCTGGGCGGCTCGGCAGCAAAAAAGGTGCAAGCCTATAACACCGACGGCGGTTGGCTGAACTGGCCGCTCGAGACCGTGGTCTCCGATTGCACGCGCCTGGTGGAAGAGGACGGCTATCGGGCCGTGAAGCTCAAGGTGGGCAGTGCGAACCCGGACGAAGATTTGCGCCGCGTGGAAG
>Ga0326727_10027077_pt1 | contig 10562 bp, 5 predicted proteins | sample MB2enrmetagenome_FD_207643 | JGI IMG/M metagenome (GOLD analysis project Ga0326727, IMG submission 207643) | Lab enriched peat soil microbial communities from McLean, Ithaca, NY, United States - MB29MY | ecosystem: Environmental > Terrestrial > Soil > Wetlands > Peat | place: USA: New York... | reverse complement strand
CAGACCATTGACAGACAGTGTTCATCGGGTCTCATGAGCATCTCCATGGCGTCGAAACAAGTCGTCATGGACCGCATGGACATCGTCGTGGCCGGCGGCATGGATTCCATCTCGCAGGTGCAGACGGCCGAGCTCCGTCTCGGTTCCGACCCGGAGCTGCTCGCGCTTCATCGGGACATTTACATGCCGATGATCGACACGGCCGAGGTTGTCGCTCGCCGCTACGGCGTTTCGCGCCAACAGCAGGATGAGTACGCGTTTCAGTCGCAGCGCCGAACCGCCGAAGCTCAGGCCGCCGGTCGATTCGATGCGGAAATCATCCCGGTAAAGACGAGCAAGTCGGTAACCGACAAGACCACCGGCGAAACCTCGATGCAGGAGGTGGTGCTGACGCGCGACGAAGGCAACCGGCCTGACACGACCATGGAGGGCCTCGCCTCGCTCAAGCCGGTGCAGCAAGACGGCTTTATTACCGCGGGCAACGCTTGCCAGCTATCCGACGGCGCCTCGGCCTGCGTGGTGATGGAGGCAAACCTGGTCGCTGCCCGAGGCCTTCAGCCGCTTGGCCGCTATTGTGGTATGGCCGTTGCCGGCACAGAGCCTGATGAGATGGGAATTGGGCCAGTCTTCGCTGTCCCCAAACTCCTGAAACGTTTTGATCTCAAAATGGACGACATCGGGCTCTGGGAGCTGAACGAAGCCTTCGCGGTGCAAGTGGTCTATTGCCGCGACCGGCTCGGTATTCCCAATGACCGCTTCAACGTCGACGGCGGCGCCATCTCCATCGGCCATCCTTATGGCATGTCCGGCAACCGCCTCACAGTGCATGCATTGATTGAAGGGCGCCGACGGGGTATCCGATACGTCGTTGTGACCATGTGCGTGGGCGGCGGCATGGGCGCGGCAGCCCTGTTTGAGGTCCTCTAATGGTGATCAGGTCAACGCACACATCCGGGTCGCCGATTTCGCCGCAGGGGCAGGCCGGTGAACCGTCCAATCCGCAACCTGCTCCACCCCCGCCCCAACCCGGCCCACGTGCCTGGATTGCGCTCGCCATGCTCATCGTGGTGTATGTGCTGAACTTCCTGTCGCGACAGTTGCCGGGCATTCTTGCCAAGCCGATCCAGGACAGTTTGCACCTCTCGGACGGTCAGCTTGGCCGGATTGGCGGCCTCTATTTCGCGCTCTTTTACTGCTGCATCTCGATTCCGGTGGGTTGGCTCGCGGACAAGACAAACAGGTCGAAAGTTTTGGCAGTCGCATGTGCAATCTGGAGCGCGGCAACGATGTGCTGCGGCGGCGCGGCTAACTTTCTTCAATTTGCCATCGCGTACATGACGGTTGGGTTCGGCGAAGCTGGCGGCGTTCCACCGTCCTACTCGATCATCTCCGACTATTTTCCTCCCGGCCGTCGCGGTCGAGCGCTGGGCCTCTACAACATCGGACCGCCGATTGGTTCGGCGCTGGGAATCGCCTTCGGCGCTTCCATCGCTGCTGCTTTCAGTTGGCGCTATGCGTTTGTCGTGCTCGGCTCCATCGGTCTTTTCGCAGTGATCGGCATCCTCCTTCTGGTACCTGAGCCCCGTCGCGGCGGCCTGGATCGCATTTCGGACCAGGGGCCCGCGAGCAAAACAGGATTCCGGAAGACGTTGGTGATGTTCATTTCGCGGCCTTCCCTCATGCTCGCCGCACTGGCCAGCGGCGCCACCCAATTCGTCACCTACGGTCTGATCAACTTCGCAGTGCTCTTTCTCATGCGCGAAAAAGGCATGACGCTGCACCAGGTCGCCGTCTATTACGCGCTGGTTGTTGCCATCGGAATGACCGGGAGTATGCTCGCCGCCGGGCGCGCAATTGACTATTTCACACGGCGTTCGAAACAGGCCTTTGCCCTGGTGCCCGCCGCCTCACTTACTCTTGCCCTCCCGTTTTATCTCGCATTTGTCTGGGCTCCCTCCTGGCGTCTCGCGTTGCTCTTTCTCACCGGCGCGATGTTTCTGAATTATTTCTATCTGACATCGGCGGTCACCCTGGTGCAGGAGGAAGTGCGGCCAGACCAGCGCGTGATGTCAGGCGCACTGCTTTTGCTGATCATGAATCTGATCGGTCTCGGTCTTGGCCCCACCTTCGTGGGGGCGGCCAGCGATTTTTTCCGCGCCGGCCATCCCCATCACTCGTTGCAGATCGCACTTTACATGCTCGCGTCGTTCTACGTTGTAGCTGTATTGTTGTTCCTGGCGTTGGCGCGCGTGCTTAGAAACGAAAGCCGTACAGTTGGAGAAACCATCCCATGATCAACCTTCGTCCCTCGTTTGCCTGGGCCGTCGCGGCCGCTTGTGTTGTTTTAGCGCCATCGAATTTCGCTCAACAGGTGACAACTATGTCCGCTCCATCCCATGAAAAAAGCGGTCCAATCGTGAACGCGCCTGCTGGCTCAATAGAAGGCCGGATGGAAGGCGAACTGCGCGTTTTCAAGGGCATCCCTTATGCTTTGCCTCCAATGGGCTCAGCACGCTGGAGACCGCCCAGTCCGATGCCGCGATGGACTGGCGTCAGGAAAGCAATCGAGTTTGGGCCCGTATGCTTCCAGCCCCAGTCCAAACTCTCGAATATTTACACCCGCGATCCGATGCCGATGAGTGAGGATTGCCTGTCCCTCAATATCTGGACTCCTCGCGACGCGCGCAATGCGCCGGTATTCTTCTGGATATATGGAGGCGCGCTAACCGGCGGTGCGAGCCGGGAGCCGCTCTATGACGGTGCCCGGCTCGCTGACCAAGGCATCGTTGTGGTCTCCATCAACTATCGATTGGGGGTGCTGGGCTGGCTCGCCCATCCTGAGCTCAGCAAAGAGTCGCCGCTTGGGGTATCCGGCAATTATGGTCTGTTGGATCAGATTGAGGCTCTGCAGTGGGTCCGGCGCAACATCCGTGCATTCGGCGGCGATTCTGCAAACGTGACCATCGCAGGCGAATCCGCGGGCGCTCTGAGCGTGATGTACCTTATGGCGGCTCCCCCGGCTCGCGGCCTTTTCGCCAAGGCAATCGCGGAAAGCGCGTACATGATCTCAACGCCCGAGTTGAGAAGCGCCAGTTTCGGCTCGCCATCTGCTGAGGAGAGCGGTGTGAAGCTCGCTGCCGCGCTCCATGCGCCGGATATCGCGGCGATGCGAGCGATGGATGCAAGCACGCTGAGTTTCGCTGCGCCAGCGGCTGGATATGCACCATGGGGCACGATTGACGGACACGTATTGCTGCGCCAGCTTGTCGATGTATTCGATAGAGGCGAACAGGCGCCTGTGCCGTTGCTCGCCGGCTTCAACAGCGGCGAGATCCGCTCGTTGAGGATTCTCGCTCCCCCTCCTGCTGCGAGTGCGGCCGCGTACGAAGCCATCATTCGCAGCCAGTATCTTGATCTCGCCGATGAATTCCTGCGGCTCTATCCCAGTGCCAACATGGAGGAGAGCATATTGGCCACAACACGAGATGCCCTGTATGGGTGGACGGCGCAGCGACTCGTCAGAAAACAAACTGCACTGGGGCAGCCATCTTTCCTCTACTTTTTTGATCATGGGTACCCGGCAGAAGACGCTGCCGGACTGCACGGCTTCCACGCCAGCGAACTGCCCTACGTGTTCGGTACGTTCGATGGCACGCCGCCACTTTGGCCGAAGGTCCCGGAAACCGCGCAGGAGAGGAAGCTTTCCGACGCGATGATTGGCTACTGGAGCTCGTTTGCGCGCGCGGGCCGCCCCCAGGCCGCAAATGAGCCGGATTGGCCGTCGTTTGGGCCGACAGGCTCCTACATGGCATTCGAGGAAGCTCCAAAGCCCTCAAATCATCTCTTGCCTGGGATGTACGAGTTCAACGAAGAGGTCGTTTGCCGACGCCGAGCCAGTGGGGACATCGCCTGGAATTGGAATGTTGGATTGTATTCGCCCAAACTTCCGGCTCAGCAACCGCAATGTAAATAGTGATGTGCGAATCCGATAAGCGGCAACGGCTGCAGCTCGGCAGCCGAATGCGTTTGGCCGCCGAGTTAGCACTTCTGAAAGCCGCGGAGGAAACGATGTCGAAAGCAATGGTATGGATCTTGCTAGCTACCACAGTTTTATTGGGTTCGGTAGCTCCGGTGCTGGCCGCGCAGACCATGATTACCGAACCACAAGGCAAGCTGGCCGGTCAGGTCGATGCGCATGGCGTGCGGTCTTTCAAAGGCATTCCCTATGCCGAACCGCCGGTCGGCGCTAAACGTTGGACCGCTCCGGTTGCCGCGGGCCCATGGAAGGGTGTGCGCGACGCGCGTGATTTCGGCGCCAGTTGCTTTGAAACGTCTTACTCACCGCAAAGTCTCTTTAACGTTCATCCTCCGAAGCTCAGCGAGGACTGTCTCTTCCTGAATGTATGGATCCCGCCGCACGCGAAGAAGGCGCCCGTCATCGTCTGGATTCATGGCGGCGGATTCGTCAGAGGCGGCAGCTGGGAGCCGCAATATGAGGGCACGCACTTCGCGGAGCACGGCGTCGTCTTCGTAACGATCAATTACCGGCTCGGTTCGCTGGGCTTTTTGGCGTTGCCGGAGCTGAGCGCGGAATCGCCACACGGGGTCTCCGGCAATTACGGTCTTCTGGATCAAATCGAAGCGCTCAAATGGGTGAAGAAGAACATCGCGGCGTTCGGCGGCGACCCCGGCAACGTGACCATCGATGGTGAGTCCGCCGGCGGCGTGAGCATGGCCCTATTGATGGTGAGCCCGCTGGCGCATGGTCTGTTTCAAAAGGTTATTGCCGAAAGCCTCGGTATCCAATGCATGGCGGAATTGAAGCAGCTGAACCACGGGCTGCCTTCCGCCGAAGAGAACGGAACGGCTTTCGAAAAGGCGCTAGGCGCGGCAGACCTGAAAGCACTGCGGGCGATAGATGCCAAAACCGTGACAGAACATGCCGGCTATCGAGGCGGCCCTAACGTCGATGGCTGGGTGATAACGCGTCAGATCGTCGATACCTTTGATCGCAAGGAAGAGGCGCTGGTACCTGTTCTGATGGGCTTCAATCGTAACGAGGTTTATCCGGTGCTGATGGGATTCCTTCCGCAGAATTTGCCGGATTCGAGCGCTGCATATGAAGCCGAGATCCGCAAGCGCTATGGCGATCTGGCGGCGGAGTTTCTCCGGCTGTATCCGAGCGGCGATATCAAGGGCAGCTCGATGGCGGCAAGCCGCGATGCAGTCTTCGGCTGGAGCGCCGAACGAATCGTTCGCGACGAGGTGGAAGCGGGCGTGCCTTCCTATCTCTATTTCTTCGATCATGGTTATCCGGCGGCGGAGGCGCGTGGGTTTCATGCTTTCCATGGCAGCGAAATGCCCTATACGTTCGGCCATGTGGACAAGGACGCGACATTGCCGCCGAATTGGCCGGTGCCGGAGGGTCCCAAAGAGAAAGCCTATTCAGATGCGATGCTGGCCTATTGGACGTCCTTTGCGCGCACCGGCGTTCCCAGGGCTGAGGGGCAGCCGGACTGGCCCGCGTTTGCCTCCAACAAGAGCTACATGCATTTCGTGGAGCAGCCCGAAGTCGCGACGGATCTAATGCCCGGCATGTTCGCGCTGAACGAGGAAGTCATGCAACGCGAGCGGCGTGCCGGAGATCAGCCATGGGCGGGCAATGTCGGCGTCGCGGCTCCCGTGCTTTTGCGCGAAGCGCCGGCGCACTGAGCCCTGGACCCGCAGCGGCAGGCCGAAAGATCTCGCTAGCCACCGCAGTTTTTGGGGTTCGGCAGCTCTGGTGCCGTCCGGTCAGGTCGATGCGCGTGGCGTGCGTTCCTTCAAAGGCATTCCCTCCGCAGCGCCGCCCTTGGTATTTACCCTGGCGTCCTCCCCAACCGCCGCAAATTGGGAAGGGAATCTGATCCGCCACGTACTTCGGGCCTAACTGCATGCAGTTGTTGAAGTTGCCAATTCCCGCCCAGGTTTCTTTTTAGAGCCAGGGTGTCCGTAAATGACATGAAAATGTCTGCTCAGAACCTGTCATGCCCTGTATTTATTTTCTTACTATTGCGCATCGTTTTCTGCGTCCGGAATCGGAGAGGCCAGATTCGAAGAGGAGAAAACAGATGCGTTACGCCCAACAAATGCAACCCGCTCGCAAACAAACTGTCGCGTTCTGCCGCTGGGCATTCGTGGCGTTTGTTGTATGCACGCTGTTTACAGCCTGCGGGCTGTTATGCGCGCAGACAGGTGGAACCGGCGCCATCAGCGGCGCGGTCACGGACCCCACCGGTGCCATGGTCGTAGGTGCTCAGGTCAAGGTCACGGATGTGGCCACGGACTACACGCGAACCGCGCAATCCAACGACCACGGACTATATGTTGTCTCCCTGCTTCCGCCGGGGCAATACACGATCGAAGTCACGAAACAAGGGTTCAAGGTGGCCTCGTCGCCAAACGTGCAGGTAATTGTGGCGGAGACAACGGTACTGAACATACGAATGGAAACGGGTGCGGTGACGGAAACGGTTACTGTGGCTACTTCCAACGTGGAGTTGCAGACCGAATCGAGTGAATTAGGACGCGTGACGGATTCCGAGATGCTTGAAAACCTTCCTTTGGTTACGCGTAACTTCACGCAGATTATCGGCTTGAATCCGGGCGTCTCCCAGGAGGTCACCAACGCGGGGAGCGTGGGAAGAGGCGGCGGCAGCCAGGACGCGAATCCCGCGGGCGGAAGCATCATGAGCCAGGGAGCCACTTCGACCGACAATAACTTTGAAATGAACGGCCTCACGATCAACGACACGCAGGGTTCATGGATTTACTCGCAGGGCATTCCGGCTCCCAATCCCGACACCATTCAGGAATTCAAAGTGCAAACAGCCCTGTACGATGCTACGACTGGGCGCAATGCCGGGGCTAACGTGGATGTCATTACGAAAGGCGGCACCAACGACTACCACGTGTCGATGTTCGAGTTTTTCCGGAACGAAGATCTCAACGCCAATGACTGGTTTACGAAGGCTTTTGGCGAGCCGCGAGGCATTCTGCGGCAGAATCAATACGGTTTTACCGCAGAGGGTCCATTGGTCAAGAACAAGGTTCTGCTCTTTGGATCCTGGCAGGGCACAAGGCAATACAATGAAACCGACCCGGAGAACCATAAAATCGTCTATGAACCCCCCATTACCAACGACCGGTCCTTGACGGGGTTGGGCGCGGTTTTCAATGGCCAGAATGGCTACCTTGGCTCGTGGGCCGGCGAGATCACTTCAGCTGGCCTAAATACATATTGCATATATTCGGGGGCATGCACTAACAACGGTGTCACATCGTATACCATCGCTCCCCAGGCCTTGTCGTTGCTCCAGACCAAGCTGCCCAACGGTCAATACATGATCCCGACACCGTCGAAAATCAACACTTCCGCTCCGGGTGGATTCGATTCCGAGGGCGAAGCGTATGTGACCAGTCCCGGTTTTTACAATGAAAATCAATGGATGGTCAACGCCGACTACCTGCAGACCGACCGCAACAAAATCGCGATCCGCTATTTCGGCGCCACCAGCAACCAGGAGTGGTCCACGTTATACGAGACTGCGGGAAATCCGCTCTATCAGCCAGAGCGCTTCGACATTTCTTCGATCGAAGACACCTACACCCTGAGCCCACGCATGGTGAACCAATTTCTGGTCGGGCTACGCAGATCGACCTCGAACCAGTACTACGACAATGCATATACCTTCTCGAGCATCGGCATGAACGCGCCGGCCCAGGTGAATGGGTACCCCAATATCTGGATCATCAGCGATGGCTTCCAGACGGGCACAACTTCGGCTACCTACTTCCTGGAAGAAGAGGAGCAATTCAACGACACATTGTCCTGGGTCAAGGGAAAGCACCAGTTCACCTTCGGCGGCGGTTTCACTTACGGCAGGGATAACATGGGAAAATTTAACTTCGAGGCCTATGTCCTGCCCTTGACCTGGGCGGATTTCCTGCTCGGGCAGCCGAACCTTTATGGACTCGGATGGAGCAATATTTACGAGTCATACGCGGGTTTTGGCGACTTCCTACGCGACTGGAGATACAAGGATGCGGACGGCTTCATCCAGGACAACTACCAACTAGCGAAGCGTCTCACGCTTAACCTGGGCTTGCGCTGGGAGCACATAGGCGACCTCGGTTCAGCCAATGGCGGGGGCAACGTGGATGTGTCCCAGATTAATCCCAATCCATCTGCGTCGGGCAGTCTCGCCGGCTACATTGTTAACTCCAATTACAAGGGCCCTACTCTCCCGGCCGGAGTGATCCAGGGGAAGAACACGTTCGGATTCGATGGCGATGGCCAGAATACATGGAATCCGCGTTTAGGGTTTTCCTGGATGCTGCCCCGCACCGACCGCTTTGTTCTTCGCGGAGGCATAGGCATCTATCACTCTACGACCGAGGGCCAGATGAATCTTCTGCTGTGCGCGGAAGCACCTACTGGTATTTGGGCCGTCTACACAGGACAGAATAACGCGAATTCATCCGACGCGAATCCCTTCCCCTACACTCCGACCTTCCCCCTATTTGCGCCTTATTCCCCCTCGACCGATTTCACCCTGGCTGCGCTGGGCATGCATTGGCGTCCTCCGACAATCTATCACTATAGTCTTGGCCTGCAATCTAAACTCCCGGGCGGCGCCATCTTAGACATCGCGTACGCCGGAGCACGCGACCTGCACACCATCCTGGGCAGGTCGATGAACCAGGCGCCTCTGGCCTCTGCCTCAAGCGCGATTCGCGGCCAGACCACAAATACCGTTGCGAACATCCCCCAACGCGCACCCTATCTCGGGTGGACAACGAACTCGATGTACTACTTCAACACCGACGGCGAGGCCTGGTACAGCTCTTTGCAAGCATCGCTCACACAGAAATTCAAACATAGCCTGCAGTATCAGGCTGCCTACACTTGGGAGCGATTGCTGAGCCCCGTACCGGGCTTTACCACGGGGTCGAACGAATTCGGGCCATCCGGCGATCAGACCGCGTTGCGCGCTCACGAGGCTGGATACGGGCCGGATTACAACGTGCGGCCACAGCGGTTTGTCCTGTCCGCGTACTACGCTCTCCCCGGTCCGCCGAAATCCAATCATTTCCTGGCAGACACGATCGGTGGGTGGAGTATTGCCACCGCTACGGTGGTCCAGGACGGCCAGCAGAGCAGCATTACCTACAACAACATCAACAATGCTTACGGCATTCCCGGCGACCGGGCGAGCTACGCTCCGGGTTGCAGCAAGAAGAATGTAGGGACTTCGGGATCGATCAGCAGTAGAGTGAGGAACAACAACTACATCAACACCGCTTGCTTCGTGGCCCCGGCAGTGATCGGCGCCGACGGCGTTGCCACGGGCTTCGGGAACACGCCCAACGGCATACTGCGGGAGCCTGATCAGTCCGATATCGATCTCTCGCTCAGCAAGAACCAACTGGTGAGCTGGCCGAAGGAAGGCGCCAGCGTACAGTTCCGGGCGGACTTCTTCAATGCTCTCAACCACCCCAATTTTGCCGGTCCGAACAACTCTGCCTCTACCGCCACCTTTGGGTATATCACTGCAATGAGCACCAATCCGAGAGTGGTGCAGTTCGCGTTGAAGTTCGCGTTCTGAGGATCGCAACAATCACTGCTCTTGTCGTGCGCAGGCGCCGGAGAAAACTTCGACGCCTGCCGACCTAAGCAGGTGTTATCTGGATCAACCGAAAGAGGGTGTAACTTAGACGATCGTCGCCGCGATTGTTCTATGGCGATGGAGAAAATCCAGAAGCAGCTGATTGAAGACTTGCGGGTTGTCCATATTTGCTACATGTCCGGCGTTGGGAATCACAGCGTATTCGCTTTGCGGCTCGGCTTGTGGCCATGTGGGAGCCAACTTGCGTATATTCCCCAATCTATCATTCGCACCGTGCACCAGGAGAAAGGGCACAGGAATCCTGTAGTCTGATTCCTCGTGAAGGTCTTTCAAAAGCTGGGGAATCAACGCCCCGAATTCGGTCTCGCTCACTATTTTCTTGGCCTTGGATGGGAAAGGGTTGGACACGGCTGGAATGGTATATGGCGGAGGGCAGAGTCTCGAGCGAACCGTTCTCCAGTCCCAATTCCCTGCTAACAGGGAAGAATACAGTGATTTTCATCATTTTGGCGGTGGAAACACTCGCCCTAATAGCCCTATCAAGCTCAATTAGGGATGGTTACAGTCGATATCCACCATTGATTTTGGCAAACATAACAGAGATTTATCAGGGGCATAAGAGGGAATTGATTTTCCTGTTTCGCCACTGGACCAAGCTGATACACAACCACTCGGGGTATCGACACCAATCGCAACAACTGGCCCAGGAATTCCTCGATAATGCGAAAACTAACACTTGCTGTGGTTCAGAATTCCGGGAGCCCATCATCGGCAAGCGCAGCAGAAAATGTGGACCAGAGTCCATTTTTTCGGCAGGTAAATCCATTTCAACCCATTGATCAGCCGCTCTTACAAGAATAATCGGCGCGGATGCGGCCCCAGTATCATGGTATT
>Ga0326727_10027076_pt1 | contig 10562 bp, 14 predicted proteins | sample MB2enrmetagenome_FD_207643 | JGI IMG/M metagenome (GOLD analysis project Ga0326727, IMG submission 207643) | Lab enriched peat soil microbial communities from McLean, Ithaca, NY, United States - MB29MY | ecosystem: Environmental > Terrestrial > Soil > Wetlands > Peat | place: USA: New York... | reverse complement strand
TGGGCTTTGAAACCATCCAGCAATGCATGGACGCTCATGAACACAGCTGGGTCGGCATCAACTTCGTCATGCCAGAGGATGGCTTCATTTCCATGCGCGACTACACCTTGCAGATGAAGATGCTCGACTACCTGCACTCCATCTATCCGAGGGTGCACATCAGCCTGCACGCCGGCGAGCTGGCGCCGGGCCTGGCGCCGCCCGAGAGCCTGCGCTACCACATCCGCCAGGCCGTCGAGCTGGGCCACGCCGAGCGCATCGGCCACGGCGTCGATGTGGCGTATGAGGACGACGCTCCGGGCCTGCTCAAGGAGATGGCCGCGAAGCACGTGATGGTGGAGATCAATCTCAGCTCGAACGACGGCATTCTGGGAGTCAAAGGCGCCGACCACCCCTTCCCGCTCTACCGCGCCGCGCACGTGCCGGTCGCGCTCTCTACCGACGATGAGGGCGTCAGCCGCATCGACATTACCCGCGAATACGTGCGCGCCGCCCTTGACTACCACCTCAGCTACCAGGATCTGAAGCAGTTGGCCCGCACCGGGATGGAGCACAGCTTCCTGCCCGGCGAGAGCCTGTGGGCCGCGCCGGACGTCTTCATTACGCCCGCCGCGGCGTGCAAGGCCCAGCCGCTTGGCGCGGACAAGCCTTTAGCCGACTGCAAGTCCTTCCTCGACGGCAGCGAAAAGGCCGCCGCGCAGTGGGAACTGGAGCGGCGGTTAAGGGTGTTCGAAGCGAAGTTCTGACCTCTGAGTAGCGAAGGGTCTATTGTCAGGGATGATCGGAGCAGTACATCTCTCCGAACATATGCTGAATCTTGTTCATGGATAGAAAAAGTCTATGGTCTGCGTCGAGGATCTGTGTAAAGTCATATTTTTGATAGAATGCTACTGCCTTTTCATCTTTGGCATCCACAACCACACCAGCGGAAGCGATATGCCTGCTTTGTGCTAAAGATCGTCTTAAAGCGTCAAAGAGCAGTTCCTCGCCAAATCTACGGCCTTTCAATACTTCAGAAACGGCGAGGCGGCCGAGTAGCGTGGCGGAAACTAAAGGGTAGCGAGCGAGCTTTTTTGCCTCGGTCTCTGGAAGATGTGTAAGGCCAATGCTGAACAGAGAGAGCGTGTAATAGCCAGCAATAGCGGGAGGCTCAAGAACCGTAACGTACACTACGGCAGCGCGCTTCTCCTCATCCTGAGCTGCCTGCCGCTGAAGATAGGCATTAAGTGCCGGAACACCGCAATCGAAACCCGCTCTGTCGTGCCGATTCCTGTCGAGCAGTTCAATCCGGACCGGCGAGATTATGCCAAGTGCGGGCATTATTCGCTCACAATCTCTTTACCCAGCCGCTCCATGTATCGCTTGGCCGCAGCCATAGCCTTTTCACTAGGCGGGGAAGGGTCCAGCAGCATTTCCGCGAAGGCTATGCTCGCTCGCTCGCTGAGCACCAGCACCTCATTCTCACGAATCGTGCGCGTGGCCGCTTCCTGGGCGCTTTGAACAACAAACTCTGTGAGAGTAGACCCCCGCAGCGAAGCCGCGTATTCAAGACGCCGCTTCAAGTCCGGCGTAATGCGAGCTTCCAGCCGTGCGGCTCGTGCTGTCTGAAGTTGAGGCATAGTATTTCCTCATAGGTTACAGTTCAATTGTACGGCAGATTGCCGCATTATGTCCAGATTCACAGATTCCTTTTTCGTCTTCTCGTTGAGATGTTTCCGCCTTACACTCTGTTCATGGACAACGAGCGCATCCGCCAAATCTGTCTCGCCCTGCCGTACGCTGCCGAGACGCTCAACTGGGGCCAGGTTCTGGTCTACTGGGTAGGTGATCGGGAGATCGGCGGCAAGTCTTTCGCCATGACCAACGCCGATGGTATCGGAGATGTCGTCCTCTCCTTCCGCTGTGGGCCGGAGCGCTTCCACGAGCTGGTGGAGATTGATGGAATTCGCCCCGCGCCCTACTCTGCCAACTCCTGCTGGGTCGCCATGGAGCGATGGGACGCGCTGCGTCCGCGCGAGATTGAGGAGGAAATGGCCCGTGCACATGCTCTCATCTACGAAAAGCTGCCCAAGCGCACTAAGGCCGTCCTGGCGCTGCCCGAAAAGGAGCGCGCCCAGCTGATCCGCGAGCGCAAGAAGCTGCTGGCCGCGCGGGATAAGGCAAAACAGGGGTGAGCGGCGGGAACTCCTCCGGCGCGCTTTCGTATCATTGAGTGGGTCGCGCCGAGAAGGACTGGCGCGCGGAGAGACCTGAGACCATGATCAAGTTTCTGCTGTGGTGCATTCTGCTGGTGCTCTGCTGGCCGCTGGCGCTGGTGGTGCTGATTCTGTTTCCGCTGGTGTGGTTGCTGCTGCTGCCCTTTCGCCTTGTCGGAATCGCGGTAGGTGGCGTGTTCGAACTGGTTGGCGCGATTCTGCGCCTTCCCGCGCGGCTTGTCCGGGCCATTTAGAGCCCAGGGGCGTTGCATTCGCCTCTGGAATCCGTCCAATCTGGCGAGGAGGGATTGATGCGCAAGTTTTTACCGGTGGCGCTGGCCCTGATGCTGATTGCCGCGCCACACGCCACGTGGACACAGGCTGCCGCCGACGCCGGCCAAAAGAGCGCGCAGCAGGCGCGCGCGGCGCTGGACGCCATGGTGCAGGCACTGGGTGGCCCGGCTTGGCTCAACATGAAGAACCAGATGCGGCAGGGATACGTGGCGGCCTTTGACCACGGCAAGCCCGAACCCGGCACCACCAAGTACTGGGAGTTCCACGCCTGGCCGGACCATGACCGTTTCGAGTACACCGAACATCGGGACTGGTTGCTGTTTTACATCGGGCGCGCGGGCTGGGAGGTGACCTACAAAGGCAAAGCGCCGCTGCCCCAGGATCAGGTGGACGACTATCTGCGCCGCCGCGACCACTCCATCGAGACCGCCGTCAAGGTATGGCTCAACGATCCCCGCACCATCCTCATCTACGAGGGCCAGCGCCTGGCCGCGCGCCACCTGGCCGACCAGGTGACCCTCATCTCCGCCGGCAACGAGGCCGTCACGATTCTGATGGACGTGCAGACCCACCTGCCGCTGCGCCGCACCTTCCAGTGGCGCGACCCCGTCTACAAGGACAAAAACCTGGACGCCGAAGAGTACGACGACTACCACACCATTGACGGCTTCCCCACGCCCTTTACCATTACCCGCTTCAAGAACGACGAGATGACCCGGGAATTATTCCTGGTCCATGCGAGCTACAACCAGGAGTTGCCGGTGGATTTCTGGAGCGTGGAGGCAGCCGAGCGGCGCATCAAGAAGTAGCGGCGGGGCCTTCGATATAATTCTGTTGAGCGCAAAGCAACCCGCCAATCGCGCTCTGGAGCCATGAATGACCTTCGACATCCAGGAGATACTGGGCTTACTCCCCCACCGCTACCCGTTTCTGTTGATTGACAGGGTCGTAGAGTTCGAGCGCGGCAAGCGCCTGGTAGCCATCAAGAACGTAACCTTCAACGAGCCCTTCTTCCAGGGCCACTTTCCCGGATACCCGCTGATGCCGGGAGTGCTGATCGTCGAAGCGATGGCCCAGGCCGGCGCCATCATCATGCTTCACGAGATTCCCGACCGCGAAAAGAAGCTGGCGGTCTTCACCGGGATTGAGAAGGCCAAGTTTCGCCGCGCGGTCACGCCTGGAGACCAGTTGCGCATCGAGGTGGACGTGCTGGCCTTCAAGCCCCGCGTGGGACGCATGGAGGCCAAGGCCTTTGTTGAAGGCAAGCTGGCCTGCCAGGCGACGCTGACCTGCCAGATCGTCCCCAAGGTGCGCGAGGCCGCGCCGGAGTCGGCAGAGGCTCCGCAAGAGCCCAGGCCAGAGGCTGCGCAGTGAGCGTTCATCCCAGCGCCGTCGTGGCCGCGGGTGCCTTGGTGCCCGAATCCTGTGCGGTAGGTCCGTATTGCACAGTTGGTCCAAATGTGGTGCTGGGAGAGGATTGCACGCTGATCTCGCACGTGGTGCTCGACGGACGGACGCGCATCGGAGCGCACAACGTCTTCCATCCCTTTTGCGCGGTTGGCGTTGCGCCGCAGGATTTGAAGTATGGCGGCGAACCAACCGAGCTGGAGATCGGCGACGGCAACACCATTCGCGAGAATGTGACCATCAGCCGCGGTACGGTGGGCGGCGGCGGCGTGACGCGCATCGGCAACGATTGTTTATTGATGGCAGGCGTGCATATCGGCCACGACAGCCAGGTGGGCAGCCACTGCATTCTGGCCAACTGCGCCACGCTCGCCGGCCACGTAATCATAGAGGACTACGCCACCGTGGGTGCATTCTGCCCGGTCCATCAGCACTGCATCGTCGGCAAGTACGCCTTCATTGGCGGCGGAACGATTGTGACGCAGGACGTACTGCCGTTTTCCAAGACCAGTTCGCGGCGGGAGAACAAGGCCTTCGGCGCGAACAGCATGGGACTGGAGCGCCGCGGCTTCAGCCCAGAGCGAATCCGGCTCATCCAGAAGGCCTTCCGGCTGCTGCTGGTCTCGAAGCTGAACACCACGCAGGCGCTGGAAAAGATGCGCGAGCTGGAGGGCGAGGACGTGGCGTTGCTGGTCGGGTTTATCGAACGTAGCGAGCGCGGGGTGATCAAGTAGAAATCGAATTAGATGCTTCCGTGCGGGAAATGGAAAGGGGTCCGAAAATGCCAACTATCAGCCAGTTTTTCGGCATTTTTATCCGGATGTATTTCGATGACCACCCGCCGGCGCACTTCCATGCGAAATATAATGAGCATCAGGCTGTTATTGATATTGAACGGCTTGAGGTCATGGAGGGTCACTAGCCCAGGCGAGCGTTGAGTCTGGCTCTGGACTGGGCCGAGTTGCACCAAGCCGAATTACTAGCCGACTGGGAACTTTGTCGCGCCAAACAGTTGCCCCTCAATATTGCGCCATTGGAGTAAAGCTATGAACTGGGATGTGATCTCCGTAACGCCTGTCTCGCCACTGATGCTCGCCGTTCGATTCAAAGATGGCACGGAGGGTAAGGTTCGTTTTGAATCCAGCCACCTCAGCGGAGTGTTCGAGGTATTGAAGACGCCGGATGTCTTTCGGCAGGTGCGCGTTGAAGAAGGTGCTGTCACGTGGCCCGGTGAGATCGACCTTGCCCCGGACGCGATGTACAGGGAGATCAAACGCGCAGGCGAATGGGTGCTGCGGTGAAGCAGAACCCTATTATTCGGTGGGCTTCATGAAGCTCGGTCTCATTGCCGGCAATGGGCGCTTTCCCTTTCTGCTGCTGGATGCGGCGCGGGCGCAGGGACTGGCAGTCGTGGTGGCCGCCATCCGCGAGGAGACCGACGCGGAGATGGACCACCGCGCCGCAGCCGACAATCATATTACGGTCGAGTGGCTCTCGCTGGGCGAGCTCTCGCGGCTGATCGAGCTCTTCCATAAGGAAGGCGTGCAGAAGGCCGTGATGGCCGGTCAGGTGAAGCACAAGCAGATTTTTTCCAGCATCCGGCCCGATTGGCGGCTGGCCAAGCTGCTGCTGAATCTGCGCGCGCGCAATACCGATATGCTGCTGGGCGCGGTGGCCAAAGTGCTGGGCGATGAGGGAATTGAACTGATAAGCTCGACGGCGTTTCTGGAGCCGCTTCTGGCCGCCGAAGGCGTGCTGACCGAACGAGCGCCGGATGAGGACGAGCGCAAGAACATCGAGTACGGGCTGAGCGTGGCCCGCGCCGTGGCCGGTTTTGACATCGGCCAGACGGTGGTGGTGGCTGCGCAGGCTTGTGTTGCCGTCGAGGCGATGGAAGGCACCGATGCGGCCATCGAACGCGCCGGATTGCTGATGCGCTCGTTGGAGGAGGATGCTTCCACGCTTGATCGCCGTCTGACCGTCGTCAAGGTGGCCAAGCCCAATCAGGATATGCGCTTTGATGTGCCGGTAATAGGCATTGTGACCATCGAGGCGATGATCCGCGCCGGCGCCAGTTGCCTATCGATCGAGGCCGGGCGCACACTGCTCTTCGACCGCGAGGCGCTGCTCCTGAGAGCCGCCGAGGCGGGGATTGCGATTGTGGCGACGGTGCGCTGATTCTGGCGGTAAAAACTCTCTGCGTCCAGCCTCATCCATTCCCCATCCAATCCAGTGGAGGTTTCCCGTGAAAATACGCCTACTCTTCATCCTAGCCGTGGCCGTTGTCGCCACGGTTGCGATTACTGCTGTCCACGCCACGGATCAAACCATGCCCTCGGTCGGACAGATCGCGCCCACCTTCACCCTTCCCTCGCAGGACGGCTCCCAAATCTCGCTCGACAGTTTTCGCGGCAAATGGGTGGTGCTGTACTTCTATCCCAAGGACATGACCCCCGGCTGCACCATCGAGGCGCACAACTTCCAGCGCGATCAGGCGAAGTTCGACGCGGCCAACACGGTGATTCTGGGCGTCAGCCTGGACACGCCCGACAGCCACAAGCAATTCTGCACCAAGGAGGGGCTGACCTTCCGGCTGCTCGCCGACCCGGAGCACAAGGTCGTCGATGCCTATGGCTCGCTGGGCCACTTTGGCACTTGGACCATCGCCAATCGCAACACCTTCCTCATCGATCCGCAAGGCAAGATCGTGAAGGAGTGGATCAAGGTTGATCCCTCGCATCACTCCGAGGAAGTGCTGGCGGCGATTGCCGAGCTGAAGAAGTAAGAAGCAGGTTCTTTAACTCCGCTGCGCTTCCTAGGAGCAACAGCATTTCACAGCGCCCCTACAGGGCGCAATCCTTTGATGGGCGGGCAATCCCCGGGTTGCGATGCGCTCCACCCGGGGCTATTATCCGCCACCCCTCCGGGGTGTAATTTGATGCGGCTCGTTCAATCCTGGCGTACTTGTAGTGGAAAATTGGATTACTCAGAATGAAAGGATAGGGCGCCCAACTGTTTTATCATGGGATGAAATTATCGCCTGCCAGTCAGCGGAGGAAGCTATGCCAACAGAGCTTGCCCAGACTTTTCGCGAGGGGCTCGAAACAATTGAAGCCGCGCTCGCCGCACTGCCGCCGGAGCTGGCCGACACACCCTGGCGCGACGGCGGATGGACGCGCAAACAGATCGTCGGACACCTGCTCGACTCAGCGGCCAACAACCGCCAGCGATTTGTGCGCGCCGCCATCCACGGATTTTTTACCGGGCCAGACTACGCGCAGGACGGATGGGTAGCCGCACATGGCTATGCCGATCAGCACTGGACGACTCTGCTGCATTGGTGGCAGGTGGAGCACGAGATTCTTGCGGCCGTGGTGGATCGCATCCCCGAAGAACGGCTCGAATCCATCTGCACCGTCGGCGAAAACAATCCTGTCACGCTGCGTTTTCTTGTCGAGGACTACCTGCGCCATCAGCATTGGCATCTGGCGCAGCTCACCGCTCCTGTTCCCGCGTAGGCGATTCGCCTCATTTCAGAGCGGTTCTCCAATACATATGTTCTTACTGGTTCTATTGAAGGTGGCTTTTTCTTGAGGAAAAAGCCACTCAACGGCATGTTTCCGGGGTTCAGCAATTGGAGAACCACTATAGGCGCAAAAAAACCCGGCGTAAGCCGGGCTCTTTTGCTTGCCTTGCACTGCAGGTTACCGCTGCTACTTGGTTGCCTTTTTCGCAGGGGCCTTCTTCTTGGCGACTGCCTTCTTCGCAACTGCCTTCTTGGCAACTGCCTTCTTCGCCGGAGCCTTCTTGGCAACTGCTTTCTTCTTTGCTGCCTTCTTGGCGGGCGCCTTCTTTGCTGCCTTCTTGACGGCCAACTTTTTACCTCGTTTGGTGAGTTTGCTGGCGCTCTTGCCGGCTGCGGCCTTCTTGGCTGCAACCTTTCCGCCCTTCACGCCAGATCTGCCCTTCTTTGCGGCGGATTTCTTCGCAGCCTTTTTGGCCACAATCTTTTTCGCAACGGCCTTTTTCTTCGCCGGAGCCTTCTTGGCCACTGCCTTCTTCTTAGCCACTGCCTTCTTCTTGGCAACTGCCTTCTTCGCCGGAGCCTTCTTGGCCGCTGCCTTCTTGGCTACAGCTTTCTTTACGGCGGCCTTCTTGACGGGCGCCTTAACTTCCGGAGCCTTCGCCACAGGAGCCGCCACAACCGGCGCCGTTACAACCGGGGCCGTGACGACTGGGGCCGTCTCGACAACCTTCACTGCGGGAGCTACTTTCTTCGCGGCCTTCTTTCTGGCCGGCTTCGCTGCGGGTTTCTTCGCGACCACGATCACCGCTGCTTCAGCCACTCCCTCGTCGTCGTCCGATGAGGTGAGCACACTGGAGGTTTCAACCTCTTCATCCTCGTCAAAGCTGTCGTGATCGGAATCAATTCCTGCCGGCTTGGCATTCGCTTCGCCGTCGCTCATCGCGTACATCCTGAATACTTCTTCCATCCCATCGCCTCCAGCGGCTTGCCGCTGCACATTTGCGTTTCCCTATTCACGCGGCGGAATATAACGCTCCGCACACACGAATCATTGTAGTAATAGCTTGCACGCAAAGACCAGCACATGACAAGTATGTAATGAGGTTCCCTGCAACTTTATTTCGCCGCGGGAGAGTTGGAGTCAGCGGCGCGTCTGCGCGCACGCGTTTTTTTTGCGCTTGCCGCACCGCTCTTCTTCGCGCCGGCAGCGGCTGCGGAGCGCTGCGCGGGCGCTTTCTTCGCGGCCGGTGTTGCGCTCTTGGCGGGCGCATGCGCAGACGCGGGCTTGACCGGCGCGCCCTTTGGCGGCGCGGCTTGCGCATCATGCGCGCCCGCTGGCGAGCTGCCGCTGCGATGAGTGCGCACCGCGGCGCGCTTCACACTTACGGGCTCGGCCACATGCAGCCGCTGGCCAGGCTGCACCTTGATGCCGGTGATTTTATTCCAGCGGTGCAACTCATTCAGCGAGACGCCAAAGCGATCGGCAATGGTCACCAGCGTGTCGCCTTTGCGCACCGTGTAGAGCCTCGTATGCACAGGCTCGGCGGCCGGCGGCGTGGGCACAAGCAGCGCCTCGAGGCCTTCGATGCTATCGTGCGCGTGCAACTGATTGGCCGCGGCCAGTGACGCCACGGTCACGCTATACCTGCTTGCCACCGAGGCCAGCGTATCCTCTGCCGCAACGCGATGGTAGCGCCAGGCATTGCGTTTGCCTTCTGGAATTGCGGCGATGCGCTGTTCGAAGACCGCGGCCATGCCGCCCGGCAGATGCAGATCGAAGGACGCATCGGGCGGCGTGACCATGCGCAGCAGGCTGGGATTCAACGCCGTCAATTCATCCACCGGCGCTCCCACAATATCCGACACCAGCCTCAGGTTCACCGCGTAGTTGATGGTCACCGTGTCGGTGAGCACCGGCGGATCCAGGGTCATATCGTCGAAGCCATATTGCGTGGGATGATTCGCGATGATGATCGCCGCCAGAATTTCCGGCACATAATTTTTGGTTTCCTTGGGCAGGTTGTTGCGCTTGTACAACTCCCAGAAGTCGGCGTAGCCGGTCTTCTCGACGGCGCGCTGCACGTTGCCCGCGCCCCAGTCGTAGCCGGCCATCGACAAGTACCAGTCGCCCAACTGGTCGTAGATGAACTTCATGTAGCGGGCATAAGCGCGGGTGGATTTTTCCGGATCGAAGCGCTCATCGACATAGGAGTTGCGCACCAGGCCGTAGTTGCCGCGGGGCATGAACTGCCACATTCCGCCGGCGTGGGAGCGGCGATTGAGCGCCCGCGGATTAAAGCCCGACTCGGCCACCGCCAGATAGATCAGATCCTGCGGCACGCCCTCTTCGGCCATCACGCGCTGAATCATCGCCTTGTAGCGGCCGGCGCGCTGGAAGGAGTGGAGCAGCGTGTTGTGGCCCTTCCTGGTGTTGGCGAAAAAGTTGATCACGCCGGCCACATAGTCGTTGACCACCAGCGGCAGATCGGATTTTGTCGTGGCCAGATCGGCCGTGGCCTTGGCGACAATCTTGGGATCCACCTCGAAGGTCACGTCCTCGGCTACCTCGGCCGGCGTCTCCTCCTCGCTGGGGACAAAGCCGTTGCCCAGCTTCAAGGCCTCCATCTCCAGCGCGTTGACCTCATCGACAATGTGGTCGAACTCCTCTTGCAACTCGGCATCGTTTTTGATGTCGATGCCGCTGACGAGCATCAGGTCCACGGCGCGATCAAACTCCTGTTTGGCCTCGGGCAATCTCCCTTTGTGATAGTCGGCCTCGCCGCGGGCGTAGGACTCCTCCACCTGCTTAATCAGCAAGCGCACCCGCTGCTGCTCAACGGTAGGCGCAGGCGGTGCGGGAGCTGGCGCGGGCGGGGCTGGCGCCGCGGCCAGCAAGAGCGCGGGAGCGGTGGCTTGCGGCCGCGCGCCCGCCGAAGCGCCCTTGGGCGCAGTGGGTGCGCAGCCTGCCAGCGAAAGAGCCAGAGCGGCGCAGCCGAAGAGCCGAAACGGATTACTGCTTATCTGCATGAGAGGACCGGCTGACCTCAGGCCAAGGTCTAACGCCCTTGAAAGAAGTTATCTAGATGATAAGCTATGCCATAGGGACGCGCATGAATTGGACGTCACGATCCGCGTTTTCG
>Ga0326727_10027075_pt1 | contig 10562 bp, 10 predicted proteins | sample MB2enrmetagenome_FD_207643 | JGI IMG/M metagenome (GOLD analysis project Ga0326727, IMG submission 207643) | Lab enriched peat soil microbial communities from McLean, Ithaca, NY, United States - MB29MY | ecosystem: Environmental > Terrestrial > Soil > Wetlands > Peat | place: USA: New York... | reverse complement strand
CCTTCCCCGCATCCAGTTTCGGTCGCCCCCGCCAGTCAGGGTTGAGGTAGCGAGTGTGACGCTTCGACGCCATCTGCTCGCACGCGGCTTTCAGGTGATCGTCCTCGCGCTTTTCCAGCGCCGTCAGTTCGGCGTCGAGCTCGACCAGCACCTGCAACCGATACTGCCGCTGGCGCTCGGCTTCCGCAGGATTGACGCACAACACATAGCGTTTGTGCCGCTCACCTTCGCCGCCCCACACCTCCTTGACTTCAAGGCTGCCGGCGACCTTTCGATATCGACCCGGTCGGGTCAGAACCTCGACCTCGACGTCCTGGACCCGGCGCATCGGCACCGCCAGCACGTAGCGGCCAAGCCCACGGTTCAACTCGACGAGATTGTCGGCCGAGTATATCCCGGCATCGCCGACGAACAGGCAGCGGCCGAATCACCAGGCATGCAGGTCCTGCTTGATGCGCGAGACGGTCGCCACGTCAGCAGTGTCGCCCGGCAGCACCCATGAGCGCACCGGCATGCCGTCGCACGTGACGGCCAGTGCGATAACGACCTGCGGATTGGGGTCGCGGTTTTCCTTGCTGTGGCCGCGCCGGCGCAGCGGCGCATACAGCTTTCCCGTGAACTGCTCGGCGTATTCGTCCGGCTCGTCGATCTCGAAGTGCGCCGTGGTGGTGTCGTAGAAGATCAGGTTTACATCAAGTTGCAGCAGGCCGACGGCATGCAGAAACACGTCGCGTTCGAGCTCCTCGGACCATACCGCGAGGAAGTCGAGCGCACGATAGATCTGGCCGACGGCAATCCCCTCGGCTTCGGGCAACCAGGCGGCATCGGCAAGCCATCACATGGCGCAGGCGAGTTTCGAACCCGGGTCGTCGAGGCGTTGCGCGGCCATGGCAAACAGCGCGGTCTTGTGCGGGGCAGTCAACTCTGCTGGTGCGATGCGGGTCCGGATGGCTGCGCCGCTGCCGAGGTCTTCCCACAGCTTGTGGGCGGCGAGCACGACGCCGAGCTCGAAGACGGCATCGATGTCGATTTCGGGAAAGGCGGTCTTGCCGCGGGCCGGAAAAGGATCGGTTGCGTCGGCGTCGAGTGCGGTGCTGGCGCGCAAGCCGGGCGCGCTGCGCAATGGGACACCCTTCAAGGACTGGCTGCTGCCCGGCGCATTGGGCCGGGTGCGCCACAAGCTGGCCGCCGTGGCCGACGGCAATCGGCAGATGGTGGATATCCTCGCCACCGTGCTCAGCGATGGCCTGGCCGCCGTGGAGGCCGCCTGTGCCGAGGCTCTGCGCCAGGGCGTCTACTCCGCCGATATCACCCTGAACATCATTGCCCGTCAGCGCCAGCCGCCGGCGGGAATGTCGATCCTGACCCCCGACGCGCTGCGGCTGCGGTACCAGCCAATCGCCGACTGCGCCCGCTACGACAGCCTGCGGAGAGCCGCTGATGGAACGTTCAAAGATTCTCGCCAGCATGGGCGAGTTGAAGCTGTATGACATGAAGGCGGCATTCGACCAGATCATCACGGCAGCGGTGAAGCGCCAGCATGAGCCGCAGCGGGTGATCGGCGACTTTGTCGCCGCCGGGGTGGCGGAGAAGCAGGCCCGCTCGATCAAATACCAGCTCGCCATCGCCAAATTGCCGCTGGCCAAGGATCTCGCTGAATTCAGTTTCGCCGGGACCCCGATCAACGAGACCCTGATGCGCAACCTCGCTGCCGGCAACTTCCTGGCCGAGCAGCGCAACGTGGTGCTGGGCGGCGCCACCGGCACCGGCAAAAGCCACTTGGCAATCGCCATCGCCCGAGCCTGTATCCGCGACGGTGCCCGCGGCCGGTTCTTCAATGTGGTCGATCTGCTCAACCGGCTCGAAACCGAGGGCCGCGCCGGCCGGCAGGGGCGTCTCGCAGACCAGCTCTGCCGGATGGTCCTCGTCGTGCTCGGCGAATTCGGCTACTTGCCGTTCGCCCAGTCCGGCGGCCACCTCCTGTTCCACCTGATCAGCCGCCTCTACGAGCGAACCTCGGTGATCGTCACCACCAATCTTGCCTTCGGCGAATCGCCGACTGTGTTCGGCGACGCCAAAATGACCACCGCGTTGCTCGGCCGCCTGACGCATCACTGCGACATCGTCGAAACCGGCAACGAAAACTGGTGGCTCGAGAACCGCGCCTGACCCTCTCCCACGCCGCGTGCACCGGCGGGTCCACAGGCCCCCCCATAGACTAACGGCACAAGCCTAACAAAAGAGGTCTCTTTTGGGCTCAGACTCAATGTTGGTGCAATTCGGGCTGAAGATGGGGGCGTTCTGGTGAAGGATGTCCATGATGGGCCGCGATCTATCGCTTGCGCCGTGCGGGCTTGTCGTCGAACGGGTGGAGACCGAGGCGGCCGGGTTGCTCATCGTGGCCCGGCCGGCATTGAAGGCCGCGGTGTGTCCGACCTGTGGTTCACCTTCGACCCGGATCCACAGCACCTATCAGCGATCCCTGGCGGACCTGCCGGCCCAGGGCCGGGCGGTGCGGATTAGTGTGAGGACCGGCCGGTTTCGTTGCGCCCTGCCGACCTGCGATCAGCGGATCTTCACCGAGCGGTTGGTGGCCACGGCAGCGCGTCGATTCGCCCGCCGCACGACCCGGCTGAAGGGTATCGTGCTCCATCTTGGCCTGGCGCTGGGCGGGCGGCCAGGTCAAGGCTTCGCGCGGCGCCTTCTCCTGCCGGTCAGCAAGGGCACCTTGCTGCGCGTCGTCCGGCGTCATGCGGCGCCACCGGCGGAGGTCCCACGCGGGGTCGGTATCGATGACTGGGCGTTCAAGCGCGGTCAGCGCTATGGCACGATCATCTGCGATCTGGAGCGACGCCGCATCATCGATCTGCTGCCCGACCGGGAAGCCGCAACTGTTGCCGCCTGGCTTGCCGCACGCCGCTCCATCGGTGTCATCGCGCGGGATCGTGGTGCGGGTTATGTGCAAGCTGCCACCGATGGCCGCCCCGAGGCGATCCAGGTTGCCGACCGCTGGCACCTGATGGAGAACGCCAGTGCGGCATTCCTCACCGCCGTGCAGCGGTCGATGCAGGCGATCCGCAAGGCCGTCGGCACCGATGTTGTCGACCCCATGGTGCTGAGTTGTGCCGAACGCCGGCAACATTCCGGCTGGCTGCGTCGTGAGGAGGAGAACGCTGCCATCCTCGCGCTGGCGAAGCAGGGCGTGGCGATCAAGGAGATTGTCCGCCGCACCAGCAGGTCGCGCGGGCTGGTCCGCCAAGTGGTGCGCGGCGGCCACACGGATGTCTTCCGCGGCCGGTTGTGTTCGCTTGACCCGTTCTTGAAGCAGCTTGATATGGATTGGACAAATGGCTGCCGGAACGGCGCCGCGCTGTGCCGTCGACTGACAGCGGCAGGCTTTGCGGGCAGTCTGCGTGTGGTCTCGGAATGGGCGACCCGACGACGGAGGGAGGCAGCGGCCCCCGCGGCCGGAGGTCGCCCGCGCAAGGTCCCATCAGCGCGTGACATCGCCGGCATGATGACGAGCGACCGCGATGCCCTGTCCAAGACCGCCACCCACACGCTGGCGCTCATCGAGGGCGCCGTGCCGGCGCTGGTGAAGGCGCGCGACCTCATGGATCGGTTTCACGGCATGATCCGATGGCGCCTGAGCGCCGATCTGGAGCCGTGGATCACGGATGCCACGCCTGGGCTGCTCGGATCCTTCGTAAAGGGCATTGTTCAGGATCGTGCTGGCGTGTACGCCGCCCTCACCCAACCCTGGTCCAACGGCTAGACCGAAGGGCAGAACACGAAGCTGAAGCTGGTGAAGCGACAGATCTATGGACGAGCGAAGCTAGACCTCCTTCGTGCACGCCTGCTCAGGCCCGCATAATTCACGGCAATCACCTGCACCAAGTCCGCGCCAGAGCCCCTTTTGCATGCCGATCACCCCTCCAGGGGGTCCTTTTTCCACGCCGAAACGCATCGCTCGGCCTCCGAGAGGATCGTGACCACCTCGCTCGCCAGCTCGACGCCGCATCCACCTTGCCGCGCGGGGGGATCGGCGATCGCCTGCAAAAGGTCGGTGACGGCCGCGGCGAAGCAGGGCTGGCGCGGCGCCGGCGTTATGTCGATGCGCTCCGTGCGGGTTCCCGCGCTGAACTCGTAGGCTTCGATGCGGTCGGGGGCTGCCGCGTGAAACGTCAGCATCGAGGTGGAGGTCGCGCCGTCGGCGTGGCGCAGGGCCAGCGCGGTCACGCCATGCACATCGCGCGTCGCGCTGGCCTTGACGACCGGCCCGAGCACCGGCAGCAGCACCGACAATGCATGCGGGCCGAGATCCCACAGCGCGCCTTTCTCCTCGCGCCATGCGCAGCCCGCAAACGGCGAGCCGGGCAACATGGCACCGGTCTTAAACCACACGCGCGCGGAGTGCCACGGCCGTTTTGCCAGCAGCCCCGGCAGGGCGGTGGCGATCTCCGGGATATAGCGGCGGGTGAAGAAGACCCTGCACGCGACACCGGCCGTGGTGATGGCATCGACGACCGATTGCGCGACCGCCGGGTGCAGCGCCAGCGGCTTCTCCAGCAGCAGATGCCTGCCGGCGCGCGCCGCGGGAATGACGAATTCGGCCTGCACGCCGGGCGGCACCGCGAAGGAGACGGCGTCCACCGCGGCAAGCATGTCGTCGAGGCGGGCGAAGGCGCGGGCGCCGAACCTGCCGGCGAGGCGCTCGGCGTTGGCGAAGGTGCGGCCCCAGACGCCGACGAGTTCGACCTCCGGGTGGTCGCTGAGGACGGGAAGATGCACGTCCTCCGCCCAGAAGCCGGTCCCCACCATGCCAAAGCGAACAGGCATCGTTGTCCTCCGTTCGGTGTGCCGCCCTCAGGCGGCAGGTTTGGCCAGGTCGGCGGCGAGCCCCATCGGCTCCGGCCGGAACAGCCGCGGGTCCATGCGTCGGAGCGGCTCGGCGATCCGCGGACGGAACGCCATGTGCGCCAGCACGTCGCGCTCGAGATCGACGCCGGGTGCGAGCTCGATCAGCTCCAGGCCATCATTGGCGACCCGCAACACGGCGCGTTCGGTGACGAACAGCGCCCTGCGGCCTTCGCGGCTGGCGAACGGGCCGCTGTAGCTGACCTGGCCGATGCGGGACACGAACTTCCTGTTGCGGCCTTCGCGAACGATTCCGAGTGTCCCGTCCGCGCACGCCACCTCGAGGCCGCCGGCGGTGAAGGTGCCGCTGAACACGACCTGTTTCGCGTTCTGGCTGATGTTGACGAAACCACCGATGCCGATGATCCTGCCGCCGAAGCGGCTGATGTTGACGCTGCCCTCGGAATCCACCTCGACGAAGGAGAGGAATGCGATATCGAGGCCGCCGCCGTCGTAGAAATCGAACTGGTAGGGCTCATCGACGACGGCGGAATAGTTCTGCGCCGCTCCTGAATCGGCGCCAGCCAGTGGGCCCCCACCGATGAATCCCTGCTCGTTGGTCAGCACCAACTGATCCAGGATGCCTTCCTCGGCGGCCACCGCGGTAATGCCGGTGGAGATCCCGGCGCCGAGATTGGCGACCGCTCCCGACCTGAGTTCCATGGCCGCACGCCGCGCGATGACCTTGCGCGGGCCGAACGGCAGCGGCGGAATGGAGTTGAGCGGCACCCGCAGCTCACCGGAGTAGCTTGGGTCGTGCAACGTCGCGTAGGTCTGGCGCTGGTCGGGGTCCACCACCACGTAGTCAACCAAAATCCCCGGAATTTTCACCATCGGCGCGTGCAGCGTCCGGCTTTCCGCCAGCCGCTTGACCTGCACGACCACCTTGCCCCCGCAGCGCCGTGCCGCCTGGGCCGTGGACAGCATCTCGCCGGGAATTGCCTCCTGCTCCATCGTGATGTTGCCGTCGAGATCGGCGGTGGTGCCGCGCAGATAGGCGAGGTCGAGCCGAAACGGCCTGTAGCGCAGCCACTCCTGCCCATCAATCTCGATCAGCTCGACCAATGACTCCTTTGCTGAGGCGCTTTGCCGCCCGCCGAGCTGGCGTGGATCGACAAAGGTGTGCAGCCCAATCTTGGTGATCAATCCCGGCCGGCCGGCTGCGATCTCACGCATCAGTTGCGAAAGCACGCCCTGCGGAAGCGTGTACGACTCGAGCTTGTCTTCCAGTGCAAGCCGCATGAGCGGCGGCGAATCCACCAGCGCGCTGGTAATGCTGCGCCTGACCATGCCTTCATGGGCAAAGCGCGCAGCGCCCTTGGCGGCGCGATCGCCCAGGCCCACCACGTGCACCAGGCACAGATCACGTGGCTGTCCTTCGGCCAGGAATCGCGCCTCCACGGCTTCGAGGATCGCTTCCGGGATCGCGTGGCCGCCACCGGACCCGCTGACGATGACCGAGGCGCCGGACCGGAGCAACCGAGCGGCGTCCGCCGCGCTGATCAACTGCATGCAACGCTTCCCTTCCGGCGGCCCGGGAGCGGGTCGAGGCCGGCAATGTAACCGTTTGCATTAACGCGCGGCAAAGCTTCCGTGTCAACCCTTTCGTACGCGCAAATGCATGGCCGACACCCGACCGCCAGCCGATGCGTGGTTCTGAAGTCGCAGCGCCGCACTGCGATGGATCAGGGCGGAGAGGGAAGTGCTCGCCAGCCAAATCGGCCCTTGCCAGCGCCAATGTAACCGGATACAAAAGCAACGCAAGCGGTGCCCCGCGGGTTGTCTGCCGCGGGTGATCGTGTGCGCATCGGTGGGCCCGGTGACGGGCGGCAGGCTCTTCGAGAGCCCGGGAGGATTGAACGCAGATGGCCGAAGCGAGCGCCGAGGCTGGCGCGTCCACTGCGGAGAACCGGCGCAAGACCCGACACCGGCGCTGGGTCTTCTACCGAAGGTTTGTGTGGCCTGTTCTGCCGGCAGCCATGTTCTTCGCGGTGATCGCTGGCTGGTGGCTGGCAGTCGCAGCACTCAACATTCCGCCCTACCTGCTGCCTTCCCCGGCCGACGTGCTGCCGGCACTGGTGGCCTCCGGTCGCAGCGTCTGGGCCAACACGATTGTCACGTTGAACGAGATCATCCTCGGCTTCCTGCTGTCGGTGGTGACCGCGATTCCGCTCGGGCTGCTGATCGCGCTGTCGCCGACCGCGAAGCGCATGCTGTATCCGTTGCTCGTATTCATTCAACTTGTGCCAAAGATCGCCATCGCGCCACTGTTCATCGTATGGATCGGGTTCGGCCCGACGTCGAAGGTGATGCTGACTCTGCTGCTCACCTTTTTTCCCCTGCTTTTGGCGAGCATTGCCGGCTTCCAGATCCTGGACCCGCGGTTTCTGCACCTGACCCGCTCGATGGGAGCGACGTTCTGGCAAACCTTCCGCTACTTGCGCTTCCCGGCGGCATTGCCGGTCATCTTCGGCGGCCTCAAGACGTCGGCGACCATTGCGGCCACGGCGGCGATCGTGGCCGAGTTCGTCGGTGCCAATAAGGGCCTTGGCTTCCTGCTGCTGCAAGCCACGGGGCGGCTCGACACCACCCTCGTCTTCGCGATCCTGTTCGTGATGACGATCATTGGGCTGGGCCTCAATAGCGTGGTCGAGGCGATCGAGTATCTGATGACACCGTGGCGGCGCGGGGAGGATGCGGGTTGAGACAATCCATGTTTTGCTCAACGAAGAGGCAAGAGAGGGAGATGCCACCAATGAGAAAGCGTGAGTTCCTTCGCCTGGCGTGCGCGGCGCTGGCGGCGCCCGCGATCGGATCGGCCGCGAGCAAAGCGGAGGCGGCCAAAGACCTGGTGCCGATCGTCTTTCAGCTCAACTACCCAGCTGCCGGCTTCAACGCCGGGTTCGAGCTGGCGGTGCAGAAAGGCTTCTATCGGGACGCCGGCCTGGACGTGACGATCGAACCGGGTAACGGTTCGCAGATCACCGCGCAGCTCCTCGCTGCCGGCAAGGTTGACCTCGGCTTCGCCGACGCCGCCGCAGTCATGAAGCTCATCTCCGCCGGCGCCAAGATGAAGGTGATTGCCACCATCCTGCAGGGCAATCCGAACCAGGTGACGGCACTGAAGAAGACCGGCCTGAAGTCGGTTGCCGACATGAAGGGCAAGTCGGTGGCCGTCCCCAACGGCGGTTCGCAAACGCCGATGCTTCCGCTGGTCCTCGCCGCCAACGGCCTCAAGGAAACCGACGTGCAACTGGTCAACATGCCGCCGGACTCGATGATCCCCTCTTTGTTGCAGGGGCAGGTCCAGGTGATCCTGGGTTCGATCGACTATTTCGCCATCAACCTGAAGAACCTTGGCGTGGAGACGGACAACTTCCCGTTCATCGACAACGGCGCACCGACCGTCTCCACGTCGATCGTCGGGACCGATTCGTTCCTGGCGGCGAACCCGGACATCGCCAAGGCGTTCGTCGCGGCAAGCTTGAAGGGCTGGTATGCCGCGATCGACGACGGCGCCGCCGCCGTGACGGCGATGAAGACGATGTTCCCCGACGCTTCGGAGAAGCTCGCGCCCGCCCAGCTCGATGCGACCAAGTACCTGATGTGCGTGAACCGGGCGAAGTTCGTGGGCAAGGCGACGCCGGTACAATGGGAAGACACGGTCAAGATTTTCACCCAGATCGACATCCTGCCGCCGGGAACCCCGGCGACGGCGTACTACACGTATGACTATCTGCCGCCGGAGTCCCAGCTTCGTCCGTGCCCGCTGAAGTGATCCCCGCCTGATGTCTCACCCCACGGGGACATCTGCGGGCAACCTGCGCCCCGCCGGCACCGGCGGGGTGCGGCTGCAGATCGACGGCGTGCACATGGTGTACGGCGAATGGAGCGCTCAGCCGTTCGAGGCGCTTCGGCCGACCACCGTGGACATCGCGCCTGGCGAATTCGTCTCGGTGGTTGGGCCCAGCGGCTGCGGCAAGAGCACCCTGATGCTGATCGTTGCCGGCCTGCTGGAAGCAACCCACGGAGTGATAAGAGTGGACGGCGTGCCGCTCTCGGGGCCGCAGACCGACGTCGGCATCGTCTTCCAGGATCACTTGCTGCTCGACTTTCGCACCGCGGAGGACAACGTTCTGCTGCAGGGAGTCATTCGGCGGCTGCCGATGGAGCCGGTCCGCGAGCGGACACGCGAGTTGTTCGAGCGCTTGGGGTTGACGCGGGCAGCAACCCGTTATCCGCGCCAACTTTCGGGCGGGATGCGCCAGCGCGTGTCGCTTGCCCGTGCCCTTGTGCTGCGCCCCTCGGCGCTGCTGATGGACGAACCGTTCGGGGCGCTGGATGCGCTGACCCGCGTGCAGGTGCGGACCGACCTCGAGCGGCTGTGGATGACCGACCGGCCGACGGTGCTGTTCATCACGCACAGCGTCGAAGAGGCCGTGGGCCTCGCCGACCGGGTGCTGGTGATGTCGCCATCCCCCGGCGAGGTGGTGGAGGAGCTGCGCATCGAGCTGCCGCGGCCGCGACCAGTGACGCTGGGAGAAGACCCCCAACTCGCGGGATACGCGCGCCGCATCTACGATCATTTTGCCCGGCTCGGGGTGATCCACACCTGACGGATCGCCAATGAACGGACCGCAACTGGACGGAAGGATTTTCGCCATGCCCTCAGGACTGGACTTTGTCGAGGCGGGACAACACTACACCTTTGCCAAGACCGTCGGTGAAACCGACGTGACATTGTTCGCCGGAATCACCGGTGACTTCAGCGATACCCATGTCAACGACCAGTACATGAAGGAACGCACCAATCTCGGGGGCCGCATCGCCCATGGGGCGCTGATGGTAGGCTTCATGTCCACGGCTTCCACCTTCAGCATCGCGCACGTGATCCATCGTGAGGGCCTGACCGATTTTCCGGTCTCTGCCGGCTACGACAAGGTCCGCTTCCTGAAGCCGGTGTTGCTCGGCGACACCGTGACGGTCCACTACACGGTGGCAGAGGTGGACAAGGAGCGCGGCCGCAGCGTGGCCAACGTAGAGGCCCGGAACCAGCGCGGCGAGGTGGTCGCAGTCGCCCGGCACATCATGCGCTGGGCAAAGAAGCTTTCGTCGGCAGCCTGAACGGGGAGGGACCCATGGCACTCCTTGGCAGCGGCGTCCTGGCAATCTGGAACGGCATCGATCCCGAGGCGGAGGCGGATTTCGTCGCCTGGCACGTGCGCGAGCATATTCCGGAACGCGTCGCGCTGGCCGGCTTCCTGCGCGGCCGGCGCTACGTCGCTCTCGACGGAGAGCCTGCCTACTTCAACTTTTACGAGACCGAGTCGCCTGCCGCGCTGACGATGCCGGTCTATCTCGCGCGCCTCAACGAGCCCACGCCCTGGACCCAGAGGGTGGTCAAGCATTTTCGCGACACCAGCCGGACCGTCTGCGACGTCGTGGCCAGCCTCGGGGTTGGCGAGGGCGGGGTAATGGAAACGATCCGTCTGCGCGTGCCTGGCAACGCGGCTGACTTCGCCGTCGCGAGCGGCGAAATGCTCCGGTCCATCGCCGCGGCGCCTGGCGTCGTCGCAGTTCACCTGCTGCGGGGCAGGCGGCAAGACAGCGCCGGTGGAAGCGCCGAGAAGGCCCTGCGTTCGCAG
>Ga0326727_10027074_pt1 | contig 10563 bp, 13 predicted proteins | sample MB2enrmetagenome_FD_207643 | JGI IMG/M metagenome (GOLD analysis project Ga0326727, IMG submission 207643) | Lab enriched peat soil microbial communities from McLean, Ithaca, NY, United States - MB29MY | ecosystem: Environmental > Terrestrial > Soil > Wetlands > Peat | place: USA: New York... | reverse complement strand
CCCAAAAACACCGCTCTCGGCGGCCGCGGCTGGGACGAGGCCACCAGCGTCGAGTATCTGAAAGTCCTTGCCATCGCCCGCCTCTATCTCGATAACATTGAAAACGTGCAGGCCAGTTGGGTAACGCAAGGCCTGAAAGTCCTCGAGTTAGGCCTCCACTTCGGCGGCAACGATGTAGGTTCGGTCATGTTGGAAGAGAATGTAGTCAAAGCCGCCGGAACCAGTAACTGCACCACCGAAGAAGAGCTGCGCAGGATCATCCGCGACGCCGGCTTCAAGCCCGTCCAGCGCGACACGCTCTACCGCACCATGTTCCTGAACTGAAGAGGCAACTCATCCGCCTGTTCGCCGCGAAGGATCGAACCAACTCAAGAGCTGTCATCCTGAGCGACCGCAGGGAGTCGAAGGATCTGCGGTTGTCTTTTTTCTTCATTGCTCCAATTCAATCGAGCCAATCTTCCTCATCCGTCCTTTACTGGCCCGGCGCCCCAGGCCTCGGTGAGGGCTCGCCCTTGAGACCTGGGAAGCCACGAAAACAGACCGGATGCGAGGGCCCCGCGTGAGAGCCCTCCACACCATCTTCGCGCCGCTACTACTTGGCGCCGACCGTCTTGTAGCCGGAGCTGGCTGCCTTCTTCAGCGCCGCTACCCCTTCTTCAACAGTAAGCAGCGGGGTGGTCTTCACGCTTTTGCACGCGCCGCCTGCGGCAACGGCCAGTGCCATCGCTGCCGCGCTCACGCTGTCCGGCATCTCCATGATGGTCACAACGTCGTAGTCTCCAAACGCCAGCCAGAAGCCGGTCACCCTGCCGCCAAGTTTCTTGGCAGCCTTGCGCACCACCTCGGTGCGATTCTGCGGGTTCTTGATGAGGCTCGCTACGGCTTCAGCGGTATACGACACTTGAATCAGGTAACTGGGCATGTGTTGCTCCTTTCAGGGAAGTTTGAAAAGTGGGGCCCGGGGAGAGGGCAGTATACACCCCGCATTTCTTCCCTGACACGCAAATTCTCTCGCCCGGCGCGAGCCGGCCCGCCGCCCTTGCCCAGCCCTCATTTCATTCCCATGAGTTTCCCGCTAATCTCAAGACACCCCAGGCAAATGCGCGGGAGTTCTTTTGACGGAGTCCGTTCAGCCTCTGAGACCTGGGACTCCTTTTGAAGTTCCATCGCAAACACCCATTCATTTCCCAGGCAGAAGTTGACAATCGAGCAGCACAGAATCGCGATGCTGTTCGCGACCAGCAGAGGCATGTGCGCTTCATGCACCAGCAGCCGCATCAGCGCAAGATTCCCCAGCATCGAAACCAACCCGTTGGAGAGATGAAACCGCAACAATCGGCCCAGTATTGCGGAGCGGTCGCGGCGGTCGCGCCACGTATAGAACAGGTGCCAAACAAAGTTGTGCAACAGCGTCAGCTCCACCGCCGCGGCCGAAGCCCGGAGGTAGCGGCCCGCCCACCACCGGTTGAAGAGAGCCAGCGCGGCAAGCTGCACGACCATGCCGATGGCCCCCACCAGGTTGAACTTTAGCCAGCGGATGAAAGTGTTCACGGCAGCGGCTCCTGCCGGTAAAGTTCTGCCGTATGGCGCACGGTCACTGCAATCGCCATCGCGAACATGCCCAGAGCCGCAATCGTTCCTCCCAGATCGAAGAGCAGAATTCTGTGCCCGAACAACGTCGAGTATGGACTGCGCAGCAGCGCCAGGTTGCCGATGATCAGCAGAATGCGAATCTCCGTGGGTCCGAAGATGCCCTGTGAAAGTTCAAAACACGACAGAGTATAAGTGGCCAGGTAGCTCTCGCTCGACAGCAGCAGGAACGCTATCAGCATGGCGATCGCCGTCTGCCAGTGCAGCAGTCCGGAGTAGCCGAGTCCGCACATCAATGCGACCGATCCGAAGATGTCCACCATGTGATCGACATAGAATCCGTAGCGCGGACGCTGCTGCCGGCGCACCCTCGCCAGCGTCCCATCCATGCTGTCTCCGAGCCAATTGAGCACAATGCACAGAATTACCAGGAGCAGCGCGTAGCGGTTGGATCGCGACAGCGCATAGAAGACGCCGGCTCCAACCTGTGCGCTCAGGCCGAGCACGGTGAGCTGGTCCGAGCTCACCCACTTCGGCGCGCGCTCCGCCATCCACTGCAAGGCGCGCTTCTCGGCAGCCGCTGTCAGCGATTGGTTCACCCGCCGCGCCAATGCAAATCTCATTTCATTCGTCGTTCTAGCCGAGGTCGCATTCATCTTCGTCTCCTTTCCAAATGCCGCGCATAGAAAACCTCTGAGCAAGTCGAATTCTTGAAGGGTACGGGCCTTATCGATTGCTACAAAAGTAATGTTCATATCGATACTCCGAGTGGGTCCGGCAGAGCTCTTGAATCTGTCACTGGTTTGAAGGGTACGGGCTTTAGCCCGTACGTCAAATCGAGCAATAAAACCGCGGGCTTTAGCCCCTGAGGGACTGTTGGGTGGGATACTGCACAATACTGCCGGAAACTATCTCCGCAGCGCGTTGCATGTCGCTCGCAACGTGAACTCCAGCGATTCGCGTGGTACGCTCTCCACAAAGGGTCCAATCGCCCAGCCAATGCCGATTGGAATGGAGCGGGAAAGCGAAATCGACTCGACCTGCATGTAGAGTCCGCCGTCCCGCTCCTCGTAACTCCAGTAGGTATTCTGCCGCCACAGAAAACCGTGCTCCTCGTTAGGTTTCAGCACCCGCTCGTTGGCGGTGCCGGGCGAGTCGATCTCGGAGATTCTTGTGCTTCGCGAAATGCTGTATCCATGCTGTGCATCCAGCCGCCCAAAGGTGATGTCGTAGGCCGTATCCATCACCACCGTAATCACGTGCCGCTGCCGCACCCGCATCGATGCCTGGAAATGATCGCCCTGTTGCGATAAAACCTTCGCCTGCAGCACTTCCGGTGAAAAGTATTGAGGATAGGCGTTGAAATTCCTCATCAGCCGATCGAAATCCGCGCCTTTGGCTCCAGCGACAAACGCAGTGCCGCGCCAGTGGTGCAGCATTCCTCCGGACGAATCTGCACCCGCGGGAGGCGTGATCTGTTCGATAATCAACTCCCCCTGCCGCAGGCGTGCTTCGCTTTGCGCATCCGGCGCCGCCGGAGCCAGGAAGCCTGATTGTGACCGATGTTGCCGAGCGATGCGCGACTCAACTGAATTGATATAAGAGTTGAAAGCTGAAACCGCCGCCGGAGGGGCCTCCGCCGCAACCCAGCCGGGAGCGGCCACAAGCAGCAGCGACAACAGCCCCAGAACAACCGAGCTAACGGAGCAGGTTCGCGAATCTGAAGACTTGCGTTGCATAATGATCAGCACCTTACGCCGCCCTGGTTTCCATGGCAATGCATGGAGGCTCCATTGTTCATGATTGTTTCTCACTCTGCAAATGATTGCAGCCATTGGATTTCTGAAAAGTTGTACTTTGCCGGATCGTTTTGGCTTGAATTCGCAATCAAATACACTGGAAACAAAACATGACAGACCCACAGCCAGCCCGGCGCTATCGCTTCGGAGCATTTGAAGCAGACGCGGCCACCGGAGAGCTGCGCAGGCAGGGCATCCTCATCAAGTTGAACGCGCAGCCCTTCCAGGTGCTCTTGTTGCTCCTCGAGCGGCCCGGCCGGCTTCTCACGCGAGAGGAAATCAGCAGGGAGCTGTGGCCCGACGGCACGTTTGTCGATTACGAACACGGAGTGAACTCAGCGGTAAACCGCATCCGCGAGGCCCTCGGAGACAATGCGGGCAATTCCAGATTCGTTCAAACCCTGGCCCGCCGCGGCTATCGTTTCGTGGCTCCTGTCGAAAGAATCTCCCCCAACGAAAATCCATCCGCCCCAGCACCCAGGTCCGATTTCGACCCCGGGTCCCCGGCAACGCGGAGCCGGCCGGCGCCTGAGCAGTTGGCAACCCCGGCGGAGCCTGAGGCCAAATTCTTTGCCCGGATTCTGGCCTCCCCTGAGGAGCTTCCCAAGGCCTCGTTTCCGCTTGTGCAGACGCTCTTCGTTCTGATGCAGTTCATGTATCTGGGCTTTTATGTCGGAGCGCTGGCCAATCTTGCGGAGATTGAAGATCTCTTTGCGCCACTGCCCAGGGCAACTCAGGCTCTGGCTCTCCTCATCGTGACCGCCGCGATCCTGATTCCCGTCCGCGCCTTCGTGCTCTCTGCCGTGCTCTTCCATGCGCCCGGAGCGCGGGGAAAATTTCTCAGGATCTGGCCGTTTCTGCTCGCCTTCGATGAGCTATGGTCGCTCTCGCCCTTCCTGCTCCTGCACCACATCAACTTCGGACTGGCGCTGGCCTGCACCACGCTTCTCGTCTATTCGCCCTTTGCGCAGCGCTCGCTCATCCTGATGGGCGCCGGCAGCGCGACAAGTGAAATCTCAGCATCTGCCCGCTGATTCTGGGCGAGCGGCCCTTTCTCAACCAGGCTGCAAATCGTGGGAGTACACGAACCAATCTTCCTCAAGCCCGCAGAATCACCAGTGTGTCGTACTCCGCGCTCCCTTTAGGAGCCAGCGCCTCCATCCGGTAATCGAGTGTAACCAGCCGCCCCCGGCGGTGCGCTGCAAGAGCCAGCAAGTACGCGTCGGTGATCTGGTTGTGGCCCTGCAGGTGCTGTCGCACCGATGCGCTAAGCGCGTATAGCGGAAGATCATCGGCCCAAAACTCATGATTTATGCTTGCTTCGGTTGTTTTCTGTAGAAGATCAAGCGCTGATCGAACTCCCGGCGCGGGCTTCATATAGGCCACATTGCTGACAATTCGAACGAACCCCTGTTGCGTGATCGGGCAGGTAGCCCATCCTCGATTCTGATTGCGGGCGAACCAATGCGCCATCCGCGCATGAAACTTGTGGTTTTCCCACAAAAGAGCGAGGAGAGCGTTTACATCGAGCAGGGCGACACTCAAGGTAGCTCACCCTCCATAGCGTCCTTCAGCGCCAGCGCCTTCTCAAGCGTGATCATTTCCGAATCCGGTCCAGGCGAAAAAATCAGAATCCCATTCTCCCACTTGGTTGGCACTTCCGCCGTCAAGCCCCGCTCCAGAATCTCCGAAGCCGCTGCTCCGTTGCTGATTGCCCGCGCCGCCGCATACTCCTTCACCTGCTCCAGAACATCGTCCCGGATATCCAGCGTGGTTCGCATCCCAACCTCCACATCAATTACTCAATCTGATGCTGAATTTAGATTATAGCATCAAATTGAAGTCATGATGCCATTCCAATACAGCGCGCACATTCCTCTCCGATTTTTGGCTCAGCCGGATAAACTCTGCTTCCTTCCACGCCGCCGCGGCATCTAAGCTGGTGAAATGGCTACTACCGGTTCGCACCCCCTTCGCACCCTCGGCAACTCCGACCTTCACCTCTCTCCCATCGGCTTTGGCGCATGGGCCATCGGCGGCGGCGACTGGGCCTACGCCTGGGGACCCCAGGACGACAACCAGTCCATCGCCGCCATCCATCGCGCCCTCGACCTGGGAATCAACTGGATCGATACCGCCGCTATCTATGGCCTGGGCCACTCCGAAGAGGTGGTCGCGCGCGCCCTGAAGTCCGTTTCACACCGGCCCTATGTCTTTACCAAGTGCGGCATTCGCTGGGGCGCGGACCGCGCGCCCGTGCGCACGCTTAAGCCCGCATCGCTGGCTGAGGAAGTGGATGCGTCGCTGCGGCGGCTCAACGTGGAGACCATCGACCTCTACCAGATTCACTGGCCCGAGCCCGAGCCGGAGATCGAAGAGGCCTGGGAAACCCTGACCCGCTTCCGCGACCAGGGCAAGATCCGCTGGATGGGCGTCTCCAACTTTAATGTCGAGCAGATGAAGCGCATCCTGAAGATCGCTCCCATCACCAGCCTGCAGCCGCCCTACTCCATGCTCCGCCCCGCGATCGAGGCGGAGATTCTTCCTTTTGTCCAGCAGAACGGCATCGGCGTCATCAACTATTCGCCCATGGTCTCCGGCCTGCTCACTGGAAAGATGAGCGCCGAGCGCGTCGCCGCCATGCCCGCCGACGACTGGCGACGCAAGGGCGTCGAGTTCAATGAACCCCGGCTCAGCCGCAATCTCCGCCTGGTGGAGTTGCTGCGCGAAATCGGCAACGGCCACAGTGTGAGCCCCGGCGTAGTCGCCGTGGCCTGGACGCTGCACCACCCTGCCATCACCGCCGCAATCGTAGGCGGGCGAAGCGCTAAACAAGTCGAGGAGCTATCCCCCGCTCTCCACTTCAGGCTCAGTGACGAAGAGTACGCCCGCATCAACGCATTTCTCGCTTCCGCTTCAGCCTGAGATCGGTGCGTGCCGGCAGGCAAACAAAAAACCCGGCCGTGGCCGGGTTTCTTGTTTGAAGCGAAAAGCCGATTTACATTGCAGCCACGAAGTCCGGTACCAGGACTGCCGCATGTTCCTGCAGCAACTGAGTCATTCGTGCGGCCATGCCGGTATACATTGACGCGGCGCGGAAGGCGTTAACTCTTACGCCTTCGCTGGCCTGGGTAAAAGCATATTGAACCAGCGCCATCAGTACGCACACTCGAATCTGCATGGCGTCGCTGTGCAGGGTTTCCACGAGCAACCGGTCCACGCCTTCGCAGTTTCTGGCGGCATAGTCTGCCATTTCCAGCATCACCCTTGCGTTCTGGTAGATCACCCACAGACCCTTCGGACCCTCCATACGTTTCCAGGCATCCTCGGGCGTTGCGCTCAAGCCTTCTTTCCAGAGGAAATGATCGCTCAACTCCCGCGCGCTCCAGTCGGGGCGAAGTCTGGCCAGCAGGGATTCCCAGGTTTGCGCATTGCGCCGACGAACGCCCATCCGCCATCGGACGAGATAGAGCGTTATGGCCGCAATTGCCGCAATTTGAACCAAGGGCAAGATCATTCGTGCTCCTCAAACTGGGGCTCGGCGATTACAAATATAATCGCACTCATCCCAGCGGGACTTTCATGTACCTACTACTTGTAACACCAATCCATTGCTCGTGGATAAGAATTAACTACTGTTGTTCTGCCACTTTAGTTGTAGATGCAAGAATCCAGTAGGAAAGTGTCCATAAATATCCCGCGGCCAGCAACTGGTCAAGCCAGTGATATTGCATGCCGGCCATGTTATGAGTGTGCAGGATGGCGATGCTGAATGCAGCCATGATATAAAAGCCCAGCCCGGTAACGATCCGTAGTTCGCGGTTCGGCCAATTCAGCCCCAGCAGGCTGCTCCACCACACCAGCGTAAGCAGGAAGACGACTCGTAGAACTGCAAAGAGCTGCGTCAATACCACGTTGAGCCATTCGAAGATCGAGAGACCGGCGGGAAATGTCCATTTATTCAGTGACCCGGCAATCACGCACGCCAGTGCCGTCAGCAAAACGATGACCGTCCTGCTCGGCGGCGAAACCTGGTTGTGGCGCACCACTACTCTTCCCAGCTCGGCCAGGATTGCCAACTGGAACAGCGCAACCACGGTCAAGCTCAAATCGGTTGCCGGCAGAAAGGCGTTAGGGGCCTGACGCGCAACTGCCAGCAGGGGCTCGCTGGAAAGACACCAGACCAGATAGAAGAAAAACACCGGCAACGTCCGATAGACGCGCCTCCACACAATTAACCCTAGAAGGACCGCATCCATGAGGATGCCCGCCAGCCACAGCGTGAGGTCGATGCTGTCCAGCGTCACAAGCTGTCTCCAGTGAATTGGCTTTGGGGCCAAGCGAGGTCAGCGCAGCGGAAGCCTTAGCGATCCCTTTGCTTCCCGGCTTTGTCTGGAGTGGAATCCGTCATCGCAACACGAGTACTCCGCGCGGCGCCGGCCACTGCCAACAGCATACTCTGCATCTGCGGGCTAAACTCCCGCCGTTCCGCCGGCTGGGTGGCGAAACAGTAAACCCAATAGATCAGGCTGCAGAGATAACACACTCCGCCCAGCACATCCAGCCAATGGTACTGTTGTGTCCCAGTCGCCTGGTGCGTGTGCAGGATGGTGATAGCCAGCGAGACGATGGAATAAAAGCCGAGCCCGGTTGCAATCTGGAGTTCGCGGTCCCGCCAGCCTATCGAAAGCACCTGGCTGAATCCGGCCATGGCCAGAAAGAAAACTGCGCGAAGAATCGCGGGGGTTTGCTGCAACCTGAAGAGGTTCATTCCAGAGGCATATAGACCTTGGGGGGCGACAAGGCCGGCAATCGGCCACAGAATCAGGCCGCCCACCGCGACCAGAGCGGCGATCCCGATCCACGAGTACTTTGGGAGCGAGCCGCGAATGGGGCGCAGCACACTCCAGGCCACTTCCACGAGAACCGCAAAGATCATTGCCGAGTCCAGGATCAACTGAACCAGATATGTCTGAAAAAATGCGGCCGGGTAGCGGACTCTAACGTAATATAGGAGGCCGTCGCTGAATAAGCTCCAGCACATGTAAAGGAAAAATGCCGGGAGGGTACGGTAGACTCGCCCCTTGATAAGCAGCAGGATGAGCGCTGCCTCTGCCGCCACCCCGCACACGAATACTATAAATACGTAATCCAACCGGGCCTCCTGAGGACCCAAAAGAAAACCTTCCCACTATCCTCGAAGTTTAGCAGGATAGTGGGAAGGTTTTCCAAGCTGGAATTGCTAAAACCGGTTTAGGGTTACCTAAGCAATCACGCCGGGCTTTCCGGGAGGCATCGGCGGAATCGTGATCGGGCTGCCGAACGCAACCAGCCCGGGATTTCCAGGAGGCATCGGCGGAATCGTGATCGGGCTGCCGAACGCAACTAGGCCCGGCTTTCCGGGAGGCATCGGCGGAATCGTGATCGGGCTGCCGAACGCAACTAGGCCGGGCTTGCCGGGAGGCATTGGCGGAATCGTGATCGGGCTGCCGAACGCAACTAGGCCCGGCTTGCCGGGAGGCATTGGCGGAATCGTGATCGGGCTGCCGAACGCAACCAACCCGGGATTTCCGGGCGGCATCGGGGGAATCGTAATGGGGCTGGCAAGCGCGCAGGTAGCGATCGCTGCCAAAGCGGCAACTAAAACGACGCCGCGAATTTTCAACGTTCTGGAGTTCATGGAACTACACTCCTTGCTGGGGGAAAATCCCATGCCTAGAAAGAGTAACCCAAAAGTGTCAGTTCCGCTACTACAAAAGTAATATTGCAAGAACTTTTTTTTGTGGGTGGCATTTTTTTGCTCTCTTTAATGCCATTTTTCCCCGCCAAAACACGCATTTTCGCTTTATATTCACCCATAAACCCCTTGTTTCGTCTTGCATTCGCCTGTCGCAAAAGCGGCCTGGGAGGCTCAACTGGCCGGCAATGGCGGGCGGCTGGCCCCCAAAATGGCCGTTCCTGCCGCCGCCAAGGCATAACCTACCCCGTTCAGGCAGGCTTTTCGTGGGCGGCGTGGTTACCTTTTTTGAGATTGCGTTACCTTGATTCCGAGCTCCGGTTCTGTCTCGGCGCGCGGCGCGGGGAACGATGATGAGTGTCGATCACAGCCGTGGATCACAACAAAGATCGGGAATGGGGGGAGCATCCGCGGCATTTTATCCTTGCGCCGCAGCCCAGGTGTCCAAAGAGTAAACATGTTTTTCAGGCCCGGATTGTCCGCATTTTTCTCCTGAATCTCCCCCTCCCTGAAGCTCGTTGCTCTTCCCCCATCGTTGCTTGCAAATAGCTGACAGGCAAACACATAAACGATCTCCCCTGCTGCTTTCCTTGAGCGCGGAAGGCTGATTTTCAAGGTTGCGCCCGGCAACCCGGGAGAGCCGCTTTGCGGTGAGTTACTTCTCAGCAAACTTTCGTGCCGTAGGTTGAACGCGCAAAATTGGTTACAGTGACGTGAGGGACCAATAATGGTCCGGGTGCTTCCATGAATGAATTCAAATCGGATGCAAACGTCCAGTCTGTCCATCCTGCGCCGTCCGGCACGCGCCAGGAGGTGCGTTGCGCGGTACGGTTCCCCCTTGCGCTTCCGGTGGTGATGTCGATCGGCAAGGCCGAGTTTCCCGCCCTGACCCGTAATGTCTCTGCCAGCGGGGTTCTGTTCGCGCTGGATCGGGAGTTGAAGGTGGGCCTCGATATCCGTTTTTCACTCAGAATGCCCGGCCCGGTCCTGGGAACAAACCACGATGTGCTGGTTCATTGCACCGGACGTGTGGTACGCTGCTCTCTAAGCCAACATCAGTACCTCACCGCGTCTACCATCGATGAGTACCAATTCGCGGAGCAATGAGGTTACCGACGGATCTGGCGGCAGCCGACTATGGACTTCGTGGACGATTCTCCCGAGGGCGAGATTGTTGAAACACCGGCCAAGCCCGGCGCGATCCGCATCATCCTTGCGGATTCACAGGCAATCTACCGCGTAGGAATTCGCAAGGTCTTTGCCATCGAGGACGACCTGCGCGTTGTCGCTCAGGCCGATTCTCTCGAAAACCTTCGCTCCGCCATCGAACGCTATCCCACCGACATTGTGCTGCTGGAGGGGGGGCTGCTGGCCGGAACCGCCAACGTCATCCCGGAACTGTTGCGCGTTGCTCCCGATGTCAAGCTGATTGTGCAG
>Ga0326727_10027072_pt1 | contig 10563 bp, 10 predicted proteins | sample MB2enrmetagenome_FD_207643 | JGI IMG/M metagenome (GOLD analysis project Ga0326727, IMG submission 207643) | Lab enriched peat soil microbial communities from McLean, Ithaca, NY, United States - MB29MY | ecosystem: Environmental > Terrestrial > Soil > Wetlands > Peat | place: USA: New York... | reverse complement strand
GCCTTGGTGGTCAGCGATCCGACGTCACAGCCTGCCACGATCATGACAAAATCCCCCTTACGTGCATGAACTCGCTGATCTTGTCCACACAGTGCTCCCATGATGCGACCCGGTCGTCGAAGGCATCGGCAAAGAGCAGCATGGTGGGCAGGCCTTCACGCTCGCAATCGCGCTGGATCAGCTTGTTGGCGCCCCAGCTGTTGCGGCATCCCATGCTCCCCACATAGACCAGGAAATCGGGCTTCATGATCTTCGACATGAAGAGGAGATCGTCCCGCCACATGCCTTTCGCGTCATACGGCCCCCTGAGCTGCTTGACCATGGGCATGCGGGAGTTGATGTCCGCCAGCGAGTCGATCATGGAATCCAGATCCGTAGTGTCGATGTGGTAGGTCTCGTCCTCGCGGCCTTCTGCATAGTTGATGCCGTCGTGCCAGAAGCTGAATATGAGTGTAGGCAACAGGCTGATATCCTGGGAGTCAATCCATTCCCAGAACCTGGCGTCCGTGGTGTAGTGGTCGATGTAGCACATGAGGAGCCGCGCCCGTTCCTTTTTCGAGCTTGTGCCGGCAAATCCTTTTGCTGCATTATCACGAACAACGTTCAGCATGGATTCGAGCACGGCGGTGTACGATTTTCTGCCCGGCATGCTAAGCCTTCCGGCGTACATGAACAGGGTGAAGATGGGCGGGACAGGGCATGGCCTGAGCCTCATGAGGTCATAGAGTTCGATTGCGAGCTCGTCCTGGCGCTTCTGCTCTGCAAGAAGATCCCGGAGTTTGTCCTCGTTCAGGCGTGAGCCTGACTGCTCCTCGATAAAGGAGATCAGGGCCTTGTAGTCCTTCCGGTGATAATCATCGATCCTCTCACCCGTGAGCTTTGAGGGGAAGTTAAGCTGGAACATAGGGAGGTCTAAGTAGGATGAGAGAAACTGGACCGCATTGGCATTGGTGTCGCAGATGCCAGGCGATCCGCAGACGAGAAAATCGGGCTTCTCGGCAAGGCCTGCCAGGTATGCCCCGAACGACCCGCGCTGGGCCGAGCAGGAGGTCTCGGTAAATCCCACCTCGCAGCAGTAGTCCATGTACTCTGCCGTACCCTTCCTCAGGACAAGGGTCCCGAATACGGTCATGATCTCGGCCCAGGCAGGCACCACGTTGTCAAAGGCGAAGAACAGGTGTTTCGCCGAGACAAAGGTGCCGAGGCACAGCTTCTTCCCCTGAGCATGCGCCGTCATGACGTCGGTGAGGTATTCTGCCGCCATCTTCATGAAGAGCACGCCGGTCTCTCCGTGCCGTAACATCGCGCCCATGACGTTCTTGAAGTTCGGTATGACCGATTTCAGGCTTTCATACTCCTTCTGGGTCCCGTCAAGTGCAGTTGCAGCGGCACTGATTGTGGTCCAGAGCATCCAGTCATAGTTATACTCGTGCGTTTCCTTCTTCATAAACTTTTCCCTCCTCAGACCCCCGACATACTTAAGTGAGCCCCGGACTTTATCCGCTGGATATAGAGCCTGGAACGGTCCTTTAAGACCGTGAGGTCTGTCTTGCGCACGATGTATTCAAGAGTCATAACCGCTGATGCAGGAAAGAGGGTGAGCGCATCGATGGCCCGCTGCCTCTCGGCAAGCATCCTCGAGTCATCCAGGGCGATGTCGCGTAACACCTCTATCGCAACCATATCTCTGTCAATCTGGCACATGAGAATCTCCTTTATAATTTAAATAACCCATACTCCCTCTCCCCTTGCGGGAGAGGGTCGGGGAGAGGGGGCCGCATTTCCAAATCCCTTCATGCTATTCTCTCCATGAAGGCGTCGAGGCGCATCCTGATCCTGCCCGTCTCCACCAGGGGACCATACTCCCTTTCGATGCGTAAGCATGGGATCCCTGCCGCCTCGAGGTCCCGCTCAAGCACCCCGTTTTCCGAGCCGTGGAGGTCGCAGAAACGCACGTTCTGGAGGATCACGCCGTCCACCGAGGCCTTGTTCACAAGGTCCATGATGTAGGAGCGCCGGTCCTTGTAGTAGCCGAGCATGCGGGGGCAGACGCTGTTGCTCAGGTAGTGCGATGCAAGGGTATGGACCGGGTCTGCCTTCTCGTCCACCAGGTTTGCATAGGTGCGCGACCCGAAGCATACGGTGTCTGCCACGACAATGGCACCACCATCCTCGATGAGCCTGATGAAATCCACGTCGTCGTTCGCGCTCCCGATGAGCATGAGACGCTTCTTATGGTCTGATACGGACGGCGCCTTCTCCAGCTCGGCAATGATTTTTTCAAGCAATATGCCCCACTCTTCACGCGGCATGGCATGGCCGGCAATGAGGATGGCCATGGCATCCGAACCCGTGATGGGCACGTCGTTACGGTATCTGAGCTCGTCGAGTTTCTTTAGGAGGACTCTGCCCTGGTTGTAGACCTTGATGGATTTCTTCAGGGCCTTGTCCGTAATTGCAACCTTGAAATGCCTTTCCAGGGTGGCGATCATGTTCTTGAGTTCTTGTGTGTAAAAATCGATGCTGTAATCTACCGCCTTATGGGGCACCGAGAAGTACTCATAGTAACCCGGCAGGGTGCCGGGGTAGTCTTCGCTCGCCTTTCTCCAGCACTCTTCGAGCCTGCGCATGGAGTCGCAGCCGTTACTGATGATGGCGCCGTCTAAAAACGTGTACGATCCCTGTCCTGCGAGCTGCAGCATGCACTTGGGCAGGCTGCAGTTCACCGGGCCGAAGTATGAGTCGCCGATGGAGACCGACGTGGTTCCTACACCCCGTAATCTGAACGGCAGCAGCCCTGCGGCATGGAGGATCTCTTCGGGTATGAAGGTGCATGAGTAGCCTACGACCTTGCCATGGTCCTTCTTCCACTTTTCCACAAATTCGTTATCCAGGGTGGTTGCAACTTTTTTGAGTTTTTCTATCATTTCCTACCCCCTGCTGCCCGCGGCCAGGGCTGTTTTTAAGGAATCCATGGTCTCCTTGTGTTCCGGACTCGCGTAGCCGTCATCAGGGCTTATGAGCTCGCTGAAGCCTTTGATGATGAAAGGCATCATCTCAACAGCCAGCGGCTTGATGGCATCCACAATATCCGGGATCAGCCACCTAGCCGTTTTCCTGACCTCTTCAGGGCTCACGGAGTCCACAACCCCGCTCAAGGCATTGCTTAGAATGTCCGGTTTGACCTCATGGATCCGGTTGGCGACCCTGCATGCGGTGTTCACGAGCCCGGCGATCTCGTAGGTGTCAAGGTCCGATATGCCCTCGGATACGGCGGACTTCAGACCGGCAGGATCGATCTGTTCTATGACGCAGAGTTTACGGGTTCTTGCCTTGATGTCCGAGGTCTTCACCAGCCCCATTGATGCGAGGTAGGATAAGGTGATATCGGGGTTTTTGGAGAGCGCATCCGCCAGAGCATTTGCCATGGCCTCCCTGTCTTCGGCGAATATGATGCGGATCTTTTTTACCAGCTCCGGGTCCATCTCGGGCAGGCAGTCATGGAGCAGGTCCGTGAGGTGGATCTGGAACAGCGGCTTGCCGCCCTTGCCGAGCAGGAGGCTCCCGGTGTGGATCCTCCGGATGACCTCGCGTACGGCATTGATGAGCTTCGCAGTATCCGCACCGTTGATGCCCTTTACCAGAGAGAGCATGATGTCTGCGAGCAGGTCGGGGCCTATCTTCTCCTCAATGGGGAGCAGGATCTCACGCGAGGCCTTTATGAAGGTGTTCATGAGCGGGATGATGGTTGCCACCAGGGTCCCGACCTTTGCCGGGTATTTCCAGAGCTGCTCGTTAAAGGCCTCAATGGTCTTGATGACACATGGTCCGGAACCCTCGACCATCTCCCTGATCTCGCCGAAGTCGGTATATTTAAGGAAGTTGTGTATGGTATCCCCCCGCGCCCCGGCATGGCAGAGCGGATCAGCCGAATGGTCGGTATTGATCTTTTTCGCCCATGCGGTCAGGAACCTTCCGACATCTGCCGATATGCCCTTACCGTTCCAATTCTTACCGGGCTGTAACACCTTTGATACGATCCAATTGACAGGGGAGGCGATCTTGCCCCTGAAACCGCCCTTTTTTGCCCATTCATCGATCAATTCCCTGGCAACCGCGGAGAGAAAGGTCCTCGTGCCGGTTGCACGGATAGTCTCCCCGATGATCTTTGCCGAGAGCCGGGCAAGTTGGTTCTCATTGTCTAGAGTATTCATCCTGAAAACCTCCGCTTCATCTATTTCCGTTTTCCAAGCGCCTTTCTGCCTGCTTCGGTGAGGTGCGATTCGAACATCAGGTTGCTCATGGAGGTAAGGGTCCGGATCGCCTCTTCCCGGGTGAACTTCTTTTCCATGAGGTAGCTGTGACCGAGATGCATGGCCATGCCGACCACGGAATAGGCAAGGGTATGGGGGTTCACCCCTTCAATGACACCGACATCCAGCCAGTTCCGGATATCCTCGGCCAGGTCCTGGGCGAGGTCGCTGTAATAGCTCCATACATTGTTGTCGAATTCCTCATCCACACCGAAGCTTCCCCTGAGCAGGATGAGGAACTGCTGCTGGTGGCTGTCAATGTAATCGAAATAGGCGGAGTAGGTCTCATTCAGCTTGGACAGCCTGTCGGCCTGGTCCCAGATATTCACCGGGTTTCTGACCTCCTTGATCCGGGTCCTGAACGTGCTGAAATTATGCCTGGTGAGCTGGGCAAAAAGATCGCGCTTGTCCTTGAAATAATTATAGAATGTACCGGCGGACATGCCCACCGCCTTCACGATATCCATGATCTGGGTGTTGTGGTAGCCGTACTGGCTGAACAGCTCCTCCGCAGCCTCGATGATCATCTCTCTCATGTATTGCCGCTTTTTTTCAGCAAGTCTGGGCATATTATTATGATCCTTTATGATGCAAGGAGCGCCTTCAGACGCGGCTAACCATTCCCATATCGCGGCTAAAGCCGCTCCTACATTTTTCCGAATCGTTTCTTTACCCTGTTCCGTACGAGATTCCATACCCACGAGGTGAGGTGCCACTTCTGGTCAAGGAATGCCCCGGCAAGGGTATGGGTGGCCTTGCCGACCTCAGGGCCATCGATGTTCCTGAGTACCGAGGCAATGAATATGCTGAAGGCCTGCGGATTGTTTTGGGTTATCGCATTTATGAACCTCGCCAGGCCATTGATGGCCCCTGCCTTGATCTTGGGCCCTGTTGAGAGCAGGAACCCTGCGGCAGACTGCCTCAGTTCCGGCGAGGCCTTCCACTGGGAGGCGGCCAGTTCCGTCCATGCCTTTCCGCACTGTCTAAGGGCATCCTTGTCGATGTCGTCATACAGGCTTGTAAGGAATGCCTTCAGCATCTCAGGGGGATACTTGTCCTTGAGTTGGACGGCAAACTCGGTGGATGCCTTTATGAGGACGTTTATAAACATCGGCAGCGAGCTGATAAGGCCGAAGAATACCTCGGGGTCTTCACCCATGAGGGTCTTCACGAAAGAGCTGCCGGTGTGCGGGTCGACTTCATTGAGGTTTGTACGGAGGATATCCTTGAACAGGGGTGAGCGAATGATCCCTTTTATGACGCCGGAACGGTTGTGAGTTAAGGAATCACTATGCATTATGGTTCTCCTCCCTCCGTGCAGCCTGGTCTTGAATCACCTGCCATACTGCAAGGAATAGCGGCGCCAGATCATTCTTAAGTTCTTTTGCTTCGGCGATGAGGTTGGCCAGTGTCTCCTTGTCGATCTCATCCAGGAGCGATTCCACGAAACTCGCGAGCAGGGGAGGGGGGAACTTCTCCCGGACCTGGGTAATGAGCTCATGTCCGGCCTTGATAAAGCAGTTCGCAAGAACAGGCAGAGTCCCTGCCACAGCCAGCGGCACCTCGATGTCCTTGCCCAGCAGTGTGCGCACGAGATGCGGGCTGTTTTCCGGATCGATGCCCTTTAAGAAAAGGCGCAGGCTGTCTTTGAACGCTGTCTTAGCCAGCAGCTCATTAAGGATTATACTCTTGGATTCGATGAATCCCGTGTTTGTGTTCTCTTCCATAGCCGCTACCTCACAAGGTTTCGCAGTTGAAGAAGTACCGGGCAGCCTCCATCTGGCAGAGCTGCTTGCCGCCCATCCAGAGCTGGACGATCTTGATGTCGCGCCAGTGCTTCTCGATATCCCATTCTCTGTCCGCCCCGTAGTGACCGAGGATGTCCATGCCCTTGCCGAAGCAATCCACGGCCCTGTCCGAGACGAAGTCTTTGATGTTGCGGATCCTGCCCACCACGTCTTCCGAGGTGAGCGGTTTGCCGTATGGCTTGTTGCGGCGGTCGCCGATCATGGCCGCCTCGTGGCCGAGGATGCGGCAGATATCTATGTCGCCTGCTATGCGGCCGATAATGGCGGCGATGGCGTCGTTTTCCTTTAACGGACGGTTATTGTAGGTGCGCGTGGACACAAATTCGTAGAGTTTCTCGTATAGGTTCAACATGGCGCCGGTGACGAATGAGCAGCTCATGACCTGACCGAAGGAGATGAGCTGGTAGAAGGCCTCGGCATCTTTTCCTGGACCGTGGGCGCGGTACCGGCCCGGTACCCGCACGTCCTCAAACCAGATGTCGCCGTTCTTGTCTGCGGCCATGCCCGCCTTCTCGTAGGCCCCGCCCTGGGTTACACCCGGCAGATCCGCAGGGACAAAGATGAAGGCAAAATCCTTAGGGTCATTTGAACCGAGTTTTGTCGTGCACGGAACACCGAAGAGCTTGGACACACCGCCCGAGTTGGTGGGCCAGAGCTTGTGGCCGTTCACCACCCACTCATCGCCGTCGAGCCGGGCCGTGGTGCGGATGGTCTTGCCTCCCAGCAGGCCCAGGTTCTCGATATCCGCACCCCCCTGGGGTTCGGTCATGGCATTGGCGGCAAACACGGCCTTTTTTGCGTTGCAGAACATGGGGGCGAACTCAGCGATGAGCCGTTCGTTCACATAGGGCTCCACCATGATCACGAGCAGGGGCCAGAAGGTGACGGCAAGGGCCACGGCCATGCCTGTGTCGGCCCTGCCGAGTTCCTCACAGAGCATATACCCCACCCGGAAGATATAATCTGAGTTGGCCAGACCCCACCCGCCGTATTCCTGGGGGAAGAGGCTTTTCTGAAGGCCGAGCTCGACCATGAGCTTGTCGAATGCCGGCTCGATGAGGCGGTGGTCCTTCCAGTCCTCGTCATATCTGCGGCGCCACGGCATGACCCACTCATCCAGGTGTTTCCTGATCACCCGCCTGAAGTGCTTGTCAAAGGGGGAGATATATTCTTCCGGTCGCGAGAATTCATCGAAATGTTTCATGGCTAAAATCCCTCCTCAGATCTCAGTGCAGTTATAGAAGAACCGCGCCGTATCCATCTTCAACGGCGCCTCGGCAGCCACCCCGCACAGGAGCGACTGGATGGTCTTCACATCCCGCCAGTGTTTCTCCACGTGCCACTCCTTGGAGTACCCTGCCGAGCCCATGAGCTCCAGGCCGCGGTTGATTGCCTTCATGACTGATTGCTGTACGCGGGCCCCGATCATCTCGGCGAAGGTGAACACGCGTGCGCCATTACCCGCGCTTGATTCCTCGGGCCTGGTGATAATGTGGGCAAGGTCATAGAGGAGCAGCTTGGAAAGCGCAACCTCCTCCGCCACATCGGCGAGTACCGAGGCGCACAGAGGGTTTTCCTTAAGCATTGTCCCGCCCTTGATCACGCGAGTCTCGCCCCAGTCAAAGAGCATCTCATAGAAGTTCGTTCCGGCACCCACGCTCACCCCGCCGAGCAGGAGGTTGAGCCAGACATAGAGTTCTTCAACCGCACCATCCCGCTCGATCACGTTCTCTTTGGAAACCCGGACATTGCTGAAGGTCACATCCGCATTCTCACAGGCGTTGAGCCCGGTGGTCAGAAATGCCACGCCTCTCTTCACACCGGCGGCATCACCGGGAACAAAGGCGATACAGGGCTTCCCCTTCCTCCCCGCACACACGATGCAGAACAGGTCGGCATCATTCCCGCTGAACAGCGGCCTCAAGCTTGCGCCTTCGATCGTGTATTCGCCCTCGACGGCCTTTGCCTCGGCAAGGATGGCCCTGCCATTGAACAGCGGGTGCTCTTTCCCAACGATGCCCGCCCCGGGGAGGATAATGGCAACGGTCTTGATCTCGTCGCCGGCATACAGGGGAGCGAGTGTGTCGCAGAGTTTCTTGTTGATGTTATGCTTAAGGGTGATGGTCGCGAAGATGGCGTACTTTGCAGCCAGCGTTATGCCTATTGCAGCATCCGCCCTGCCGGTCTCGCAGAGGATGGTGAGCACGCCCGGTGCATTTTCAGGGCTGTTCCATCCGAATCCCCCGTGCTCCACAGGCAGGGTCAGCCGCTGGAGGCCGATAGCCAGCCCCAGCTTCTCTCTTTTTTCCTTGAAGAGCCTGGCGTAGTTCTCCCGGTACTCCATGCGCTTTGAGATGATCTCTTTGTCGGCCCACTGCCTCACAAGGGTGGCAATGCTCCGCGATTCATCATCCATCCACTGCTTCGGAAAAATAAAAAGATCATCGACATTCCTGTTCATAGAACCCCCACGAATTGAGACATAGTTTTCTTTTTAAAAGGGCAAAAGGACGGTACTTGTTGATGATCGACCTAACCATGAATAATGGTAGGAAGATGACCCTGAGAAGAAAACCATCCTCATGCAGATCCCTTTCTGAGGCATGAGTGTGTGCCTCAAAAATTCGATTTCAAGGTCCCGGGCTTTTATTGAACCGGGGATGGGATAAGTTCATGTTGTTTAGCAGTAATGAAGATTCACTATCCTGAATAGTAATTATCATTACTCTCTTGTCAAGGGAAGCAGAAAATATTTTTTTTCAGGAATTTCTTTGTATTCTTCCTTGCTGCTTACTGAGATTATAAAACAAGCGCACCCTGTTTTTTTGTCAACTCAAGGGCCTTTCTGCCTTCTTCGGTGAGGTATGCCTCGAACATGGCGAGAACCATCTTTATCAGGTTTTCAATGATCTCTTTGCGCATGTACTGCTTTTCAACGAGATAGCTGTGGATAAGCTGGAGACTCATGCCGATAACGGCTGTCCCGAACATCATAGGGTCGATCCCCTCGATGACCCCCATTTTTATCCACTTCTCCAGGTCTTCGCTTGCATCATAGGCGAAACCCTGGAAATATTTCCACACATTAACATCCAGGTCGGTGTCGACACCGAAACTTCCCCGCAAGACCATGAGGAGCGGCTGGGGGTTGCTATCCACGTAATCAAAGACGGCGTTAAATGTCTCCAGGAGGGTCTTTGCCCTTTCCTCATGACTCCAGATATCTACCGGCTCACGCATGAGCTTTACCGTTATCCTGAGGCTCTCGAGACTTTCCAGGGTGATCTGCTCGAAGAGGTCTCTCTTGTCTTTGAAATGATTATAGAATGTCCCGGCGGACATGCCGACAGCCTTCACAATGTCCATAACCTGGGTATTGTGGTATCCGTATTTGCTGAAAAGCTCGCATGCAGCCTCGATGATCTTTTCCTTGGTTTTTTCTCTTCTATTGTCTGATGTCTTTGCCATGGGTTCCAACTAACTCATTGATTCAGATAACTAAATAGACATGAAGAATATGACCTAAGGGTTCAGATGTCAAGATAAATGCATGTGAAGGAGATGAGATATAAGTCAGGATCGCAAGATGATTTTATTAACCGGAATATGGCACTGATCCTGCCTGGTGCCCTCATCACAAGAAATAATATGATGCTTTCCGTATGACTATGGACGTCACTGCATATTTGTGGTACTCACCTGAATAGTATTATTCAAGCTACTGCATGTGAATCAAAACTATATGAGGGGGAAAAACCTATGAGGCGCTTTAGTTTAACCGCAGCAGTCTGTTTTGTAGTCGGATTGTTCCTATCGGCCATTGTCCCAACCTATCTCTTTGCAGCAAGTCCGGTGAAAACCGTGGTTGTGGCAACAGATGCCACATGGCCTCCCATGGAGATCCTCGATGCCAACAAGAACATCATCGGGTTCGACATCGACTTCCTGAATGCTGTCGCCAAGGAGGCAGGCTTCAAGGTCGAGTTCAAGAACACCGCTTGGGACGGCATATTCGGAGGGCTCGAACTGGGTAAGTATGACGCCATTATCTCTTCGGTCACCATCACGGATGAGCGCAAGAAAAAGTACGACTTCTCGCTCCCCTACATCAATGCAGGCCAGGTGCTCGTGGTGCCCAAGACAACCAAGGGCGTGAAGACCGTAGCCGACCTGAAGGGTAAGAAGGTTGGTGCACAGATCGGCACCACAGGCGCCATGGAAGTGCAGAAAGATAAGGCCGTAGAACTTAAAAACTACGACGAGATCGGACTTGCCTTTGAAGATATGGCGGCAGGCAGGATCGAAGGTGTCGTGTGCGACACCCCGGTTGCAGCCGACTATGCACTCCAGAGGGCCGAGTACAAGACCAAATTCATGATCGTAGGCGAGCCTTTCACCAAGGAACAGTACGGTGTCGTCGTGAAGAAGGGCGACAAGAAGCT
>Ga0326727_10027071_pt1 | contig 10564 bp, 8 predicted proteins | sample MB2enrmetagenome_FD_207643 | JGI IMG/M metagenome (GOLD analysis project Ga0326727, IMG submission 207643) | Lab enriched peat soil microbial communities from McLean, Ithaca, NY, United States - MB29MY | ecosystem: Environmental > Terrestrial > Soil > Wetlands > Peat | place: USA: New York... | reverse complement strand
CGCATCTGCACCTTCACGCCGAACGGGCACTGCACCGTGCACTCGGGGCAGTTCTCGCAGCGCGCAGCCACATGCTCGCTGGCCATCTGCAGATACCTCTCCCGTCCCAGCGCGAACTCGCCGTATCCGTCGGCGTAGGTCACGTAGCGCAGCACATCGGCCACCGGCAGGCCCTGCGCGCAGCTCCCTTCGCACTGCCCGCACATGCGGCAGTACTCCGCCTCAATCATCTTCAGGTGCGTAGCCAGCACCCTGTGGTCTTCCGCCGTCAGTGTGCTCCCCATGGCCTGCACATTTTCATCCAGTTGCGCCATGTCCGTCATGCTCGGAATGGTGGTCGCCACGCTGGGATGGTTGGTCACCCACTTCAGCGCGCTCAGCAGGGTCTGCCCGGGCTTCTGGTTGCGGGCGCCTCCCGCCATCACCTTCATCGCCACCACGCCCATGCCCGCCTTGGCCGCCCCATCGATCGCCTGTTCCACCGCAGGGTCCATGCTGAAGTTGAACGCCGACAGCACCACGTCGAACGCCCCCTTCTGCACCATCCAGGGAATCAGTGTCTGCTGGTTGCTGTGTGTGCTGATCCCCACAAACCGCGCCTTGCCCTGTTGTTTGGCAAGCTGCAGCTCCTCGATCATGTCGTCGTGGATCTCGCTCGGGCTGCTCTTGCCATGCAGATACCACACGTCCACAAAATCCGTCTTCAACTCGCTCAGGCTGGTGTCCAGCTCTTTTGCCATGCCTGCCTTGTCCCTGGCCTCGGTCTTGGTCGACAGCACCACCTGCTTGCGTTTGCTGCCCAGCGCCGCGCCCACCATCCGTTCGTTGTTGCCGTGCTGATAGCCGCGCGCCGTGTCGAAGTACGTGATCCCAAGGTCCGCCGCCCGCGTCACCACGCTGGGGTCCGACGTGATCATGCATCCCATCCCCACCGTCGTCACCTTCAGCCCCGTCTTGCCCAGCGTCTTGTAACTCAGTTTGACCGGCGACCCGCCACTCCCTGCTGGCGTTTGCGCGGAAAGATTCAATATTCCCAGGCTGGATCCTGCACCCACCACCGGTAGCATCAACCCGGTGGACAGAAAATCGCGGCGAGACGTCTTGGAGTTCATAGTTAGGCCCCCTTATGTTACCCCTATGCTTATAGTGCGCATCCTCCACACCGGGATGTGACCTGTATCACGGATTCGCAAGGGAAGCCTCGTCCGTCCTTTGCTCTGTCTCCGGCTTATTGCTTGCCCTCGCTGCACATCTCATCCAGCAGCTTCACCGCCGTGGGCAGGTTGTCCACCCCAAACACCACCACCTCCTGCGTCGTTCCCTGCTCCAGCCCGCAGTACGAGTAGTCGATGTTGATCTTGTGCTCGCCCAACCGCGCGGCCGCCCGTCCCAGTTCGCCCGGCTTGTGCGCCACCCGCGTCACCGCCACTTCCGTCACCTCGAAGATCATGCCCTGCCCGCCCAGCACGGCCCGCGCGCCCTCCACATCGTCCACCAGGAACCGTGTCAGGCTTTCGCCCTCCTCCACATACGATTGAAAGGCCAGGATGTTGACCCCACGCTCCGCCAGCGCCAGAAAGCAACTCCCCAGCGCGCCCGGCTTGTCTTCAATCGTTACCGTAAACTCCTTCGCCCTCGGCATCTGGCCCAGACTCCCTTCCTGTCCCCGAACTCCGCGCTCTGCGCACCACTCTTCATCATACGTTTCCCATAATGCAGTTCTCAACCGCGCGCCATCCCTCAAGAACTCACAACTCTTCTCACGCTTCCGCCTCGCTCGCCCCTCGCAGCGTCGCAAAGACTCTCCGTTGCAGCTAGGAAATCTCCGCACAAGTCCACATTTTGAAAGGGCGGGACTTCAGTCCCGCCGCAAGCACCGCATTTGCAATTGGGCTTTAGCCACTGAGGGAAAGTTGAAGACTTGTGCAGACCTTCCCTAGAAGTCATCTCATAAATCTGTTTTGAAAGGGCACGGCTTCAGCCGTGCCGCAAAATGCCCAATAGATAGGGGGGCTTTAGCCCCTGAGGGACGTTTTGCACAGATTGAGTGGCGTTTATGAGATGGCTCCTAATTCGCAGGCGTTGGAGTACGCTCCCAGTTTGGGTGCTGGTTCACCGGGGTCCCACTGTGATCGATCAGGTAGCGGTCGATATATGCAACCACCTGCTCCCGGTGCGCCGCGCGGTACTCCGGGTAACCGTGGCTCAGACCCGCATCGTTGAAGCTAAGCAGGATGAACGGCTCCAGCATCTGGTCCTTCTGAATCTTAAGCAGGGTCTTTAGCTCGGGTAGCAGCTTTTCCTCGGTCACTGTTCCCGCCGCCAGGTTCTTCTTGACGTCCGCAAGCATGGCGTTGATCGCCTCCACCTCCTCGGCCAGCGTGTGTACATATCCGTTCGGCACAAAGTTGAACTGCGGCGTGTTGGGCGTTGCTCCCCCCATCACCCACTCATCAAAGATGACGATAACGTTTGGATTGCGCGCCATCCGTGACTGTGCATAGACCAGCCAGCTGCTTCTTCCGTCTCCGGTCTCGGCAAACTGGTCCGCGTTGGTAACCTTGCCGTTGGCATGCGGCATGTAGGGGCGACGTATCCTTGGATTCAGCAGCGCGGTGTGGGTCAGCGCCGCCCACTGTTGCAGACCGCCCATGGTCGAGCGCGTGTAAGGCTCGGCCGCCATGGCCTGTTCGTACTTGACCAGAGCGCCTGCGTTGTCTCCGGCATGCATCAGTGCGTCGCCCCAGTAACGGTAGGCCGTCTCGCGGTCGGGATCGATGGCGATGGCCTTGGCAAACCACGCGCCGGCGTTGCTATAGTCGTTGAGGCGAAAGTAGACGTCCCCCGCGAACAGGGCTGCGCTGTACAAGCTGGGATCGGCGGCCGCGGCAGCCAGGTAGTATTTGAGCGCAGTGGTCAGATCGTTGTGGTTGAAGGCGGCCTCGCCCTGCTGGATCAGTGGCTGGGCCTGCGGCGAGCCGTTGTAGTAGTACCCCACGGTCAACGGAAGCGCTCCCATCGGTCCACCAACCAATAGCCCCATCGGCGTCTTGGAGTAGGCGCTCAGCATGTTCGTGACAAACGGGCTGTCATCGCCTAGCTTTTCGGCGCGCATTAGCTCGCCCATGCCCTCCGTATACATCGCCTGCTGCTGCTTCGGGTCGGAGACGGTACGGACCTTTGTCAGCAGGCCGGCGCCATGGCGCTCGGCGAAGGCAGGGTTGGCCTGGTCCTGACGGCACAGGTCTTCATACAGCGGGAGAGCATCCAGCAACTTCCCTGCCTGATAGAGTTGGTTGGCCTGGGCGCGTTCGGCGTCGAAGTTCGCCTCATGCGCAACCTTCGGCGCAGGCTGCTGTGGCATGCCTGGAGCTAGGGAACTGCTTGCTGGAGCCGGTTGCGAATTCGCTGGCGGAGTTTGTTGTGCCGATGCCTGCAAAACTGGCAAGAGCAGCAGGACTGCAACAAGCCCATGTGTAGACTTCACAGCATACCCCTCTTTCTGCAACGTACAGACCATATCACGAGCCGGATCAATTACCAGCCCCTTCGGCCCTCCTGCTTGTGTGACATCGCTCACTAATCCGCTGCTGCGCTTGCAGTATCATGAGATTGGTTGATGGAACGATTTCTACTTCAGGGGTTTTTTCGATGCGCATTGGTATGTTGACGGGAGGCGGGGACTGTCCTGGCCTGAACGCTGTGATTCGTGCGGTGGTCCACAAGGGTGTGCTGCACTATGGAGATGAGTTCGTCGGCTTCATGGAGGGTTGGCGCGGAGTATTGGACGATCGCACCATGCCCCTCAGCATGAAGACCATGAGCGGTATGTTGCATCGCGGCGGCACCATCCTGCGCTCTTCGCGCACCAATGTGAAGAAGATCCCCGGAGGATTCGAGAAGTGCCTCGAGGTCTTCCAGAAAGAGAAGCTCGACGCCCTCATCGCCATGGGCGGAGACGACACCCAGTCCATCTCCGTCGAACTCGCCGCCCGCGGCGTCAAGGTCGTCGGCGTGCCCAAGACCATCGACAACGACCTCAGCGGAACCGACGCCTGCTTCGGCTTCGACACCGCCGTCATGATCGCCACCGAGGCGGTCGACCGCCTGCACTCCACCACCGAGGCGCACAGCCGCGTCCAGGTCGTCGAGGTCATGGGACGCGACGCCGGTTGGATCGCCGTCACAGCGGGCATCGCCGGCGGGGCCGACGTCATCCTCACCCCCGAGAAGCCCATCGACATGGACGATGTGGTGCGTCTGCTCCGTGCGCGCTGGGAGTGCGGCAAGCGTTTCGGCATCGTCGTCGTCGCCGAAGGCGCTAAGATGCCAAACGTCGAGGGACAGGTCACCGTCGGCGACAAGCTGGACTCCTTCGGCCACGCCCGCCTCAGCGGCATCGGCCAGATACTCGCTGAAGAGATCGAAAAGCGCACCGGATATGAGACCCGCTCCGTCAACCTGGGACATACCCAACGCGGAGGAACTCCCACCGCCTACGACCGCATGCTGGCTACCCGATACGGCATGGCCGCCATCGACATGGTGCACGATGGCAAGTTCGGTCGGATGGCCGTGCTCAAGGGAACCAAAATCTGCGACATCCCGATCGTAGACGCGGTCGCGCAAACCCGCACCGTGGGCGAGGATATCTTCGCCGTCATCCGTGGCCTCCAGCCCGCTAAGTAACATCGGCTCGACGCAAGAACCCGCCTTTAGCCCTGCCGTATGCATGCGTTGCTGCGACGGAAGGGCCCGGCTTTAGCCGGGCCGTAAGAGGCTCTAGAAAAAATTCCGTCTTTGTCTTTCGGAGGGAGCAGGGGGCTTCAGCCCACTGAATAAAGCCAATCAATTCAAGGGGCTTTAGCCCCGGGCCCTTTGCTCGTAGCTCCAAACAAGCCTTTTCCGCAGCCCGTTTAGCCCTGCCGTATCGCACCCACCCTTATCTCCGCGCTTCCTCGATCGCTTCGCAATCCAAGGAAAACATGAAATCTGTCTCCTCTTGTTTATCAATCAGTTAGTAGCTAAACCATAGACTCCCACATGAAGAGTTGGAATCCTCTTGCATGCGCCCCCGTTTCGGGATACAAAAGGGATTGCCGGGTTTGTCTGGCCTTTGCCCGGTATCTTCGGCTTGCAGGAGCGTTCCTCCATGGCGGGTGCGGTTCAGCAGATGTTGCGCGAGGTGTTGGATATCCGCCAGGCCGCGGACTACTTGGGCATTAGCGGCGACACCCTCTACCGCTACGCCTCCGAGGGGTTCATCCCCGCCTTCAAGCTGGGCAACCGCTGGCGATTCAAGCGCAGCCTGCTCGACGCATGGATGGTGCGCATGAGCGGCCCCAGGGCCGCCTCCAACGTCGCCGTCATGCCCCGCGAAAAAAAGCCCGTCGGCCGCGCCCGATAAACATTACTGGCTGTTAGTTGTTAGAGGTCGCCGCATAAACCTGTTTTGAAAGGGCACGGCTTCAGCCGTGCCGCAAAATGTCCAATAGATAGGCGGGGCTTTAGCCCCTGAGCGATGTTTTGCATGGACTGAATGGTGTTTATGATATGGCCTCTAGTCATCGGCAGCAGCGGAGTCTCATTTTCAACCAACAACCCTCACGCGTTCTGCAGCGTAAATAGCGTGATCTCCGGCGGGCAGTTCAGCCGGAAAGGCACGCCCACCGTCCCGATCCCCCGGTTCACATAAAGCTGCATTCCCCCCAGCCGGAAGAGCCCCTGGACGTACTTTTCGGCTCCGTACACGCGATGCACCGCTCCCACAATCGGCAGCCGCACCTGCCCGCCGTGCGAGTGTCCCGACAGCATCACGTCCACCACCCCACCGTACCCATGTTCCAGCACATTGTCGGCGTAGTCCGGCGCGTGGCACAGCAGGATCACCGGCCCGTCGGGATTCGCCGGAATCGCCTTTTGCAGGTTGGGCACGTTGGACAAGGCGTCCGCCACCCCCGCCAGCCAAAGCCGCTGCCCGTTGCGCTCAATCGCCACATGCTGGTTGAACAGCATCGGGATCGACGCCGACGCCAGTCCCGCGCGAATCAGCGGAGGCCCCAGGATGGAGTCGTGGTTGCCCATCACCGCGTAGCGCAGCGGGCAGGCCAGCGAGCGCAACTCCCCGGCGCAACGCAGCATCGCTCCCGCCGCAAAGTTCTGCCCCATCGGAGTATTGCTGATGTAGTCGCCGGTCAGCAGCACCAGGTCGGGTGCCAGCCGGTTCACCTCGCTCACTACGCGGCGTACGAACCACGGCTCCGTGTACTCGTCGAAGTGGATGTCGCTGATCTGCGCAATGCGGTAACCGCGGAAGGCGTCAGGCAGCCTCGCCAGAGCCAGCGTGTGCGTCTCGATGCTGATCTCGTGGCGGGCATACGCGCCGCTGTAAAGCGCCAGCCCGCCTGCCGCGGCTGCTGTGCCAAGCAGAAAGTTGCGCCGGGTCAGATGCATCTTCTGCTCTGTCAGCGGTGCATCGGCGACAAATCCAGTCATACTGCATGATAACGGTTTTCTCGCCTTTTCACAGTTAGAAGTCATCTCATCAACCTGTTTTGAAAGGGCACGAACCTGTTTTGAAAGGGCACGGCTTCAGCCGTGCCGCAAAAATGCCCAATAGATAGGGGGGCTTTAGCCCCTGAGGGACGTTTTGCACAGATTGAGTGGCGTTTATGAGATGGCCGCTAGAAGGAAGGTTTGCCGATTGCTTAACCCGCCCTGTTGATAGAATGGATCGAATGAGCTTGAATTCGCGCAGGAAGAGAGCGTCCCATGCCGCCCGTGCGGCGGGCGTGGACGCCCTGTTGGTAACCAATCTCCCCGATGTGCGCTGGCTGTGCGGCTTTACCGGCTCCAGCGCCGCCTTGGTACTTCCCTGCCCTTCGCCCAAATCCTCGCGCCCGCCCGCCCGCGCCGTCCTCTTCACCGATGGCCGATACATCGCCCAGGCCCATGCCGAGGCGGTCGGCACCCAGGTCGTCATTGCCACCAAACCGCCGCTCACCGAGGCCTGCGAGTGGATCGCCTCCGCCGCCATTAAGCGTTGCGGCTTCGACCAGACCCAGACCACCGTCGCCGCCCTCGCCAACATGCGCAAGGCCGTCCCCGCCAAGCTGCGCCACTCCCTCTTCGTCGCTCTGGACCCCCTGGTTGCCGGCCTGCGTCAGATCAAGGATGCCGATGAGATCGCCAAGCTGCGCGCCGCCGCCGCCCTCGGATGCAAGCTCTTCGACCGCATCCTCACCTTCATCCAGCCCGGCATCACCGAGATGGCGGTCGCCGCCGAGCTGGAGCACGCCGCACGTCTCGCCGGGGCCGAGGGCATGTCCTTCGAGACCATCATCGCCAGCGGCGAGCGTTCCTCCCGCCCCCACGGCCACGCCACCATGGCCAGGCTGCCACGCCGCGGATTCGTCACCCTGGACTTCGGCGTGCTCCTCGATGGCTACTGCTCCGATATGACCCGTACCATTCACATCGGCCGCGCCAGCGCCGAAGAGCGCAACGCATACGACGCCGTGCTCGATGCGCAGGAGACGGGCCTCGCCGCCGTCCGCGCCGGAGCCATCACCGGCGATGTCGACGAGGCAACCCGCTCCGTCCTTCGCCGCGCTGGCCTCGCCCAATGGTTCACCCACTCCACCGGCCACAGCCTCGGCCTGCAGATCCACGAGGAGCCGCGCCTCGCCGCTAAGAGGACCGAGAAGCTCAAAGCCGGAATGATCGTTACAATTGAACCCGGTATCTATATGCCCGGCAAGTTCGGCCTGCGCATCGAGGATACGGTGCTGGTCACCCGCTCCGGATGCGAGATACTTACTCCAAGCCCCAAGGCCTGGATCGAGTTGTAAACACAGATACACGCTTCATGGTTCGTTCGAACACTAGATCCACTGGACCTGGTTGGGTCGCAAGGAAGAGGAACGATGGACAGCAAGGACACCAATAAGCTGAAGGAGCTCCGCGAACTGGTCGATTTCCTGAAAGAGAATGGGATCGCCGAGTTTGATATGGAGCGCACCGACCTCAAGGTGCGCATCAAGTTTGCCGGGGCCGCCGGCTCCACCGCGGCCGGAATCGATCCCGCGCGACTGGCAGAGCTGTTGGCAAGCGGCGGAGGAGGAGGCATTCCCAGCCCCTTCTCTGCGCCTGCGCCGGCCGCAACGCCGCCCGCCGAGCCCGAACAGAAATTGCATGAGGTCAAATCGCCCATCGTGGGCACTTTCTACGACTCGCCCTCGCCCGGCGCGCCAACCTTCGTTCAGGTGGGCGATCAGGTCGAGGTAGGCCAGGTCCTCTGTATCGTCGAGGCCATGAAGTTGATGAACGAGATCGAGTGCGATGTCGCCGGAGAGGTCGTCAAACGCATCGCCATAACCGGCCAGCCGGTCGAGTTCGGCCAGCCCCTCTTCGCCATCCGTCCGCGCTGAGGACCTGACAATCAGAATTTGTTTTGAAAGGGACGGACTTCAATCCCATCGCAGAATTTGTTTTGAAAGGGACGGGCTTCAGAGGCTGCTGAAAACTCACGTATTTGTCTTCGGGGGAGCAGGGGGCTGTAGAGTATGCAGAAACTTCCTGTTTTTGTTAAGGGCACGGCTTCAGCCGTGCCGTAAGATGCTTTATTTGTATTACGGCTTTAGCCGCTGAGGGCAAATCCTCAATCAAGTCGCGCCGGACAAGCATGAAAGCAGGCTGAATTTACATGTTTCGTAAGATTTTGATCGCAAACCGTGGTGAGATCGCACTGCGCGTCATCTCCGCCTGCCGCGAGATGGGCATTCGCACCGTCGCCGTCTATAGCGAGGCCGACCGCAACAGCCTGCACGTGCGCTTCGCCGACGAGGCCATCTGCATCGGCCCGCCGCGTTCCTCCGAGAGCTACCTTAACGTCCCTGCCGTCATCTCCGCCGCCGAGATCGCCGACGTCGACGCCATCCATCCCGGATACGGCCTGCTCAGCGAGAATGCCAACTTCGCCGAGGTCTGCCGCGCCTCCAACATCAAGTTCATCGGCCCGCCCCCCGAGGTCACGCGTCTCATGGGCGAAAAATGCACCGCGCGCCAGACCATGAAGAAGGCCAAGGTCCCCATCCTCCCCGGCTCCGACGATGTCCTCTCCACCGAATCCGAGGCCTTGGAGTGCGCCCGTTCCGTCGGCTATCCCGTCATGCTCAAGGCCGCGGCCGGCGGTGGTGGGCGCGGCATGCGCATCGTGCGCTCCGCATCCGAGCTGCCCGCGCTCTTCCAGCAGGCCTCCGGCGAGGCTGCAGGGGCCTTCGGCAATGGCGACCTCTACATGGAGAAGTTCATCGAGCGCCCCCGCCACATCGAGTTCCAGGTCCTCGCCGACGAGCACGGCAACGTCCTCAGCTTGGGCGAGCGAGAGTGCTCCATCCAGCGCCGCCATCAGAAGCTCATCGAAGAGGCCCCCAGCCTCATGGTCTCTCCCAAGCTCCGCGCCGAACTGGGCAAGACCATCGAGCGTTGCATGAAGGACGTCGGTTACTGGAACACCGGCACCATCGAGTTCCTCATGGACGAGGACGGCAAACTCTACTTCATCGAGATGAACACCCGCATCCAGGTCGAGCACTGCGTCACCGAGATGGTCACCGGCATCGACCTCGTCAAGGCCCAGATCCGCATCGCCGCCGGCGAGCGTCTCTCCGACATCATCACCAGCCCAGTCGCCTTCACCGGCCACGCCATCGAGTGCCGCATCAATGCAGAGCATCCCGAAAAGTTCACTCCCAGCGCCGGAACCATCACCGCCTTCAACCTGCCTGGCGGCAACGGCGTCCGCGTCGATACCGCCCAGTACGCCGAAGGCGTCGTCCCGCCCTACTACGATTCACTCATCGCCAAGCTCATATGCCTCGGCAAGGATCGCGAAGAGGCCATGAACAAGACCCAGCGCGCCCTCTCCCAGTTCGTCGTCCAGGGTATCTATACCTCCATCCCGCTCCATCAGCGCATCTTCGACGACCCCGAGTTCCGCGCCGGCAAATTCGACACCAAATTCATGGAGCGCTTCTTCGACCGCCAAACAGAGAAGTCAAAGTCAGAGGCTGAAGCCAACGCCTAACGACGATTCATACCGATGCCACAATCGTCCTGCCATGCACTCCCCCCTTCAACTTCCGCACCTCTACCCCATCCTCGACGCCGAACTCCTCGCTGCGCGCAGCCTCTCGCTCGCCGCCGTGGCCAGCGAACTCCGCGCCGCCGGTGTCACGCTGTTGCAGTATCGCGATAAAAATGGCTCACCGCAGGAAATCCTCCGCGCCTGCGCGGTCCTCCGCAAAGCATTCACCTCCAACGACTGCCGTCTCATCCTCAACGATCGCGCCGATCTCGCCGTCCTCGCCGGCTTCGACGGCGTCCACGTCGGACAGGATGATCTCTCCCCCGAAGACGCACGCCGCATCGTAGGCCCGGACCGCATCGTCGGCGTCTCCACCCACACCTACGAGCAGGTACGCCTCGCCAACCAAAGCTGCGCCGATTACATCGCCATCGGCCCCATCTTTGTCACCCGCACCAAGCGCAACCCCGATCCCGT
>Ga0326727_10027069_pt1 | contig 10564 bp, 8 predicted proteins | sample MB2enrmetagenome_FD_207643 | JGI IMG/M metagenome (GOLD analysis project Ga0326727, IMG submission 207643) | Lab enriched peat soil microbial communities from McLean, Ithaca, NY, United States - MB29MY | ecosystem: Environmental > Terrestrial > Soil > Wetlands > Peat | place: USA: New York... | reverse complement strand
CCAAGAACCGGCCGGTAAAAGCACAAATCATATATGGCCTGAAGGCCCAAGCAATGCGATTCCAAAACCTGTGATAGCCCTTCAGACCCCATTGGACGCCTATTCTACAAATTTAGCGTAAGAGGCCTTTTTTGGGCAGTAAAATCACATCGATCAACCGCAAGGATGCATTATCGAGTCAAGACATTCTTTCAAAAATTCGTCATAACCCATATTTTTTCGCACATTACTACAAAAGTTTTGCTAAAGCATACGTATTGTCGGCTTTATCATCAAAACCAAGTACAAAATTGATAGCGCAATACCTGGGGAACTGGAACACCATCCTTACAAGCTGGATGTCGGAGGTTCGATCTCCTCTTCGCACACCAATAAGCAGTAAAAAGGAAGGGACAGACTATTTACTTTGACCCTTTTTTACTAAATTATTAAATATTGATTGATTTCCAAGTTTGACCCGGGATCGACAGTTAATTTGTCCCACTTTGCTTTGAATCAAACTTAGTAGTGACGCGGAGCCGCTACTAACTTCTCCCTAGAGTCAATTCGGATGTGAGAGATTACGACCTGGCTCTTATTTTTACGCCGAACAGACCAAAAAGCCCGTAGCCGAGCAGTCATGCGGCGGCCGGAATGGGTGCATGGTTGTCGGGAGAGTCAGCTAAAGAACCACTGTTATATATATTGCTCGTGAAACTTCTGTTAAGGGCGTTAACGTTTGCTGTAAAAGCCAAGGTTAAGGCATCGGTGCAGGTGTCACTATCAGGGGCACCAAAATGTTCGTAGAACGAGAAAGCCAAAAGGGTGAGGGCCTTGGCCGGCAGTGGCCAGATCACTCAGGAAAAAGTTTTAGATTCGGTAAAAAGGCTGGAATAGCCTCCCGAATTTGCATCTTAGCTGTTATCTAACCGTAACATTAGGCAGAAAAACACATAAAATATAAATGGTTAAGAGAAAACAATTTTTTAAATATATTTGCCAATTTTTTATAGAACCATAATGTAAACGATACATTCGAGTGCTATGCTCCGCTGAACTGTATTTAAGGAATAGTGGGATCTTATTTCGGTAACTCTGCCAATCTCTTTGGAGAGACCGGAAAGCAAGCTACATAAGGATCTTCGTAAAGGGCTTTTGTTTTTTACAACCTTGATTTTTTTGCCAAACCCATCGCAAGATGGGGACGGAAAGCCACGGGTCCGCCTCGGACAGCCGGGTTGTCTTTCTCTAAAAAGAGAGCACCCGGTTTTTTTATACGTTCGCTACTCCGGACTTTGACACTGCCGATGACCGCTGTCACATCCGCTTCAGCTGTGTTCAATGCATGTAATTTTGTCGTAATGAATAAAGAAGTATTCTTCAAAGAAGAATACTTCAGTAATAATTAAATAGTGGAGGCTAATAAATGAGAATCATAACTGGTATGCTGCAGCTAAAGAGTATCGTCATGCAGCGCACTAAGCTCAATCCACTGCTTATTCTGTTGCTTTGCGGGGCTCTGTTATGGCTGCCCTTTAGCGGATTGGCGGCGCAGGGGAATCCGGAAGCAAACGAGCTAAAGCAGAAGGCTCAACATGCCTATATCGCCGGCCGCTATGCCGAGGCCGCGGCCACCAACCTGGAAATCGCCGAGAAGTATCCTGAAAGCGAGGCGCGCCGCTACGCCGTTCAGATGCTGGGGACCCTGTATGAAGACAACCTTGTCGATATAAAGAAGGCAATCAAATGGGACCGGGAGTTCCTGAAGAAATATGCTGACCCCCGGCAGGTCTCCTTTTACAAAGAGAAACTGGCATCACTCGAAAAGCTGATGAACCAGGAGCAGGCCTTCAAGACCTATCAGGCGATTCGGTTCGCCAATAAGGGCGATGAAATCATGGTGAAGAGGTTCGAGGCGTTGCTGAAGGAGCACCCTGATTTTCTTATGAAGACGGAGGTTCAGAGGGAACTTGCTTATGCCTATGGCCGTCTGGACAAACGTCGGGAAAGCTATAGCGCCTTTCAGGCCCTTTCCCGAATCAGCGAAAAAAAACTCTCCTCAAGCGACCGGGTTGCCTATCAAATGGCAGGTCGCTACTGGCAAATGACACAAGAGTGGGGATGGGTCGCGTGGGGAGTCATAGCGACGCTCTGGGTTGCGGTCCTTATGATGAAGCCTTGGGAACAACTTACCCGGGCCTCGACCAAAAAGTTCCTGCTATTGGCTATGTTATGGGTTTTATTGATTGCCGCCAGCATGCCACTCTTCTATAAAATCGATACCAATGGCGATAGAATCATCTTCCATGACACGGCGGTCTTCATTGCAGCTGGCCTCAACCTGACGATCCTATTCTGGTTGCTGCTTCTGACGAGGGGGAAATTCTGGCAGACGCGACCCCGGGCGCTGCGCTGGCTCAGCCCTGTCCTCACCCTGCTTATGACTACAGCGGTCTTCTACCTGTTCATTATCTACCAGCCGAATGGACCCGAGATCACAGACGTTTTTGCCGTCAAGTATCGCTACTTGATCGGAGAAATCACAGAAAGAAGGTAATGAAAATGAAAGGACGAATCCTGAAGATCAAAACCGGCTACAACCCGAACTCCAGCAGTATCGGTGTGGATATGGTAGTCTTTTTCACCGCCGGAGCGGCCGTAACGGTCCTCTTCAACACTATTGCTGCGATCCTTGGTGCGGCGAAGGCCCAGGAGTACGGGTGCTTGGAAGAGCCAAAAGAACCGTCCGGGTCCAGTCACAGGGAGGAGCAGTGATGAGTGAAATGAAGTATCGCTTAGAGTCGTTCGGAGGGGTCCTGGCTCTGGAAAATCCTCCGATGCTGGTGCACGTGGACCGGGACTTCATGCGCAGTCTAGGCCATGAGCAGAGCCCATTGTGGGAAAAACCGGAAGCCAGTTTTCTTTCCGCTCCACTGGAGGTCCATTTTTCGGTAACCAACGCCTGTTCCCTCCGGTGTGGCCACTGCTACATGGATTCGGGGGAAAGGGATGCTGGCGAGATGCTGGCTGAAGATTTTCGCAAGGCCGTTGACCTTTTGGCCGGAATGGGTGTGTTCCATATAGCACTGGGGGGTGGAGAGGCGCTGGAGCGCCCCGACTTCTTTGAACTGGCCTCCTACGTACGTGACTGCGGCATCGTCCCCAACCTGACCACCAACGGTCTCCTGGTGACGAAAGAGACAGCTGCAAAGTGCCGTATTTTTGGCCAGGTCAATGTCAGTGTCGATGAGGCTGAAAGTCTTAGGGAAGCAGGCCAGGGATTCAATGCGCTCGCTGGGAGTGTTCGGGCGGTGGATCTTTTGCTCGAGGCGGGTGTGAAGGTCGGCCTGAACTGGGTCGTGACGCGAAAGAATTTCGATCAACTGACCAAAGCGTTCGGCTTCGCCGGGGAGCGGGGACTGACCGATGTGGAGTTCTTGCGGCTAAAGCCTAAGGGACGGGGAAAGCTTAACTATTTCGAAAAGCGATTAACGCCGGTGCAGAACCGGGAATTCTATCCAACGATCAGAGACCTCTCCAGAAAATACGGTGTTCCGGCCAAGATCGACTGCTCGTTTGTCCCGATGTTCTGCTGGCACCGGCCTGACAAAACGATGATGGAGCAGTTCTCGGTCTACGGCTGCGAGGCCGGTAATGTCCTTTTGGGGGTCCGCTCTGACGGCAGGTTTGCCGGCTGTTCCTTCCTGTCTGGCGAGGAAAGCATTTTTGAACTACCCCAGCTGTGGGGAGGCTCGGAACATCTCTCGCGCTTGCGCAAGTGGACCGACCGGGCCCCGGAACCCTGTCGGTCATGTGACTACCTGGACATCTGTAAGGGGGGGTGCCGTGCCGTGGCCGAGGTTGTCGACGGCGACAGTCACGGTCCTGATCCGGAATGCCCTTTTGTGGACGGGGAGGGATGAAAGTTGCAAATGTGGGGGTAGGGGCTAGCGGGATTCGCGGTCTATGGCGTTGCTCGGCCTAGTGACCGCAGAGAGGGATGCAAATCCCGTCAGGATCGATTACACATTATTAGACAATACGCATGTGAACCTCGCCTACGTGTATTTATCTGATGCTGCAGAAGATGCACTGTAAAAAGTTTTTGATTTTTCTCACCCGGAAAGACAATTCAATTTTGAAAATGACTCCAGCCTGGGAACTGTCCATCAAAGGCACTGATGGCAGAGTTCCAGAAGTTCTCCGAAGTGTTCAAGGTCACGTCAACGCCGACGCTGGTCATCTGGAATACGAAAACCAGTAAAGAAAAGACCCTGAACGGTAGCGAACATATCATCTCGGTAACCGTCATGAAATGGTGAAAGAGACGAAATGGATTTCTGAATTTAAATTCTGACTGTAATTAAACCGTAACGCATGGCAGTTATAAATACATTATTACAGGTACTTATAAATAACACGATAGCTATAATACAGTTACTCATTTTTTATAATACGTTAATATAGTTGCAATAATATCGTGCTATGCTCCATCCATAATTGAATTGAAGGATTAGTGGAATCTTAATTCGGTCACTTTGCCGACCTCATTGGAGGGACCGGAAAGCCCGCTACGGAAGGATCTTCGTAGCGGGCTTTTGCTTTATTTACAACCTTGATTAATTTTCGCCAAACCCATCGCAAGGTGGGGACGGAAAGCCACGGGTCCGCATCGGACAGCCGGGTTGCCCTTCTCTAAGGAGATAGCACTCGGCTTTTTTATTTCGGTACTCTGGACCTTGGCATAGTCGCTTTCCGCTGTTACATCCACTTCGGCTGCGTTTAATTTCGGCGTCATGGCGAACAGTAATGGACAAGAGAGCCGCTAAATGAATACGAGAAAATACTTACGCCTCATGGGCTTTTTGCTTGCCCTCATGTACCCTCTGTCGTCATTTGCGGACATAACGTTTTACGTCTCGCCCGATGGTGACAATGCATTCTTTATCGAAGGAGACGATATAAAGGACACAGAGAGTGTTGAAATAACTGTTGTCTACGATTCGACCATTCTAGCAAATCCCCGAGTGAGTCTGGAAGGGGGGACCGTGACCAACATATTAAACCCCAATCCCGGAATTCTGACCTTCAAAGCCAACCGGGGAGACAACACCAATCACTCGTTCGAGGCCCATTTGAACTTCGACAGAATGTGGGATTCCCAAGGGGGGTTATTTTCCGTAACAGGTAAAATCATGGAGCCGGATGGGACGATTTCTCCATCCCGAACAAACCTTAACACCTCCATCCCTTCTTTATTAACTTTTGCTTCTAACGATGGAGGAACTGCGTCAACTCCGGAAAAATCCCCGGCTACAGAGGAGACGGCATCATCCGGCAACAGGCCTGACATACTAATGAAGGCAGAAAAGAGTGTCGTGCAGCGATTCAAGGAGTTCAAGGGGGAAAGGGGGCTAAAGGCGTTCGTCGCGCTTTTTGAACGAAGTCCACGTGACATCTTCGTTCAGGAGCCGCCCATAGTCCTATCTGACGGGAAAACTTGCGCCATGATCAGGATTGCACAGCAGCCGAAGGGGAGGGATTCGCCAAATTTCGTCCTGTCGGATGCGAAACTAGTTCATTTGGAAAAAGAGGGTGAAAAAAGCTGGATAATAACGGCATTGCCAAAGGAAGGGACATGTAATGCGAGTTTACTCATAAAGCTGGATAAGGAAATAATCGAATTCCCCCTTGTCGTAGCCCCACCGGTCAAAATCCACAACGGCATAACCGAAAGAAATTTCGTTGCCGAACTCGACAGGTTCATTTCTGCTCAGGTTGGCGGTGGTAAAGGGGAAAACGACCCGCTGTGGTATATCAAATATGAGTATATTTTCACCGCGAACTACCTCGCAAGTTCGGAAAATCATCCTGCAAAGATGAAGTCGGAACAGGCAAGCCTTGTGATTAACGCTAAATGATAAATGAGGGTAATTACGTGACTATTTCATTGCGAAAGAGATTCTATTTAATTTTAATTACCGTTTTTTTGCTTTTAACTGCTGTTCCGGTCCACGCTCACAACTTGCCACTAGGAGGATCCAGATGGTGTTTGCAAAAGAACGGCATAGTTGCAACCATTGATCTCAATCAAACCTTGTTATCTGAAATCAATGAAGTTAAAGAAGGACATTATGATCTTGCCGCAAGTTCCGATAAACAACTGCAACAAATAGCAACTGACATAATTCAGCCTTACATAAGCAAAAAGCTTTCCATTACAGTCAACGGCAAGACGTATCCTGTAAAGGTTGATAAGCTTGTCAGAAATGAAAATTCCACGTTCACTGTCTGGCTCTCAGTGGATAAGATCAGCTTTAACAGGCCGGATAATTCGCTAAAAATAGATTACAAGTTATTGTTTGAAGAAACAAACAATTCACATCTGAATATGGCCTATCTTTATAAGTCAGATTCAACAGGTGCTGCATTGCAAAAGGTTTTTGACTTTTCACCACCAGCAGGACAATACAATTTTGCAAGTGACTCTCCAGTCTGGGAAATATCAGTCAAAGGTACTGTAACCGAGCCCGCAACAGCACCTGCAATTGCAGCTAATCCTTCGATCGGCAATTCAAGCCTAAATCAAGACCGGGAAAATGCTGCCACTCAAAGAGTTGTTTCCGTTTTACCGGCGTATTGTAAAAGAGCGCTTATCCCTGTAAAGGGTGATGTTGTAACGCAGACAAAAGTCTCGCAAAATTCATCATCCGTTATCTATGAGACCTCTCAAGACAAGCAGAATCCGGATAACAAAGGCGCCGTTTCCTCGAATTATCAGATGGGTAAGCAAGTTTCCGAAGGCATGGAGAAAGGAAATACAAGATCGACATGGTCCAACATTGGTAATTTCATAATTCTTGGTATCGAACATATCTTGACGGGATATGACCATATAGCGTTTCTGATCGGTTTGATCGTGATAGGGCTCTCCTTCAGTGAAGTTCTCAAGATAATCACCGCCTTTACCATTGCGCACAGCATAACGCTTCTTTTGGCTGCTCTGCAAATCGTCAGTCTCAACTCAAGATTTGTGGAAAGTGTGATAGCCCTTTCCATCTGCTATATCGCGTTGGAAAACCTCCTCAGGAAAAAAGTGAAATATCGATGGCTGATTACTTTCTGTTTCGGTCTGGTCCATGGTTTTGGATTCGCAAGCGCTCTCCAGGAATTGATAGTGGGGAAATCCAATTTAATTGTTTCAGTGCTTTCCTTCAACTTCGGAGTGGAAACAGGACAGTTGATGATTTTCTTCATTCTTCTGCCCGTTATGTACCTGCTCAAACAGAAAATGGAATTCAGAAAAGTAACCGTGGGCGCCTCTATGGCAATATTCATCTTTGGTTTTACCTGGCTCATTGAGCGGTTGTTTGATCTGAAACTGATATCGTCATGATTTGTTCAAGCAATAAATTTTGAACAGGTAATGAATCACCCTTCGCACTTTCTCAAAAGCACTCCCCTCTCCTAGAGTGAGAGAGCCAGGGTGAGGGGGAAAAGTAAGGAGAAGGCAAGAGCTGATAATTGATACTTATTAATTGAGTGATTAACTGACTGCATTTTTTGTCTGGCAGAGGATTGGTCTCTATTACCGGGCAACAATGCGGAATTGAAAATAGAAAGGGGGGCCTTGTTAATCAAAATAGTTTGACCGGAATCAGAAGGAAGAATAGGAGAAACTTTACTGAACAAATGCAGTAGCAACCATTTGAATGAAAGGGAGATTACATGAATTACACAATGAAGAAATCTTTGCGGAGTCTGGGCCTGGCAGCAGCCTTTTCCATGCTCGGCACAGCGGCTTTCGCCGGTGTGTTGAAACATCCCTACTTGATCTACCCGGGACAGAATACCACGATGGAGGTGCTCTGGCAGGACACCACGACCGAGACGACGAATACCCTCAGCTGGGGCACCGACACAACATACAGCTTGGGGAGCGTGACGGTACCGGAGAATAACTCGACGGCCAACCAGCACATTTACACAATTACCGGGCTGACACCGAACACCACGTATTACTACCAGGTGGCAGACGCCACCAACGGTGTCTACGGCACCGGATCGTTTATCACCGCTCCTGACAACAGCGCGACTAATGTGAAGTTCCTCGCCCTTGGCGACACAAGGACCAACCCGTTTGCCTTGGATAACGTTATGCAGGAGATGAGCAACGTATATAAAAACGTGGATCACGAGTATCAGCGTTTTGCCATTCATGCCGGGGACTGGGTGAGCAGCGACGGCGAAAGCAACTGGACGGCTGAGTGGTTCGATCCGACTAAGACGGACATTGTCACGTTTACGGCAAATACTCCTATCAACGGGGTCAAGGGTAACCACGAGGACAACGGGGGGTACAGCCAGTTCTTTCCGAAATACTTCCCCTTTCCGTACCAGTACATGGCTGCTAATCCTAGCAATCCTGCACAATTCAATAGCTTCTTCTGGTCCTTCGACTACGGCCCCGTTCACTTCACCCTCGCGGACCAGTACACCACGTACACCCCAGGCTCCCCCCAGTACAATTGGCTTGTTAGCGACCTCGCCAACACCACCAAACCATGGAAGATACTCATGTTCCATGAGCCTGGTTGGAACGCCGGTACCCATACCAACAACGTCACTGCGCAGCAGGTCTTCGATGCCCTCGTTAAGCAGTACAATGTAGATGTAGTCTATATGGGGCACAGCCACAATTATGCCCGCTGCGAGGTCTATAACAGCGCCATGGCTAACGGAGACAGCATCGTACCTAATGTCCCATACGTCACCAGCGGCGCCGGCGGCGCACCGTTGGATGCAGTCGATAAGACCAATACAAGCGCTTCAGGCTGGAGACACGTTGTCTTAGCTGACTCCGTGTACCAATACGAAACCTTCAACGTACAGGGCAAAACCCTGACCATGAATGTCTTCAAAGTCAACAACGCAAGCACTAAAGCGATTGCCCAAACGAGCAGTTCACCGATCGAAACGTTGGTTCTCAATCACTTCACCGATGTTTCATCGCAGATCAGCGCAACCACCAGCAACATCGTATACAACCGTGCCACCAAACTATACACCGGCAACCTGACCATTACCAATAATGGCTCCGCCCTCACCGGCACGATCGACGTTGCCCTGGACGGCATCATCGCAGGAATAGCGGACCCAACAACAATCGCCCAAAACAACGGCCTCACCTCGGGCGTCACGCTGGTCAATGCAACCGGCCAGAACAATGGCGCACCAATGATACAGGCTTCGACTAGCGGTCTGGCCAACGGAGCATCGATCGCCATTCCGCTCTCTTTCAGCAATCCGAGTAACGTCAAAATCAACTTTACCCCTGCAATAGTACAGGAATAGGAGAAAAACAGTGAACTTCCTAAAAATCAAATTGCTCATCATTGCAGTCATCATGCTCGCCGCCAGTTCGGCCTTCGCGTCGCTTAGCTACGATGTGTCGGTTAATACCTCCAGCCTCGCCGGCCAGAGTGGCTATCTTTACCTACAGTATAATACCTGGAACGGCGTGGCTTCTACTGCCACGGTTTCCAACTTCACAATGGATGGCGCGCTTGGAGCGCAGGACACTAAGGACGTCATCGATGGCAGCGCGGTCACCGGAACACTGCCGGGCAACGTCGTTTTCGCCAACACCAATGGAATTAACGATTACGAGCACGCCATCACGTTAGGCAATTCCATCAATTTCAGCCTCTTGTTCAGTAGCCCCGCTCCTGGCGGGCAAGCCGGCGGAAACAGCACCTTCTCCATCGGCCTTTTTGCCGATGGACCTTGTGGCACCCCGCTTCTCAACACCACCGGTGTCAGTGGCTCCGTTCCTGGTACGCTGCTCATGGTCAATTTGTTCAATGACGGCAGCACATCTGCCCAGTCACTGGACAGCTCAACAACCGCTACCCCCACCCCGATCCCGGCCGCCGCATGGCTGCTTGGCTCAGGACTTATGGGGCTGGTTGGCATGAGGAAAAGAACTCAGATTTAGTGAATTTGCACATTCCCCTCACCGGCAGGAATGCCGGTGAGGGGTACTCAATCCGGCTATTCGACAGCATGTCAAAAATGAACTTCGGGAGTGGCGGTTGAGTAAACAGCAGTTTAATGGGGAGAACAATAGATGAACAAGAAAATCTGAGGAATGTTCGGGAAAATTCTGCTTGCAACGCGGGTTGGTGCATAGTTTCTTGTTGGCGTCAACAGTGCGCATGCGACAATGTCGCTGAATTAAGCGCTAGGAAATGGTTCTTCGTCATCAATTAATAACGATCCATTTAACCGCTACATTATTGGCAACAACATTGGCTGTATAGACAACTACCGGTAACGAGACCACTCAGAATGCCGACCTCCGAATGCTCTACCCATTAACGGTGAGCTCTGAATTTTACGACGGGAGCGTTAACCACGCAATCAGTAGACACCTGGTATTTTGTGTGCTGGTGGTTCCCCCCTGTGTCAGAATAGTTGTCGCCTCAGATGGGTTGTTTAGCCTTCTAGCTTTTTGGTTTAGCCGTCGTCTCAAGTCTGTCCATAGAGGGGTGCGTTTTTGCCGGGGCGAGTCGTTACCACACAG
>Ga0326727_10027067_pt1 | contig 10565 bp, 8 predicted proteins | sample MB2enrmetagenome_FD_207643 | JGI IMG/M metagenome (GOLD analysis project Ga0326727, IMG submission 207643) | Lab enriched peat soil microbial communities from McLean, Ithaca, NY, United States - MB29MY | ecosystem: Environmental > Terrestrial > Soil > Wetlands > Peat | place: USA: New York... | reverse complement strand
CCGTGACGATCTTAGAGGCCCTCCCCGAACCTGGCGGGATGCTCATGTACGGCATACCCGAATACCGCCTCCCCAAGGCGGTCCTTCGCAGGGAGATCGGCTACATCAAACAAAGTGGAGTGCATATAAGGACCGGGGTCAGGGTCGGAGCTGAAGAGCAGGGGCAGCTCTCGCTTGCCCGTATCAGAAGGGATTTTCAGGCCGTCTTCATCGGCGTGGGCGCACACAGGGCGATGCGGGTCGGCGTGGAAGGGGAGGAGCTTCCGGGACTGCTGGAAGGGATCGGTTTCCTTCGCGGTACTGCCTTGGGAGAGAAGCGGGAGACAGGGAGACGCGTGGCGGTGGTCGGCGGAGGCAATACGGCGATGGACTGCGCGCGGACGGCGAGACGCATGGGCGCGGAGGAGGTGCGGATCATCTGCCCCGAGATGCCCGCTCTGGCCGAGGAGGTGGCGGCGGCGCGGCGCGAAGGGGTAAAGATAGAGCCTCCCTCCATACCGACGCGCATCATTTCCAAAAACGGCAGGGTCTCAAGCCTGGAGTGCATCGCCACGAACCTGGAGACCGGCGCCGGCGGAAGGGTCGAGTTCGTCCCTCTCAAGGGCTCGGAATTCGTCGTTCCCGCCGATACGATCATCGTTGCTGTGGGACAGACCCCCGAGGCCGATTTCTTGAGGGAATCGGGCGTGACAATAAACGAAAAGGGCTTTATCGAGATCTCTGCCGGTACCGCGGCAACGAGCATGGAAGGGGTCTTCGCGGGAGGGGACGGCGCAGCCGCGAAGGGCTTTGTGGCCGATGCGATTGCGAGCGGAAAGATGGGCGCCCTGGCGATTTTCTGCTTTTTCGAGGGCAAGGATGTGAAAAAAGAGCTCGAGAAGCATTCCATCGGGTACGGCCCGTCTTTCTCCTTTCGCCACCTCATCGACCGCGAAGACAACCAGATCGATCTGAAGAATATCGTCACCTACGACCGGCTCAACACCATATGCGTGCCCCACGCCTCACGGAATCAGAATCCTGAAAGGCTCGGGGCGAAGCAGCGTCTGGGTACCTTCAGGGAGGTCTCCTCCGGGCTGTCCCCCGGGCTGATGGAGGCGGAAGTCTCCCGCTGTTTCACGTGCGGAACCTGCACCCGCTGCGACCTCTGTTTCCTGTTGTGCCCTGATATTTCCATCATGAGGCTGGGAGAAGAGGGATACAGGGTGAGAACGGACTTCTGCAAAGGTTGCGGCGTCTGCGCCACCACGTGCCCCCGGCACGTGATCGAGATGGAGGATTACTCCCCCGGCTCATCTCGAACAACAGCAGGGGGTGGCCTGTGAGACAACTCCTGGCAGGGAATTACGCGGTGGCCGAAGCGGTGCGTCTGGCGAAGGTGCAGCTTGTAGCGGCCTATCCTATTACGCCTCAGACGCCCATTTACGAAAAACTGTCGGACATGGAGAACGAGGGAAAGCTCACGGGCATCATGATGCGGATGGAATCGGAACATTCCGCTATGGCAGCCTGCATAGCCGCATCTCTGGCCGGCGTCCGCACCTTTACGGCCACCGCCTCCCAGGGACTGGCCCTCATGCATGAGATGCTCCACTTTGCCTCGGGCAACAGGGTGCCCATCGTGATGTGCAACGTGAACCGCGTGGTTTCCGCCCCTTGGGCCTTCGGGAGCGACCAATCGGACAGTCTCTCCCAGAGAGACACCGGGTGGATGCAGTTTTACTGTGAGGACGCCCAGGAGGCTCTGGATACGGTGCTACAGGCGTACAGCATCGCAGAACAAGCCCTCCTACCCGTTATGGTCGTCATCGACGGTTTCTTCACCTCCCACTTCATCGAACCCGTAGACGTACCTGACCAGGCATCGGTCGACGCCTTTCTGCCTCCCTTCAGCGTGGCCACGAGGTTTAACATAGAAGACCCGGCATACGTGAACAATGTCGTGAACCCGGAGCAGTATATGGGCTACAGGCAGCGGAGCTTCGAGGACATGGAAAAGACGAGACCCATAATCCGCGAGGTCAACCAGCGGTATCAACGTATCATCGGACGAGGCTACGGCGTCGTGGAACCGTTGAACTGTGACGGCGCCGAGATTGTCCTCGTCACAAGCGGCGCCATGACAAGCACGGCCCGGGTGGCGATTGAGTCCCTTCGGGAGAAGGGCCTTGCGGTGGGCCTGCTTAAGTTGAAGGCATTCAGGCCTTTCCCTACCGAAGAGGTACAGGAAGTGCTGAAAAACGTGCCGAAGGTGGCCGTGCTGGACCGGAACATCTCTCTCGGGAAGGAGGGCATCTGGTGCCAGGAATTGAAGGCTGCCTTGTATCCTCTCACGTATCGTCCCGAGGTATACGGCTTCATCGCGGGTATCTGCGGGGCAGATGTCTCTCCGGATATGATCGAAGGCATGGTGTTTCAGGCACTGAACCGGGCAAAGCCGGAACGCGTGCCCACATGGGTGCGGAGGGATGGGTGAAGACGGGAAGAAGGGAGTAGTGTAAGGATGAAATAATAGTAGGCTAAAGCGGAGTGAAGAATGAAGAATGATCAAAGAGTCGAGGAAATGGAAAGAGAATTCATGCGCCCCGGACATATGGCCTGTCCCGGCTGCGGAGAGGCGAGCACCATACGGCTCGTGCTCAAGGTCCTGGGAGAAAAGACGATCGTCGTTATTCTGCCCTCCTGCGTGGGCGTGATCAGTGCCACCTTTCCCAACAGTACCTTTGCCGTGCCCTGTTTTCATTCTGCCTTTGAGATTGCAGCGCCGACCGCCGCAGGCATTGCGAACGCCCTGAAGCTCCAGGGGCGGGAGGACGTGACGGCACTGGCCTTTGCCGGCGACGGAGGGACCTTTGACATCGGGCTCCAGTCACTCTCCGGCGCTGCCGACCGCGACGATAACTTCATCTATGTCTGTCTGGACAACGAGGGGTACATGAACACGGGCATCCAGTCCAGTTCCTCAACCCCTCAGAACGCCTGGACTATGACCACCCCCGGAGGCAGGAGAGGGAAGAAGAAGAAATTCATGCAGATCATCGCAGCGCACAGGATGCCGTACGCAGCGACCGCATCAATCGGTCATCCCCTCGACCTCATGGAGAAGGTCAGGAAGGCTAAAGGCATAAAAGGCATGAAGTTTATCCATACCCTTACGCCTTGTTCTACGGGCTGGCGTATGCCCGATGACCTCTCCGTGAAAGCGGCCCAGCTTGCCGTGGAAACAAAGCTCTTCCCCCTTTACGAGGTGATCAATGGTTCGGAGTACCGGATTACCCATCAGCCCCGGGGCCTGCCGGTAAGCGAATATCTGAAGATCCAGGGACGCTTTCGTCACTTTACCAAGGACGATGTGGACCGTCTCCAAAGGGAAGTCGATGAAGATTGGGAGCGCCTGCTCGCCCAGGCAGCGATGAAGGGCTGCGTGTGAATGCGAAAGAAGCTCGTCATAAAAGATAACCCCACCATTCGGAAGAAGGTCTACGAGCACGTGCGGGAGCAAATCCTGAGCGGGCAGATCGCTCCGAACGAACGACTTATCGAGGCGAAGATCGCTCAGGACATCGGAACCTCCCGGACGCCGGTGCGGGAGGCGCTGCACAGCCTGGAAATAGAGGGGCTTATCGAATCAATCCCTCGCATCGGTTATACGGTGAAGGCAATCAGCGACCAGGAAGCGGTGGAGCTCTGGGAAATCCGGTACCTCATCGAAGGACTGGCAATCCGCTGGGCTATGGAGAAGGCCCCGGAGAAGCTGGTGAAAGAGTTGAGAAAGAACATTGTCCGAGCCAGAGAACAGGTGTCCCGCGGCAACCTCGATGTCTTTGTCGAGCTGGACGGGCAGTTTCACGAAACTATCGCGCGACTAAGCGGTGGGCAGCGTCTTCTGGAGCTTGCACAGACATTGCGGCGCCATGCTTTGAGGTACAGGATCGAGAGCATCTGCCTGCCTGACGTAGCTCTCCGGGCTATTGAGGGTCATAAAGAGATACTCAGGGCTATCGAAAAGGGCGACGACGCGGAGATTTCGCTGGCTCTCAAGAACCACCTGGAGCAGTCGAAAAGGGATACGCTCAGATATGCATTTGAGAAGGAGGAAAGAAAGAAGAAGAAGTGAAAAAGAAGAAGTCCTGCGAGCTTTATAATCGTTGCGGGTAAGGAGGTATAGTTGATGAGTATTTTGTGGAGGCTTTTTGACAAGCTTTTAGACATAATGGCCGGTTTGGCCGGGGTGGTGCTTGTAGTTATCGTTGCGGCCGTCTGCTACACCATCTTCATGCGCTTCTTCTTCCAGCAGACGACTATATGGATCATGCAGACGACCGAATACGGACTGTTGTGGATCGTCTTTCTCGTGACGACCTGGCTTTTGAGGGAGGGCGGCCATATCAGCAACGACATCATATACTCCCGACTTAATCAAAAGGCAAAGTCTTATCTCGATTCCATCATGTTTACGATCGGAGGGTTGGTCTGTGCGATTATGGTCTATTTCGGCACCATCTATACCCACGAATGTATCGTAAACAGCGTTACCGATGTGCGGGCGGTTACCGTTCCGAAGGCCCTTGTTTTCGTTATCATACCCTTTGGCAGTCTCCTCCTCGTTATACAGTTCTTCAGGATGGCCTGGGGCAGGTTCAACGACATCAAAGGAGGGCGGTAATTTATGGAATGGTATTCTATTATTCTTCTGCTATTTGGCGGAATGGTCTTCGTATTGCTTACGGGTCTCCCCATAGCCTTTTCCCTGCTTGTCGTCAACATGGTTGCCGCCTATTTCTTCCTGGGGGGAATACCCGGCATTGTCAATGTGGTGACAAGTGCCTTCACGTCGGCCAGTACCTTTACACTGCTTCCTGTGCCTTTCTTTATCTTCATGGGGGAGTTAATATTCCATTCAGGCCTTGGTCTCGATGCAGTCAACGTGCTTGACAAATGGCTAGGCAAGATCCGCGGCAGACTCTCGATCCTGGCCGTCATTATGGGGGTCATCATCGGTGCTCTGAGCGGCTCCACCATTGCAACCTGCGCCCTTCTCGGCACCATCCTCCTTCCTGATATGCTGAAAAAGGGGTACAGCAAGAGCATAAGCCTCGGGCCGCTCATGGGGGTGGGTACCGTCGATGCCTTGATTCCTCCCAATGCGTTGACCGTTGTGCTCGCCAGTATCGCAAATATCGATGTTGGGCAGCTTTTGATTGCGGGTATAGTGCCGGGCCTCGTCCTCTCGGCCCTGTATTTCTTCTACGTTGTGCTTCGGGTCCATTTCAAGCCTTCGGAGGCCCCGATGTATGATGTGCCCCATATCCCCCTGAGGGAAAAGCTGAGGGTTACCGTAGTCTACTTGCTGCCTCTGAGCTTCATCATCTTTATGGTCATAGGACTCATCTTTCTCGGCGTGGCAACTCCAACGGAGTCGGCCGCAGCAGGCACGCTGGCTTCGTTCATACTCGCTCTGCTTTACAGACGGTTGACCTGGGACAACTTTAAGAAATCCGTAGTCTCTACCCTGAAAGTGACGGGAATGATCATGATGATTATTCTTGCGGCAAGCACCTACGGAGAAATCCTGGCGTTTACGGGCGCCGCTGCCGGCCTCACGAACTTTATTATCAACCTCCAGATCGCGCCAATTGTCGCGGTCATTGCCATGGTATGCGTCATCCTCATGCTCGATTGTTTCATGGAAACCGTCGCAATTATGATGATCACAATACCCATTTTCATGCCCGTCATCCATGCCTTCGGGTATAACCCGCTCTGGTTCGGCGTTGTCATGTTGTGTGCCCTCGAAACGGGCCTGATCTGCCCGCCTTTCGGTGTCACGCTCTTTGTCATGAAAGGTGTGGCGCCACCTGAAGTTTCCATGGCCGACATCTGGAAGGCAGCTTTTCCTTTCGCCATAATAGATTTGGTCTGCATCGCCCTTGTGGTGGGAATTCCGGCAATATCGACGGTTGTCCCAAACCTTATGGGGATGGTGAGGTAGGGTGGAAATAATGGAACCAGGGGTAAGCCCTTCAGCCCGGTCGCGTGCGAGAAAGGGAGGCTCCGGGAAAGAATGTGCGGAATGCGGAATCGAAGTGCGTGGATGGAGGCTGGAGGGGTCGTTCGAGGAATCCCAAGAAATAGGAGGCAACATGATGAAGAGAATAGGTTTTCTGGTTTTGGCTGTGTGGTTTGCCGGCGTTGTTTTGCTGTCCCAGACGGGCATTGTATGCGCTGAGACGATCACTCTCAAAGCGATCACGGCATGGCCGAAAACAGCTACCGAGTACAAGGCATTCACCATATTTACGGACACCGTTGATCGCGTGGTGGCCAAAAGGGCCCCCGGCGAGCTGAAAATGCAGTTCATCGGAGGACCGGAGGCGGTCAAAACACCGGATCAGGTCACGGTTGTCCAGCACGGCATGGTCGACCTGGTATTCACCACCAACGCCTACTATGTCTCCATCATTCCCGAGGTAGATGCCCTCAAGCTTTCCGATTTTTCGCCTTCCGAGGAGCGGGCAAACGGGACCTGGGCATACATAAATGCCCTGCATGAGAAGCACGGGCTCTATTATCTGGGGCGGCTTGGCATCTCCATACCGTTCCAGCTTTATCTCAAAAAGCCTATAAAGACTGCTGACCTGAAAGGGTTCAACATCCGCGTATCCCCCATGTACCTGCAGGCCATCAAGGGACTTGGCGGGAACCCTGTGGTGATACCGCCTACAGATGTCTATATCGCCCTTGAAAGGAATGTCGTCGACGGATATTGCTGGCCTGCCGTAGGAGTCCGTGATTGGGGCTGGCAGAAGCAGACCAAGTACGTCGTAGATCCGCCATTTTATCAGGGACCCAACCCGCTGGTAATGAACCTGAAGACATGGGAGAAGCTCCCGAAGAAACTTCAGAATGCGTTGACGGAAGCAACTGCTGAAGCAGAAAAAGAGGTAGTTGCCTACTATGCCGACCTCGTCAAGAAGGAACGCCCTATCCTGGCGAAAGAAGGGGTGGAGACGATTACCCTGCCCCCTGCCGAAAAAGCGAAATTCCTCAAAATAGCCTACGATGAGGGTTGGAAGGACGTAATCCAGAAATGCCCGAAGACGGGGCCCGAGTTGAAAAAACTGCTCTCCAAGTCAAAATAACGGTCGAACGCGAAACATGCCAGGCAAGCCCCTTCCGCCCTTGCGGCGTGCGGGGCTTGCCTGGTGTTACCGGTTCCCTTGCCAAGAAGTTTTTGCGGGCAATCTCTTTGTCCACGCCATAACGCTTATCCGAAGATAAAAAGGATAATTCGGACCGGTGGCGCCTTACTGAGGCACCCTGACCCAGGTCTTATCGGGATCGAATGCGTTCATGGCGAGAGCAGCGTCTTTTGCGTCCTTGCCCAGGTCCTTCTGGTAGACGACTCCGTCCTGGTTTGCGATGAAGGTCATGACGCCTGAAGAGCCGTATTTCGCCGGGTATGCGACGATGGCGAACCCTCCGATCATCTTGTCTCCAACCACATAGTCCCGGGCGCCCCCGGGTGCGTCCTTGCCTTGGGCCTTGAGAATCTTGTAGAAGTACCCATGATAAGGTGCGGATTCGCCCCCCAATGGCTCACCGCCGTAGCCCGCCCCTCTTGCAGCAGCAAACAAAGGTCCCATGGGGCTCTGCTCTTCGCCTTCCCTGGCCCCCCAATAGAGACCATCGTGTGTGCCGGGCGCGCTGACAAACTTTTGTGCATACTCAAGAAGACCATTCCCCTGACGGCCCTTCTTCATGGCATACTCCTGCTGGGCGTCGACATAGGCGAGGCAGACCTGGATCGCATTCAGCTCATTCCTGCCGACCCTCCGCGCCAGTATCTCCTCCCTGCCTGCCCTTGTATCGAACCTCCAGCGACTGCCGGCTTTCACTATGGGGATAGGAAAAGGCCACTCGTCATTACCCATGTAGAGCATGACCTTGCCGGAGGCCTCCTCCAGCCTGCTCTTCTCTTCATAGCGCTTAACGAACCGCCGGCGCCCTTCTTTATCTTCCACCGGATCACCCGACAGGACAATGTCCTTGCTTCCCGGGCCGAATATCCTGAGGAGCGTCCCGGCATCATCAGCCTTGACCGCGGCGGCCATTGCCTTGACCGCTTTCCCGGGTGAAGAAAAGCTCTTCTGGTGTGAAGCGTTCGCATGAGCGCTCACACAGGCAAAAACAATGACGAGAACGCCTGCTATGGCGAAGGGCCTCTTATCTCTGAAGGGGTTTTTTTCTTTGGCATCTCTGAATCGCGACATCACCATATCCTCCATAGGGAATTGGTCTCCTTACACGTGAGCGCTCACCTGCTACGTCCACCGCCATGAGAAGCACCACCGCCGGGACCTCCGCCGCCAAAGGAGGCTCTGCTGCCGGTGGGCGCAGCACCACGAGCACTCGAGAGGCTTTCATGGCCCCGACTACTCGCCTGCTGTGTTTGATTGCCGGGACTGCCGCTGCCAAACGCCGTCGGGCTGCGGAGCCCTTGGACTTCCTGGCGTCCGGGACCGGACACCTGCCCGGGCGCCGCAGGCCCGGCCTGAACAGGCGGCGGCGCAACCCGCGGCGGGACAGATGCCTGCCGGTAAGGTCCCTGGACGGCAACCCTTCCCGTTCCACCGCTATCAAACCCTCTGAAGTCCTGACGCGCACCGGCCCCCGGGCGAGGTCCGCGGCCGAACTGCTGCGCAACGGATGGGGTGCGGTAGGCAACTCCGCCCCGGTGAGCCGGGTCATGCCTCCATTCCCCCTGGCCGCCGCCCCCCTTGGTCACGTGACTCACGTACCGGTCCCTGTCTATACGATTATTGAAGCGCACGTTCCTCGTTACGTTGATCAACACGTCGTGGCTATGCCAGTTAAAGCGGCCCCATGCATAGCCCCAGGCGACGCCGAGCGCCACTCCGAAGCCGATGAATCCGCCCGTAATGACCACCCCGGGGGGATAATAGTAGTAAGGTGGGTATGCCGGCCACCACCACGGGCCGTAGACGACCGTCGGATCATATGCAGGCACGTACATCTCCTCGGCAACGGCAGGCTCGATGTCGATTGCCTGGCTCTGGGGATCTACCACAACCCTCTCCTGGCTCGTAGTCTGAAGGTAGCCCTGGGCCTGGGCCCTTTGTCTGAGCTTCTGGACGGTATCCATCACCTGGTCCTTTTGCGCAAGGAAAGCGTCTCCAAGTCTTTGCGTCCATTCGAGCCGGTCATTCAGCATCTGCAGGACGAAAGGGAAATTTACCAGCGATTTTACGCTCGGGTCCCAGTCCTGTTGCTCCAGCGCAGCCGCAAGCTGGTCCCCCCACAGGTTCGGGTTCGCCTGCACCCAGCGGGCGGCCTGAACGACCTCAAGGGGATAGGTGGCCGCCATCAGGACCTGCGCCAGGAGATCATCCGGATAGAGTGCGATGGGCGCGAGCATCTGGTCCAGTTCCTCCTGCCTGAAAGTCGGCTGTCCGCCGGAGTCCTGGCCCTGTGCCATAATCCCTCCGGGCGGTGCGGCCAGCAGCAATGCCAGTGACCACAGTAACAAGCGGGCGTATATGCCTCTTTTACTTTTCATTGCTCTCCCCTCTCGGTGCTGCACCCTATGCCTATTCTCGACAACAACGTCTTCCTTTTCTGTCCGGTCATTATTGTAATCCCTTTTGCATACCTTGTCGGTACGGGCTCTCCTCTTGCGACGTGACGAGGAGCTTGAGCAAGAGGTCTCGTAACTCTTATGGGTCCCTCAAGGCTTTCTTCCACGGACAACGTGTGCATGCTATTGATTTCCTCTCGTTCCCGCTCTCCTGTCAAAGTGACAAGACGGAGCGACAACCAGGAGTGACAAAAAGCATCTCTTCCGGTTTTCTCACAAAAAATGACGATAGGCGACGGGGAGCTATCGAGCAGTGCCTCCTTATCTATTCCAGTCAAGGCGGTGCCAAGGGGACTTGAAGAAGGCGATGGCCCCCACGTGGGCTGACCCCGCCTCCCTTGACCAGGCTTTTCTTCCCTTCGGGAGACAGCACCTAATTGTGCAGCACCCCTGCTATCTCCCAGGTCTGATCCGTAACGGCAGGGGTGATGCTCACCCAACTGGTCATTGTCGCGCCGTTCATGTACCAGACGACATCGGCGCCGGTTGAGGTGTTGCGCCAGAGGATGTCGGGCTTGCCGTCGCTGTTTAAATCACCCACGCCGACAATAGTCCAGGTCTGGTCGGTAACGGCAGAGAGGGCAGCATACGTGGTCATTGTCGCGCCGTTCATGTACCAGACGACATCGGCGCCGGTTGAGGTGTTGCGCCAGAGGATGTCGGGCTTGCCGTCGCCATTGAAATCACCCACGCCGACAATAATCCAGGTCTGATCGGTAACGGTGGGGGTGACGCTCGCCCAACTGGTCATTGTCGCGCCGTTCATGTACCAGACGACATTGGCGCCGGTTGAGATGTTGCGCCAGAGGATGTCGGGGTTGCCGTCGCCATTGAAATCACCCGTGCCGACGATCTTCCAGGTCTGGTCGGTGACGGCAGAGAGGGCAGCATACGTGATCATTGTCGC
>Ga0326727_10027065_pt1 | contig 10565 bp, 8 predicted proteins | sample MB2enrmetagenome_FD_207643 | JGI IMG/M metagenome (GOLD analysis project Ga0326727, IMG submission 207643) | Lab enriched peat soil microbial communities from McLean, Ithaca, NY, United States - MB29MY | ecosystem: Environmental > Terrestrial > Soil > Wetlands > Peat | place: USA: New York... | reverse complement strand
ATGCGATCCAAGGAGCAGGCCCACGATTACCGCTATTTCCCGGAACCGGATCTGCCGCCGCTGATTGTTTCGCCGGAATTCCTGGCAGAAACGAAGAAAAAACTGCCCGAGCTTCCCGAGGCTCGCCGCGCGCGCATGATTTCCGAGTACGACCTCAGCACGCAGGACGCGCATACCCTGACCGCTTCGCGCGAGTTTGCCGACCGCTTTGAGGCCGCCGCCAAAGGAGCGAAGAACCCGCGCCGCGTTGCGAATGTGTTGATCAGCGAAGTGGGCGGACGGCTGAAAGCGCTGGGCCTGGAACAGGAGCAGTCGCCGGTGTCGATGGCCGGCATTGTGCAGGCCGCCGATCTGCTCGATGAGGGCAAGATCAGCTCCAGGCAAATGAAGCAGCTCTTCGATCTGTGCTTTGAGAAGGGCGAGGACTTCGGGGCCGTCTATGAGCGCGAAAAGCCCGAGCAGATCACCGACGCTTCGGCCATCGAGAAGCTGATCGACGAGGTGATCGCGGCCAACCCCAAACAGGTGGAGCAGTACCGCGCCGGCAAGAAGACCGTGGCCGGCTTCTTTGTGGGCCAGGTGATGAGGGCCTCAAAGGGACAGGCCAACCCGGCGCTGCTGAATGAACTGGTGGCGAAGAAGCTGGATGGCTAAACAAGCTGCGGAAGAATTCGCTTCAGCGGCGGATGCGCCGAAGTTTTGTATCGGGCTACGACTTTACAGCTTGCGGAGAAATCATTCGGAGTTGCAAGAAGTGTCAGGGCACGACCGGGGTACCGGGGCGCCGGGGAGCCCCGAGGGCCGGGCCGGGTCGCGTGCCGAAAGTGGCCGAAAATGGAGGTGGGTTTTACAGGCTGCGGAAAAACTCATTCGGAGTTGCAAGAAGTGTCAGGGCACGACCGGGGTACCCTCTGGGTTGCGTGCCGAAAGTGGCTGAAAATGGAGGCGGGCTTTAACGAGGCCAGCATAAGTAATGTCCTGACAAACGCGCCGGAGGCGCAGAGTTGGTTAGCCCCGCGCTTCAGCGTGGGGAAAAGGGATTCCACAAGTTCGTTACGGAGTCCCGTAGGGACGGCGCAAGGACATTATTTATGCAGGAACCGATAGCCCCTGCGGCAGGCTCTTGAAAGCCGCAGATCAAATTCAAGCCCTTATCCGCAGCCCCTGAATCTTGCGGCCTCCACCGCCTCCAGCAAGAAAGCGCCTGCCGCATTCCCTCGAGGACTTACTTCAGTTTCAGATCGCTGACGAATGCTTTGCGCGAGTCCCAGGAGCTCACCGTCTTGGTCGCGCTTTTTTTGCCGCCCTTCTCCGCCCACAGGTCGTAGTCTTCCGCCATATTGACCTGGGCAAAGTAATAGTGGCCCATGCCGGTAGTGGTATAACTGCGAATGGCCTTGGTCTTCTCGTTCTTCAGGAACACGGTGGCGCCCACCACGGGGCTGGAATCTTCGTTGAGCACGGCGCCCGACACGACGCGCTCGCCCATGTTCTGGGCCTGGGCACTGGGCGGCGCAATCAGAGCGCCCCGCGGCCCCGCTGAAACCACCCCCGCGGCCATTGCGGCAAATACCATCCCTGCCGCCAAAATCGTGCGGTCAATCCTCACTCTTCCTCCTCTTCCTCGTCGTACAACTCGTCTTCCTCATCGAGGTCGCTGTCTACGCGCGCCAACTCCAGCGGCTCAACGCCGACCACCTCGTACTCGGTTCCACACTCGTCGCAGGCGATCACGTCGCCTTCTTCCACTTCGTCCAATTCGACGTCTAATTCATTCTCGCATTCGGGACAGTTGGGCATGGCCCCCCCCTTTCTGGAGCATTTCGCATTGTAAGATCAACGCATATGGGGGTTCAACAACGCTAGTTTTAGTGACCACCCGCCCTCAGGTCAAGAGACGGCAGCCTACACCCCCACGGCGGAGAATACACCAAAAAGTTTCCTCACGCGACGCTGTTTTGCGCGCCGGCGCCGGCGCTGCCGGATTGCCCCGCACAAACTCGCTTTTCCGGCCACGCCGCCGGCCCCGGCAAATCGTTGCACACTGGCGCTGCTTCCCTCAGCGTCCCATGACACCGGGACGCCGGACCGTTTACCCTGATCACAACCATGCGCAGGATTGGCTCCAGCCCGTTTTCCTTCCCTGAATTCAGAGGCGCAACGCGCAGCCTGGTGTTCGTTAACCTGGCTGCCTACTTTGTGTTACTTCTCGTACAGTTGATGTCGGCGGCCACGGCTGACGGCCTTTTCGGGCTGCTCGCGTTCGATCCCCACTCTTTCCTCCACGGCCGGCTCTGGCAGCCCTTCACCTACAGCTTCATCCACGTCGGCATCCTCGGCACCCTGTTCGAACTGCTTTCGCTGTGGTTTCTGGCCGGATTTCTTGAGCAGATGCACAGTTCCACCTGGGTCAACGGCCTTTATGCCGTATCCGTGCTGGGAACCGCGGCAGCCGCAACGGCGATCTACGCCTGCAGCGGCACTCTCGGCTATGCACTGCCGTTGGTGGCGCTCTTCGGCTGCTTCGGAGGCATCTTTGGCCTGCTGGCAGCCATCGGCTCGCTCTACGGCGACACGGAGTTCCTGCTCTTCTTCGCCATCGGCATCAAGGCCCGGTACATGGTGGCCATCTACGCGCTCATCTCCATCGCCATGCTCTTCGGGCAGGAGCGGATGTACGCCTTTGCCCAACTGGGCGGGGCGCTGGCCGGCTGGTTTTACGTGCGCATGGCGCCGCGGCGCGGGATTTCGTTTACGCTCAGCGAGAGATGGTACGGCCTGCGCAACAGCTACTACCGCTGGAAGCGCCGCCGCGCCGCGCGCAAGTTCGAGGTCTACATGAAATCCCAGGGCCGAACCGTCCGCTTTGACGGCAGCGGCCGCCGCATCGACGGCGACCCCGACGACAAGAAGCGCTGGAACTGAATCTCGCATAGTGGCTGCCCGGCTCTGCCGGCGAACCCTCTTCGGCGGCCCAACACGATAAAATCTTCTCTGGAATGACACCTAAAATTGCTTTCCTCTTTCCGGGCCAGGGTTCGCAGGCCGTGGGCATGGGCCGCGAACTCGCCGAGCGCTTTCCCATTGCCGCACAGACCTTTGCCGAGGCCGACGAGGCGCTCGGATTCCCGCTCTCAAAGCTCTGTTTCGAGGGGCCTGAAGCGGATCTCCGGCTCACCGAGAACACCCAGCCGGCAATTCTTACCGTGAGCGTGGCCGCCGCGCGGGTGCTGGCCCGGCATGGCGTGGAACCGGCGCTGGCCGCCGGGCACTCTCTCGGCGAATGGTCCGCGCACGTCATCGCCGGAACGCTCCGGTTTGCCGATGCGGCGCGGGCCGTGAAGGCGCGTGGCCGAGCCATGCAACTGGCGGTTCCGGCTGGCCAGGGCGCCATGGCAGCGGTGCTGTCGCTCGACGCCGCTCAGGTGGCGGAGGCCTGCCGCGAGGCTGAGGCAGAAACCGGACTGACGGTGGCCGCGGCCAACCTGAACTCGCCGGGCCAGACCGTAATCTCCGGTGCGCTGGCCGCGGTCGAAAAGGCCTCGGCGCTGGCCAAGGCCAAAGGCGCGCGGCGCGCCGTCATGCTCCCGGTGAGCGCTCCCTTCCATTGCGCGCTGATGCGGCCTGCTCAGGAAGAGGTCCAGCGCGTGCTCGCCGCGATTCCCTTGGCCGATCCGCGCTTCCCCGTGGCCTCCAACGTCACTGGCGGACTGGTGACCTCTGCCGCGGGCGCGCGAAACGCGCTCATTCACCAGGTCACGGGCGCGGTGCGCTGGGCAGACTGCATGCAGTCGCTCAAGGACGCCGGAGCGGATCTGTTTATTGAAGTCGGTCCGGGAAAAGTGCTCTGCGGCCTGCTCAAGCAGATCGATCCCGCCCTCAAATCTCTGAATGTAGAAGATGTGGCCAGCCTGGAGAAGACCGTGGCGGATCTGGCCGGCGCAGAGGCTTCGGGCTCATAAAAATCTTCGGGCTCGCGCTCTTGGGCTGGTTCCCGCTTACGCTTTGGTGGACTTTTCCGCTTCTTCGACGAGTTGCTCCGAGTGCCTGTGAGCGTTCTGCGAGTGTTCCAGAGCCTGCTTGCTGAGTTCGTGGGCGGTCAAGTGATCTCCCTTTGCGTGAGCGGCAGCGGCGGCGGCGTGAGCGTGCTCTGCCAGGTGGTGCAGCTCTGCCGCTCGATCATGCGGACTTTGGGGCATCGTATTCTCCTCACGTGTTCGATGCAAACCATCGGCGAAAGTTCATGGGATTGTTTTTCGCGCCCCGGATCATCGTAGGCCGCCCCTACGGTCCCAGGTAAAGTTCCTCGCCCGGCGGCGAGTAGTTCAGCGTGTGCGTCTTGGGGTCGTAAGTCAAATTGAGCGCCCCGCTCTTGCGCCCGTTGATGAGCACCGCCACCAGCAGCACATTGCCGTAAACCCGCGCCGCCGCAATCTTGTGGCTCTGGATGATGCCGTATTCGTTGTCCGGGCTGGTCCGGCTCCAGTCCTGCTGGAAGCGCGAAAAGGGATAGGAGCCATATTGCGCCGGATGCTGCTGCCAGTCCTTGTCGTGCAGCCAGATGCCATAGGCTTTGTTCAGATCGTTCTGCTCCACGGCGCCAAGAAAGTTGTTCACCGCCATGCGGCCAAAGAGATGGGCGTTCCAGTTCCAGGGCCAGTCCACCGGCCGCCCCGCCAACAGCCACCAGGACACGAACAGAACGAAAAACAACCCCACTGACGCGGATAGAATCACACGGTTGCGGCGGTCGCGTACTTCGTCAAACTGGGGAGCGTCGAGCAGGGTCATGGGGCTCAGTCCTCTAGGTTAGGATACGGCAAGACCAAGAACAGGAACAGGGAATAGGGAATAGGGAATAGGGAATAGGAATAGACGGCTCGACCCTCCGAAGCGCCAAACCTGCCTGATCTTCGCGCATCTGTAGTTCTCTCCTAAGTTAGACACCGCCGTCAGGCCGCCTGTTCCCTATTCCCTATTCCCTGGTCCCTAGTCCCCTAGTCCCTCAGTCCCTAGTCCCTTAGTCCCTCGTCCCTTAGTCCCTTAGTCCCTAGTCCCTAGTCCCTAGTCCCTTAGTCCCTATCCTTCACGGCTGTACGTCGTCTTGTTCTTCTCCTCCTGCCGTTCCAGCCCCAGTTCGATCAGCCGTGTAATCAAGCTCCTGTAACTCAGCCCCGAGGCCTCCCACAGCTTGGGATACATGCTGATGCGGGTGAACCCCGGCATGGTGTTCACTTCATTCAGGAAGATGCGCTGTTTACCCTCCGGCTCCATGAGAAAATCCACCCGCGCCAGCCCCGAAAGGTCGCAGGCGCGGAAGGCGGCGACGGCCATCTCGCGAATCTGCTTCGACTGGGCCCGGGTCAGCCGGGCGGGAATCACCGGTACCGAGCCTTCGCAAAGATATTTTGCCTCGTAGTCGTAGAACTCCTTGCCGGGAATGATCTCGCCCACCACGCTGGCCTGGGGCGAGTCGTTGCCGAGCACCGCAACTTCGAACTCGCGGGCCCTGCCCTTGCTGCCGCCAACCCCCTGCTCCACCACCAGCTTGCGGTCGTAGCGGGCGGCCAGCTCCAGCGCCGGACCCAGCTCTCCGCGGTCGTGGACCTTGCTGATGCCCACCGACGAGCCCAGGTTTGCCGGCTTCACAAAAACCGGGTATTTGAGCGCCGCTTCAACCTCCGCCTGAGCCTTGCGCGGAGACTTCTCCCAGTCGGCGCGCAGCAGCGTCACGTGTTTCACGATCGGCAGCCGGGCCTGCGCAAAGAGCCGCTTCATCACGTCCTTGTCCATGCCCGCCGACGAGCCCAGCACCCCGGACCCGACATAGGCAATCCCGGCCAGCTCAAACAGTCCTTGAATGGTCCCGTCCTCGCCGAAGGTCCCATGCAGCACCGGAAAAACCACATCGATAGCCTTCCCTCCCGGGCCTTGAGGGCCGGGCATGGGCGCCAGCAGCGTCGGAATGCCTTCGTGGAGCAGCTTTGCGCCGGGGGTTGTCTCCGGGTCGCCGGCCCGCAATCGCCGCGCAACCGCACTGTCGTTGCCCTCCAGCAGTTGGTGCGCGTCCCCCGCCGCCAGCCAGCGGCCCTCCCTGGTAATGCCGATCGGCACCACCTCAAACTTCTCGCGATCGATGGATTTCAGAACCGAAGCCGCCGACAGCAGCGAAACCTCATGCTCGCCGCTGCGCCCGCCAAAAAGAATGCCTACACGAAGTTTTTTCGCCATTTCGCTCTTCAATCGCCGCCCAGAGTTCGCAAGCTGCAACTCCTTCAGTGTAGAACCCCTCACTCAGGCCTCTTCCCGCTTGCCGGGAAGGCTGGTTCCACGGCCAGGCCGGCGGCGATTGATGCCGCCCCAAAGCTGGTAACTACGCCCCAAAAGTGCTATTTAAACAGATTTTCTTCCGCGTAAGATTGAGCCGTGCCAGTTGACAGCTTTTTGCCGTGTGCGATGGGTTCGCACTCTTCGATTTCGGCTGCTTGTTGATTGCTCCGGACGATGCCGAAAGAGGCTTTCAAGAATTGGGGAGCTCAGCTTCAGTCCCCCGGGGCCAATTGCGATGAAGAATCTCCTTGTTTCGGTTGCCATCGCCCTTGCATCGATCTCGATTGCCCGGGCGAGCGCTCCCGTTCCCCTGAACTCGGTGCGCGCCATACGGTCCCTGACCAATGCCGAGGCCGCCCAGGGGCTCCCCGTCGCCTTTGAGGCCACGGTTACCTTCTTCCGCGCCGACCGGAACAACTTGTTTGTGCAGGACGGCAACGACGCCATCTATGTGCAGGCCACGACCGGCGCAAAGCTGGTTCCAGGGGACCGCGTTCTGGTGAAGGGAACGACGCAGGCCAGTTTCCGCACCATCGTACTCAGCAACGACATCGCCCTGCTGGGTCACGGCGCTTTGCCCAAGCCCGTGCCGGCGACCTTCGACGATCTGATCCGCGGCCGGTATGACGCGATGCTGGTGACCACCCGCGGCGTGGTGCGGTCCGCGGACATGGATATGCCCACGCCCGCCCATGAGTCCAGCGCAACCCTCAGGGTTCTCCTGGACGGCGGGTATGTGGACGTGGAGGTAGACAGCGACGGTCCCAACGCCCTCGACAAGCTGATGGACGCCGACGTTGCGATCACCGGGGTGGCAGGCGGCAAATTCGACGGCAAGATGCAAATGACAGGGATTGAGCTGCATGTTGCAAGTCTTGCCAATATCCGGATTCTGAAGCCCGCCGCCGCCAGTCCCTTGGCCATCCCGGTAACGCCCATGGACCAGGTTCTAAGCGTCTATCACGTGAAGAACCTCACTGACCGGGTCAGGGTGAGTGGAACCGTTACGTACTTTGAGCCAGGCACGGCGCTGGTGCTGGAGAGCGGCGCCAGGAGCATCTGGATCAAGACCCAGAGCCTGGGTCCTATGCGCATCGGCGACCAGGCGACGGCGACCGGCTTCCCCAGCGTAAGTGACGGGTTTCTGATGCTCGATGGAAGCGCGATTCAGGATAGCGGAATTTCGGCGCCGGTGAATCCTGAGCCGGTGACATGGTCGCAGCTCGCCTCGAGCCGCCATATCTTCGATCTGGTTTCGATCGAAGGGCAGGTGGCGATGGAGGCCAGGGAAGCCTCGCAGGACGAGTACCTTCTGGTTTCCGGCGGCCAGATGTTCTCCGCCATTTTCCCCCATTTCAGCACGACCGGGGCGCTCACCCCCATGAAGGAGATTCCGGTAGGCGCGCGGATCCGCGTAACCGGCATCTGCGTAATGGATGACGCCAATCCATTTGGCCACGATGTGCCCTTCAACATCCTGCTCCGCAACTCCGGCGATCTTGTAGTTCTCGATCCGCCTTCGTTGCTGACGGTTCACAATCTCGGCCTGCTGGTGATCTTTCTGCTCCTGGCCATGCTGGTGGTTGGCGCCAGGGCATGGTTCGTTGACCGCACCATGCGCGCCCAGGTGGCTATGTTGGGCTACCTCGTGCAGCGGCGCGGTCTCATCCTTGAAGACATCAACAACGCGCGCCCGCTCGCCGGGATTCTGGAGCGCATCACCGAGCTCGCCTCGGTCAGCCTCAAGGGCGCGCCCTGCTGGTGCCAGATTGCGGATGGGGCCATGCTGGGAAATTGCCCGCCGCAACTGAGCGCCTCCGGCCTGCGCATCGCCGAGCATGCCATTGCCGCTCGTTCAGGACCGGCGCTGGGCTCCATCTTCGCCGCCTTCCACGCCCGCACCTCTCCCCAGCCCGAGGAGGAGAAGGCGCTGTCGACGGCCGCCGGTCTGGCCACGCTGGCTATCGAGACTTCGCGGCTGCACGCCGACCTGGTGCACCGCTCCGAGTTCGATATGCTCACCGATATCCAGAATCGCTTCTCCTTTGAAAAGCATCTCGACTCGCTCATCGATGAATCTCGCCGGACGGCCGGCATCTTCGGCCTGATCTATATCGACGTCGACGACTTCAAGCAGGTGAATGACCTCTATGGGCACCAGGTTGGTGATTTGTATTTACAGCAAATGGCGGAACGCATGATGCGCCAGGTGCGCCCCGGCGACATGCTGGCGCGGTTAGGCGGCGACGAATTCGGCGTCCTGGTTTCCGTGGTTCACAGCCGCTCCGATGTCGAGGAAATCGCCTTGCGCCTGGAACGCTGCTTCGACGAGCCTTTTGCGGTGGAGAATCGACTTTTGCAGGGTTCGGCAAGCGTCGGCATCGCCCTCTATCCGGCCGACGCAGCCGGCAGAGACTACCTGTTAAGCGCCGCGGACGCCGCGATGTACGTGGCAAAAAACATCCGCAAAGCCAACACCAGGATCCCGGCAGGCCGGCCGGACGGCGAGCTCACATCCAAAGCCCGCGCATAGAGAATTCCTCATCCCGGCATTCTCCCTTAGTACTACAGTTGTAAATCGAAGATTCCGGAGGGAGCAGGGGGCTTCAGCCATAGGCGCTAAGTTAAGGCTTCGTGGCGACTTTTTGTCTAGCTTGACACGCAACCGGTGGGGTAACCAAGGTGATAACCGCACAATGAGTAGCGTTACTGATTAGTTATCTTAGCGCTTATGGGGGCTTCAGCCCCCTGAAAGAGTGCTAATTTGCGGGGCCTTCAGGCCCGGGCCTCTGCGCCATTTTCCGCGAAATGAAGCAAGTACAACTGTAGTATTAGAACCTGTATAAAAACTCGCTCAGGTGAAGAATTCATCTGCTTTGAAAGGGCGCGGCTTCAGCCGCGCCACCAGGCGAGCAAAAAGGGCAATTGGGCTTTAGCCCCTGAGGGAATGTATTTTCAACAGCTTGCACTCCCTCGGCGGCTAAGGCCGAACCCGCGTTGGGCCGTCCCACGGCACGGTTAAAGCCTTGTCCTTTCAAAGCCGCGAGTTCTTATACAGGTTCTTGGCAAATCCCGGATTTAGGGCACGGCTTTTCAATGCCGAATTGATTCCTGCGCCGTTTTCTGCCGATACAGATGATCAGGGCCGGAAAAACCGGACACGGCTTACCGGCTGATCTCGATGAAGAGATTCATTCCCGCTATCGCGCTCATTTTCGGCTGTGCCCCGGCCTGCTGGGCCGCGGCGTCCGCCCCGCTCACCACGCTGCGCGCCGTTGCCGCATTGACCAACGACCAGGCGAGCCGGCGGCAGCCTGTCGCCTTTGAAGCCACCGTCACCTACTACGTGCGCACTCTCAAAAACCTCGATGTGCAGGACGGCGATATCGGCATCTATGTGAAGACGACCAACGATGCCGTGCTCGTTCCCGGAGATCGCGTCCTGGTGCAGGGCACGATGCAGCCCAGCTTCCTGCCCTACGTGCTCGCCAATAAAGTTACCGTGCTCGGGCACGGCGCGTTGCCCGAGCCCATCGCTGTAGGCTTTGACGACCTGCTCCGCACCGGGGTCAATTGCAGGTTGGTGCGTGTTCGCGGCGTAGTCCGCGCCGCCGATCTCCAGTTCAGCGCAATAGACCCCAACGGCCACCTGCAATTGCTCATGGAAGGCGGCTACGTCGATCTTGAGGTGGACAGCCAGGATGCGGGCGCGCTCAAAAGCCTGCTCGACGCGGAGGTGGAAGTCAATGGAGTGACCGGAAGATCGTTCGACGGTAAGATGCAGCAGACCGGAGCCAAAATCAAGGTTTCCAGGATTGCGGACATCGAGGTTCTCAAGCGCGCCGCTGCCAGTCCCTGGTCCGTGCCGGTAACGCCGTTGGGCGGCATCATCACCGGCTATCATGTGCGCGATCTCACCCAAAGGCTCCGGGTTCATGGGACCATCACCTATTGCCAGCCAGGCACGGCCGTCGTGCTGCAAAGCGGCGCCAGCAGCCTGTGGGTCTCTACCCAGACCAGTGAGCTTCTGCAGATCGGCGATGTTGCCGACGCAACCGGCTTTCCCGATGCCCACGACGGCCGATTGACCCTGGCCCACGCGGAGATCCAGGACAGCCAGATACAGGCGCCAATTCCGCCCCTGCCGGCCAACTGGCGCCAACTCGCTTTCTGGGGAAGAAGCCAGCTTGGCGGCCACCAGTACGATCTGGTCTCAATCGAAGGCCGCGTTGTAA
>Ga0326727_10027064_pt1 | contig 10566 bp, 8 predicted proteins | sample MB2enrmetagenome_FD_207643 | JGI IMG/M metagenome (GOLD analysis project Ga0326727, IMG submission 207643) | Lab enriched peat soil microbial communities from McLean, Ithaca, NY, United States - MB29MY | ecosystem: Environmental > Terrestrial > Soil > Wetlands > Peat | place: USA: New York... | reverse complement strand
CGCATCCTCCGGGTCCTCGCCTTCCCGTGCGATGTCGGTCAGGATAAGGATCTCCTCCAGTTCCTTCTCCTTGTCCTGCCAACGCTTCAACTCGTCCTCCAGACGAGCCCTCTCCTTGAGGAGCCTCTGGGCCCGCTCCTGGTCTTCCCAAAAATCCTTTTGTGACAGGGTCTGGTCGTACTGGCGTATCTGTTGGTCCAGGGCACCTAAGTCAAAGATACCCCCGCAGCGTCTCTATTCGGTGAGTAAGCGTATCGATGCGGCTCTTGATATCCTCTATCATGCCATCCTCATTTTGGGGTTAGAGCCGGCCTAGCTGCCGACCCTCAGCTGTTTGTACTTCTTGATGTACGGCACAAGGCCGCCTTCTCCCAGGATGCTCGACATCATCGGCGAGAGGGGATTGAAAAGCTTCTCCGTGCCCTTCGTCAGGTCGCGGAGCAGGCCCTCTTCGACGCGCAGCTCCAGATCGTCCCCCTCATCGATCCCGCCGACGTCACAGATAATGGCGGCAAGTCCGACGTTTATCGCATTCCTGTAGAATATACGCGCGAATGAAGCCGCAACGACCGCGTCTATCCCGGCGAGCTTGATGACGAGGGGCGCATGCTCCCTGCTCGAGCCGAGGCCGAAATTGTGGCCCCCCACGATGATATCACCCTTGTGCACCTTCTTGTGGAAATCGGGCGCTATGTCCTCAAAGACGTGCTTGGCAAGCTCGTTCAGATCGGACCTCAGGTGGTAGAATCTGCCCGGTATGATGTGGTCCGTCGAGATGCTATCGCCGAATTTCCAGGCCTTCCCTGAAATCAGCATTTACATTACCTCCCTTGGATCGGTGAGACGGCCGAACAGGGCGGTTGCTGCGGCGGTCGCCGGCGAGGCCAGGATGATCTGCGATTCGGGGTTACCCATCCTCCCGAGGAAATTCCTGTTTGCCGTCGAGACCGTTACCTCACCGTTTCCCGGGACCCCGGAATGAACACCTATGCACGGCCCGCAACCGGGAGAGAGGATGGTAGCCCCCGCTTCGAGGAGCGTCTCGAATAAGCCTTCTTTGAGCGCAGCCGCGTAAGTTGATCTCGAAGCCGGTCCCACGAGGAGCCTTACGTCTCCGCTCTTCTTCCTCCCTTTCAGGATATTGGCCGCGATCCGGAGGTCGCCTACCCTTCCGTTCGTGCACGTGCCTATGAACACCTGCTGCACGGCCATGCCCCTTATTCCCTCGTCGTCCACGGCACGCACGTTGTCGACAAGGTGTGGCATGCTCACCACAGGAGTCAGGAGAGCCAGATCGATGGCAAAGGTCTTCTCGTAGACGGCGTCGCGATCGGCGGCAAGGTCCCTGAAGTGCTTCTCCCTGCCAGTTTGCCTCAGATATTCCAGGGTCCTGCCGTCAGACGGGAAGAGACCGGCCTTCGCGCCCGCTTCGACAGCCATGTTCGACACGGTCAGTCTCTCTTCTGCCGAGAGGCGCTCTATTGCCTCGCCCGTGAACTCCATGGACTTGTACGTTGCTCCGTCTGCCCCGATGTCGCCGATAATCTTGAGGATCAAATCCTTCGCAAAGACACCGCGGCTGAAAGCTCCCTTAAGCTCGAACCGGAAACTCTCGGGTACCCTGAACCACGTGCTGCCGAGGCCCATGGCCACGGCAATGTCCGTGGAGCCCATGCCTGTCGAGAAGGCTGCCAGGGCGCCGCCCGTGCACGTGTGGGAATCTGAGCCCACGAGCACCTCGCCGGGCAAGAGCATCGACTCGGCCGTCACCTGATGGCAGATACCGTCCCCCACGTCGCATATCCTCGTCCCATGCTCCCTGGCAAACTCGCGGATGAGCATGTGATCGTTGGAAAGCTCCATTCTCGGGCTCGGAGACGCATGGTCTATGAAGAAACAGACCCCGGCGGGATCGAAGACCCCGGCGAACCCCATTTCCCTGAATTTCCTTATGGCAAGTGGTGCCGTTCCGTCCTGAAGCAATACCCTGTCCACTTTAACTACGGCGGACTCACCCTGCTTCACCGCATGATCCGCCTTCAGACTCAATATTTTTTCCGCAAGCGTCTGACCCATGCTTCTCGTTCCTTTATTCCTCTGCCTTTGTGAGATCCTCAAACCTTATATCGAGGCCGAGGACCGCGACGATCTCTCCCACTTCGTTCCGGATGGGCCCGGAGACGGTGATGCAGAGGGCACCCGTGATCCTCGATGTGTAGAGGCTCGTGACCGCCACCTTGCCGGTCCTTAAGGGCTCATTGAACCAGTCCCTGTCGGAGAAGTCCTCGTGCAGGTCTATCTTGGCATACTTGGCCTTGTCGACGATCTGCGTGATGTTGTGGGTGATCTTCACGCCCTCCCCGTTCACCACGTAAGCGAACTGGACATACGGGTACTCCTCCACGAGGCCTTTCAGCACCTCTTCCTGCTTCTTGGGCACCATGCTCTTGAGGGCGCTCTCCTCGATGTACCTGTCCACGAGGTGGGCCGCCAGATCGAAGGCCCTCTTCTTCAGCATCTCGAATTCCGAAGGGAAAACCTCCGGAATGTAGCGCCGCGCCAGGTGCTCCATCTCCTCATCGGACATGGAGGTCACCCTCCCCTCTTCATACTGCCTCATGATGCGCTTGTTCAGGCGCGCCACGCCGGGATGGGTCTTCTCGATCCTGTCCCGGCCGATAAGGGCGAAGTGGGAGTTGATCCAGTGGGATATGCCGGATAAGCCCGACTTGTCCGTGATGTTGATCGTCAACTCCCTGTTGAGGAGCCTCTTCGTATCGAAAGACGAATATACCTCCTCGTTTTTCGAGATCCCGTCGATGTGCACGCCCGCGGATGTGGCGTTGAAATCGGAGCCCACAAAGGGTTGATTCCGCGGAACGTGGTGGGCCAGCTCCTTCTCGAAGTAGTTCCTTACCTCCGTAATCACGGTGGTGTCGATCCCGCACGAGTCGCCCATGAGGGAGATGTATTCCATAAGGAGGCCTTCGATCGGCGAATTGCCCGTCCGTTCGCCGATCCCCAGAAGGGTGCCGTTTGCGAAGGCGCACCCATAGAGCCAGGCGCTCACCGCGCAGACAATGCCCCTGTAGAAATCATTATGGCCGTGCCATTCGAGGCATTCCGGGGGCACGCCGGCATCGTCTATCATGGCCCTGATCACCTTGCCCACGGAGCGGGGCAGGGCAGCTCCCGGGTAGGTGACGCCGAGGCCCAGGGTGTCGCAGAGACGGATCTTTATGGGTATCTTCGCCTCCTCCGACAGGGACATGAGGGCCTGGGCAAAGGGCACGCAAAACCCGTAGATGTCCGCCCTGGTGACGTCCTCGAAATGGCACCGGGGGAGGATGCCGTGCTCGAGCGCCGCTTCCACGACCTTGAGGTAATCTTTGAATACCTGCGACCTCGATTTCTTAAACTTATAGAAGATGTGATAGTCGGATACGCTCGTAAGCATGCCCGTCTCTCTGAGCCCGAATTCTTTGACGAGCTGCAGATCGTCCCTGTTCGCCCTTATCCATCCAGTGACCTCAGGGTAGCGGTACCCCTTCTCGAGGCACCTCGTGACTGCCTCCTTGTCCTTCTCCGTATAGAGGAAGAACTCCGACTGCCTTATTACGCCGTTGGGGCCGCTCAACCTGTGGAGAAAGTCGAAAAGGCTGTCGATCTGCTCGACGGTGAAGGGAGGCCTCGACTGTTGCCCGTCCCTAAATGTGGTGTCCGTGACGAAGATCTCGTCGGGAGGGTCTATCGATTCGATCTTGTGGTCGAAAGTGACTCTCACCATCTCATGGTAGGGGAAAACGTCTCTGAACAGCTTCGGATCCTCGACTTCTACAAGGGGATACCTCGCACCCCTCGACATATTCTTGAAAATGAAACCCTTCCTCTTTCGCACTGCCATCCCCTACTCCTTGACGATTCGTATCTTCAGTTCATTGAGCTGCTTCTGTTTCACGGGGGCCGGCGCGCCCGAGAGGAGGCATGTCCCTTTCTGCGTCTTGGGGAAGGGGATCACGTCCCGTATACTCTCGAGGCCCAAAAGCATCATCAGTATGCGGTCGAAGCCGAAGGCGATGCCCCCGTGGGGTGGAGCACCCATTTCCAGGGCTTCGAGGAGAAAGCCGAACTGCTGAGTCGCCTCCTCTTCACTGAGACCGAGGAGCCTGAACATCTCCATCTGGTCTTCTTTCCGGTGGTTCCTGATGCTGCCGCCGCCGAGCTCCACGCCGTTGAGCACCAGGTCATATGCCTTAGCCTTAAACGAAGCGAGGTCCCCTGACGCCCCTTTCAGGCTTCCTTCAGCCGAGGTGAAAGGGTGATGGAGGGCCACGTACCTTCTCTCCTCTTCGCTGTATTCGAACAAGGGAAAGTTCACCACCCAGAGGAAGCAATACTCGTCCCTTCTCACGAGGTCGTATCTATCTCCCAGGTAGAGACGGAGCCTGCCCATGATGTCGTTCGCCTTCGCCCTGGCGTCTGCCATGATAAAGACCACGTCCCCATCCGCGAGGCTGAATTGATTGTCGATGGACGAGGTCTCGGCCTCCTTAAGGTACTTGACGATGGGGGACACCAGCTTTCCCCCCTCTTTGCGCATCCATATGAGTCCTCCGGCGCCAAAGGACTTAGCCATGTCCACCGCTGTATCGAGGTCTTTCCTGGAAAGGCTTTTCCCCCTGAGGGCAAGGCCCTTGATGGCCCCTCCGGTTTCAGCCGCTTTCTTGAACACCCCGAACTCAGTGGCCTGGAACAGAGGGGTAAGCTCCTCGATGGGCAGATCGAACCGGAGGTCGGGTTTGTCCGACCCGAATCTCTCCATGGCTTCCGTATAATCCATTCTCCGCACCGGCAGCGTCAGAGAGGTCCCCTTGATCGATGTGAAAAGCGTGTTGATGAGGCCTTCGCTCAAGGCAAGGACAGCATCCACGTCGACGAAGCTCATCTCCAGATCGACCTGGGTGAACTCGGGCTGCCTATCGGCCCTGAGATCCTCGTCTCTAAAACAGCGGGCTATTTGGAAATACTTGTCGAAGCCGGCCACCATGAGAATCTGCTTGAAAAGTTGAGGGGACTGGGGGAGGGCGTAGAATTGCCCCTGGTTCAGCCTGCTTGGAATGATGAAGTCCCTCGCCCCTTCCGGCGTGCTCTTGCCGAGGAAGGGCGTATCTATCTCGAGGAAACCCTGGGCAATCAGATACGAACGGATTACCTGGGCGGCCCTACTCCGCTCTATGAACGTCTCCTGGACCTTGGGCCGCCTCATGTCGAGGTAGCGATACTTGAGTCTCAGCGATTCGTTCGGCTCTTCCTCATCCTCAAGCTGAAAAGGCAGGGGCTTGCACGTGTTGAGGACCTCGAGCGAGGAGACGAGGACTTCCGCGGCGCCCGTCGGGATATTGGGGTTCTCGGTGCCGGCCGGCCGTATGCTCACTTCGCCCTCGATGCGGATCACATACTCCTGCTTGATGTCGTGCGCAGACCCGTGGACCTCGGGCGCTATCTCCGGGGAGAAAACCACCTGCACGACCCCGCTCACGTCGCGCAGGTCCACGAAGATGAGACCTCCGTGATCCCGCCTGCGAAACACCCACCCTGCAAGCTCGACGCGCCTGCCGGCATCTTCGGTTCTTATCGACCCGCAACATTGGCTCCTCAAATTCGACCTCCTTGGAAAGCCCACTATTATAGCCGGCAAAAGGCCGTACAGTCAAGGCCGTGTCCGCCTTGAGGGAGGGATGGGACGGACACGGCAAGACCTGCGCTTCATGTCCTTATTTTGATACAATGATCCGGCAAAGAGCTTGAATTCGGCACCTTTCGGCGCGAACGGCCCCTTTGTCGCGAGCGAGGGGAGGGACGCCGTAGTAAGCCTTATCGGCGGTGATTATGTTATAGTAACAGGTAGTGACATGGGGCGTGCCCCCTAAGACAGGTGAGCAAAAACCCAAGGAAGAACGAAGATGGCAACGCTCTTTGAAGCGACAGAGCTGAACGGCATGAAACTCCGGAATAGGACCGTGAGATCGGCAACCTGGGAAGGATTGGCCGCTCCCAATGGATACCCCACTGACAGGCTCACCCGGGTCCTCGTGGACCTCGCCGAGGGCGGCGTAGGCATGATCATCTCGGGTCATGCCTATGTGAGCCCGGAAGGACAGGCGGGCTCCCGCCAGCTTGCCGTCCTTGACGATGGATACATCAGGCCCCTTGCGGAGATGGCATCCGCCGTGCACGGCGCAGGCAGCACGATCATCCTGCAGCTTGCCCATTCAGGGTGCAGGGCGCTCTCGGAGCTGACGGGAAAGCCCGCCATCGGCCCGTCCGCGCTTTCCGACAAGAAGCGCCAGTACTGCCGCGAAATGAGGAACGATGACATACGAAGGCTTCAGGCTGCGTTTGCCGGCGCCGCAAAGAGGGCGCAGGATGCCGGATTCGATGGTGTCCAATTGCACGCGGCCCACGGCTATCTTCTTTCCCAGTTCCTTTCGCCTCTCTGGAATAAGCGAAGCGACAAGTATGGTGGACCGGTGGAGAACAGGGCGCGAATGCTCCTGGAGACGACAAGGGCCATACGTGAGGCCGTGGGCAGGGATTTCGTCGTCATGGCGAAGATAAACTGCGAAGACTTCCTGGACGGGGGATTCACCGTGGACGACATGGTGGCGGTCTCCTCGATGGTGGAGCAGGAAGGCATGGACGCCGTCGAAATGAGCGGCGGGACCTTCTATTCGGGTGCCTACCAGCCCTCGAGGACCGGTCAGCCCGCCTGCCTGCCGGAAGAGGCCTACTATGTGGCGGCGGCAGAGCAATACAAGAAGACGGTCGCCCTACCGCTCATCCTCGTCGGGGGAATTCGCTCCTACGATGTGGCCGAAAGCCTCATCAAGGACGGAAAGGCGGACTACGTCGCCTTCTGCCGCCCCCTCATCGCAGAGCCGGGCCTCATCAAGCGCTGGGAATCAGGCAGCAGGGAGCGCGCTGACTGCAGATCGGACAACCTCTGCTTCAAGCCGGCATTTGCCGGGCAGGGCGCCTATTGCGTGATGAAGGAGAGGCGGAAACAGCGAGAGGCCGCTTCGAAGCAATGAGAAGAGGCCACAGTGTCCGGGTCCGCCCTGAGGCATTTCGCGAACCTTGGGTTGATCGAGGCGGCCTCACCATATCCTTTGAAATTGTCGCGAGATGCTGGTAAGAATTAAGACGTCCGGTACGCCAGTGAGAAAGAGCCTCCTTTTCATTGTCCTTCTTCCGGTCATGGCCTTCGCCTGCGCCGGTACTCATACTACGCGGCCACCGGCAGCCGTCACCCAGCCGGCAGAGAAGAACACCGAGTTCCTCAATAAGCTCGAAGAAAGGATGCATGAGGAAGAAGAGGCTTTCAAGGTACTCTCTGACAAGATGGACGAATACCAGATCCTCACGGCCGCGTGCGAGAGCCTTGCGGACACCGAGGAGAACCGCGACCTCAGGGCCTCCTGCAAAGAGAGGCTCACTACGCTCCGGGAGGAGATGACCAACCTCACCCGCTTTCTTCAAGACCAGCCGGAATAGGCCTCCATGATAAGGAGGCCTATTCTCTTCCTGTCTCTGGTTCTCATCCTTCTCTTGACAGGAGCCTGCTCGTCGCTCCCCGATATCCTCGGCTACATAGATGACTTTCCCAATTCCGGGGGGGATCTCACGGTTGTAAGGAGCAAAGGCAGAATGGGGCCGGAGGAAAGCGAAGCGGCGCTGGCATTGCAGGGGCCGCGCGAAGACCCCCGGAGCGGCCTCTCGAGGAACCTCGCCGTCATTGAAAGTCTGGGCGGCAGCCCCGTGTTCGCCGGAAACAGGGTAACCCTGCTCAACGATGGAGACGCGACTTTTCAGGCGATGCTCACGGCCATCGCCAACGCCAGGGACCACGTGAACCTGGAAACATATATCATCGACGATGATGATGTGGGACGCCGGTTTGCAGACCTGCTCATCGAGAAACGGGCTGAAGGGGTCACCGTAAACCTCATCTACGACAGGCTCGGCTCTAGGCGAACGCCCCGCTCTTTCTTCGATCGTCTCAAAGAGGGCGGCGTGAACATCGTGGAATTCAACCCGCTCAACCCTCTGAGGCTGCCCGCCCATGAGGTCCTCCTTCACAGGACCCACAGGAAGATGCTCATCGTCGATGGAAGATCCGCGTTTGTGGGCGGCGTCAACATCGGCAGTGCCTACCTGAGAAGGCGCATCCCCGGTGAAGGAGAGGCCGTCCCTTCGCAGCTCTGGCGCGACACGCACCTCATGGTGGAAGGGCCGGCGGTCATGGCCTTTCAGGAGCTTTTCTTTCGCACCTGGACTAGGCAAAACGCTCCTCTGCCTGGAACCGGCCATTACTTCCCGGAGGTGCATGAGACGGGTGATCAAATGGTGCAGGTGGTCGCGAGCACGAGAGGCCCGGAGAACAGAATCTGTTATATGATGTACGTCTCGGCGATTGTCCACGCCCAGCGGTCCGTCCATCTGACCCAGTCCTATTTCGCCCCGGATAAGCAGATGATGCGCGCCCTGAAGGACGCGGCGAGAAGGGGGGTGGACGTTAAGATAGTACTTCCGGAGTATAGCGACCACAGCATTGTGCGCCACGCAGGAAGATGGCACTATCAGGAGCTGCTCGACGCGGGGGTCAAGCTATACGAGCGGTCCGGGGTCGTGCTCCATGCAAAGACCGCGGTGATCGACGGTTCCTGGTCGACGATCGGCTCCACGAACCTTGAGCTCTGGAGTCTCGTGACCAACGACGAGGTAAACGCCGTTGTCATCGGACCGGCGTTTGCCGAAGAGATGGAGGCAAGCTTTCAGGGGGACCTGTTGGAGTCGAAAGAGGTCCTGGCCGGCGAGTGGCAACACCGCCCCCTTCTGGAGCGGGCTAGGCAGTTCTTTGCCCATCTTTTCGAATACTGGTTGTAAGGGCAGGGCGCGACAGCGGCAGGCGTTGATTCCGGGCAATCCCGGCCGGGCTCATTGCTGAGCGAAGCGAGGCTCGAGCGGGCAGGCAGGGGCACCCGCGAAACGGGTCGTGGCTTTGCCACTGGAGGGGGCGCTGAGCCCCATTAATTGCAACTTAGAATTGATCGCTGCCCTTTCTCAGATAATCTCCCCCGTTGCCTCCTGAGAAGTGGATGACAGGACGCTGGAGCGAAGGCACCAATAAAGGGCTGTGTGTTATGCCTCTCGGAACGTACACAAGGCAGCTTTTTGTGACGGTGACGGCTTCGCCACCGACGAAGAATGTGATTTCCGCCCCAAGCTCCTCCGGCTTCTCCGGATCGGTTCCCACAAAGCCTATGAACTCATCGAAATCGTGTGTGTGTTCCTCTGGGCCTGTATCGTTTGACGTGAGAAACCAGACCGCTTCCATGTAAGGAGCGCCGCTGAGCTTTTTCCCATCAATCCAGAGAAGGAGGGTGAGAAAACCCGGTGGAGCTCCGGGGAGTTTTCCGTCGACGGGCGCGTACTTTTCTATCCGGTTGTTTGCGTAGGTCCCCTTCGGTGCAGAGGCCACAGCAGGGATCTCCTCATATTTGTCGGTATTGATATGGCACGTATAGTGGAAAACGGGTTTGGAGACGTTCTTGACTTTGATTCGGCCATGGGCAGTTTGCGAGGGAACGAATACTATGCTTGTCTTGTTGAACGTCAGTTTGTCGTTCTCGATCCAGAGCTCGATCTCGGAGTTCAAGTTCTCGGGATCATTGGGGTCGCTGCCTATGAATACGAGCAGCTCGTCCGAATTATGCTTGAAGAAACTCTCCCTGCTGAAGGGTTTCACGAACCAGCATGCCTCACTGAACATACAGCCCTCGATAAGGCTGCCGTCCATACTCACGGAGTGAACGTGGGCATCGTCAGGGTCAACCCCCACTCGTGCCGGCGCGGTCATCCCTGCCAGGGCGAAGTACTTCGAATATGACATGATAAATCCTCCTTCATTCGTGCCTTAACTTTTTGCAATCTCTCACAAACCTGGGAACCATGGGGAACCATGCGGGGAACATGGATAACTTGTGTCCCCGCCCTCTCCCCACGCGTGGTCCGCATACTCACCATTATCATCTCCAACAGAAGTGTGCAATAGGAAAATCAGAGCATGGAAGAGTGGAAGAGTGCGCATGTTGACCCGCAGACGGGATCTCGCCATGCACGGGCGTGCCTAAGCCGGTTCGTCGTTGCCAATTTGATCTCGGGTGTCCGGATGGTTTGTACCCGTCAAAGGCGTTACCGGTAATCTGGATGATCGGTCTCTTCTCCCTCCTCCTCGATTCCATTCTTCCATTCTTCCATTCAACGGATACTTCGTCATCGGTCCAAGGCAAGTCAAGCGGACGAAAGACGATTTGAAAACCTTAAGAGAGTGGACTGGCAGCGCATGGGTCTTTCCTCATTCTGATGAGAAATCCACTATTGGGGTTCAGCACCCCCTCCACAGGCAAAGCCTGCGGAGCCTCCCCGCTCGGCTCGCTTCGCTCGTTTTGCCGCTGGTTCAGCACCCCCTCCACAGGCAAAGCCTGCGGAGCCTCCCCGCTCGGC
>Ga0326727_10027061_pt1 | contig 10566 bp, 9 predicted proteins | sample MB2enrmetagenome_FD_207643 | JGI IMG/M metagenome (GOLD analysis project Ga0326727, IMG submission 207643) | Lab enriched peat soil microbial communities from McLean, Ithaca, NY, United States - MB29MY | ecosystem: Environmental > Terrestrial > Soil > Wetlands > Peat | place: USA: New York... | reverse complement strand
CTGGCGCGTTTCCCACACCGCCCCAGCCAAAGGTCTATCAGCAGCAGCATTTATTTGAAATTTGCTCATACGGGTACGGCGGCGCTTCGCTGGCCGCTCTTGCTACACCACTTGACGGGACTCAGGCCTTAGGCGGCGTGCTGGAAGAAATCCAGGTGTCTCCAGGTTTTCTCCTCGGTGTCATGGACCTTGGAAGGCTGGCCGCAGACCGGACATGGGAAGTCCGCGTCGCGGGTGAAGTCGATGGTGATGCCCAAGCGTTTGGCCTCCTCGTCGAACGGGAGGTTTTTGGCTTGCGGGGTATGCGGCGGATCTTGATCGACCTGGCGGATCTGGCGGCGCTCCTCGAAGCCATGACAATGAAGCCGGCCCGGATGTGCTTGGAGCCCGGAGTTATTGCGATCCTCCAGGAAACCACCTGGGACACTTCATGTGTGGGGTGAAGAGCCGGCCTCCCTGAGTGGCCCCCTATGGTGGTTGGGATGGAAGGAGTCGAACCCTCATACACGGAGTCAAAGTCCGTTGCACTGCCGTTGTGCTACATCCCAGTTGTTTATTAGAAAGGCTATCTCAAGTTTTACAGATTTCGGTCCACCTGTTTTTGCGGATCGGTTCCCAGGCTCAGACGTATGCGTTCCGTCAACTGGGGAATCAACTGTCCAAAACCCGGCCATGTTATCCAACCGAATAAAATGGTCCTGTCCAAGAGGTGCCCATGGGCGCATTTCTCAATCTTGAAGACGTGGTGGCCGGATACCCAAAAGCCCGCGCCGAACTCGATGAACTCCGTGCCAGGATCACAAACCTGGAGGCGATCCTGGGCAAGGTACTCGCCAAATTCGAGGAAGCCATTGACGAATCTGGTTGGGGATGGGAGCCGGTGATTGATAAAGCCAAGGAAATCCTCAATCACAAGTAGCCACTGTCTCGGAGCTGGCGCCAGCGGAAGATGGGCCTAGCCATGGAGTGTTGCTGGGCCTGGGTACTGCCGTTGGTTTTTTGGCCGCTGACCACTGCTTCCTTCAGTTCATCCGAGCCATGGTCAAGGATTGTCCGGGCATTTCCCCCCGGCAGGTGGAGAAGGCCAGGAACGCTTGGGCCGCTGGTTACTCATGGCTCTGGATATGTCCACGTTCCATGAGTTTCTTGGCTAGGCGCTCGGCCACATCGATTGCGAAGTCAATATCAGCGTCGCTGAGGCCGGAGTTAGTGCCGCCCGCCATGCTGTTAAGGATGTACAAGGCGTAATGTTCGACCCGCTTGAGCCCCAAGGGCGGGTTGACCGGCTTCAGAGAGTTCAGGGATGGACCTTCGCCGGGGTTGGTGATGGGACGTTCATTTGGCGAATAATAGCGCACCCTTTATCCCTCCACTCCTCAATCTCGATCAATGCTTTGTAGATGATGCAGCCTGGGAGGTGGCCGCGGATGTCCACGTTCTGCAGGCAGGCGCAGCATGAGCCGGGCGGTTCGTTGCTCCGATATGCGATCTTCCACTACGACCCAGGAGAGGAGTTCCTGTTCCGAAAGGAGCTGGACCTCCTGTCCACACGACTCCAGAACAAAGGGAAGCGTGTCACCCGAGTCTCGCTGGCACATTTGCTGGATCAGGCCATGCAGTCCCCCGTCACCTGGACAGACCTGATCGAAGGCGAGAAATTCGTTAGGCTCCCTGAGGCCATAGAAACGGTCAGTGAAATTCTGGCGACCCACCGCCCCTTGCCTGACCTGGTATGGGACTACCACCGGGCCAGCATGAAGGCCGGCGGAACCTTCCCCGGGGGTTTATCAACGTTTTTCGGGCCCCGGCGCTGAGGTGGACGGCGGGAGTTTCCATTCACATTTCCGATCATTTCCGACCACGTTGATAATACATTTCCCTTAGGGCGTATGGGATTCTGCCCTCTCTGGTGGGAGTTTCTAAACACGTTTCCGATACCTGTCGTTCGCCAAAACCATGAAGTCGAATCATTTCAATCATGGGAACCTGGAAGGATGCATTGGGTGCTCCCCTAGACCGGAACCCTCTTGCACCTGCTCGTCACCGGCTATGGCCTATCCGATCTGATCCTGGAGAACCTGGCACTTCGCCAGCAACTCGCCACACTCCAAAGGCATCGCCCAAAACCCCGCCTGTCAACCTCTCACCGGACCTTCTGGATCCTCCTCTCGCGATTCTGGCCACGGTGGAAGAACGTTTGCCTACTTGCGCAACCGGCAACTGTCGTCACTTGGCATCGAGCCGGATTTCGCACCTTCTGGCGGTGGCGAAGTCGGAATCGCGGCGGCCGGCCCAAACGTCCGCAGGAGATCAGGACCATGGTCCGCCGCATAGCCGCAGAGAATCCCGGATGGGGCGCACCTCGAATCCATGGCGAACTCCTGAAGCTCGGGCTTCGCCTTTCTGAACGCACCGTTTCACGCTGGATGCCCCACAGGTCTGAGGACGGGGACTAGCTTGCAAGGTCCTGCCAATCCTGGCGAACCTTTCTTAGAAACCACCGCGAGGCATTGGCCGCCATGGATGGTCGGTATCAGAAAATTGTAAAAAATTGTAATATTATTTTAGCCATTCGGACTAAGATTAAAAAATTAAACCTTGACATTTCATAAATAAGAGTTATATTGGCACTTACCGATAGTGAGTGCTAAAGGGTCCCCCTCAGGGAACGCACTCTGCTCATGGAGGTAACTCATGTCCATCAAGCCCCTGAACGATCGTGTCCTGCTCAAGCGCAGCGAGCCGGCGGAAACGGGTAAGGGCGGCATCATCATCCCGGACACCGCCAAAGAAAAGCCCATGGAGGCCGAGGTTGTGGCTGTGGGTGAGGGTAAGTTTGCCGATGACGGCAAGCGCATCCCCATGTCCGTCAAGGTGGGAAACAAGGTCTTAATCGGGAAATACACCGGCACGGAAGTCAAGATCGAGGATGTCGACCACGTCATCGTCCGGGAAGACGAAATCCTTGCCATTCTCAGCTAGCCAATCATTCCATCGGACTTTGATCCTCTGCCAAGGAGAAACACATGGCTGTTAAATCCATTGTCTATTCTGAAGATGCCCGCCAGGCCATTCTGCGCGGGGTGAACAAGCTTGCCGACGCGGTCCAAGTGACCCTGGGCCCCAAAGGGCGGAACGTCCTGATAGAAAAGAAGTACGGTTCCCCGCTGATGACCAAGGACGGGGTCACCGTCGCCAAGGAGATCGAGCTCAAGGACAGGCACGAGAACATCGGCGCCCAGCTGGTCCGTGAGGTGGCCTCCAAGACCTCCGACGTGGCCGGTGATGGCACCACCACCGCTACGGTGCTAGCTCGGGCCATTTACAAGGAAGGCATTAAGGCCGTGGTGAGCGGAGCTAACACCATGGAGATCAAGAAAGGTATCGACTTGGCCGTAGACGCCGTGGTCGCGGCCATCGATGAAATCAAGAAGCCAGTGGAAGGCGGCGCCATCGCCCAGGTTGGCGCCATCTCCGCCAACGGCGACCAGGAAATTGGCAAGATCATTGCCGACGCCATGGCCAAGGTGGGCAAAGACGGCGTCATCACGGTGGAAGAGGCCAAGGGTCGCGACACCGAGATGACCGTGGTCGAGGGAATGCAGTTCGACCGCGGCTACCTCAGCCCCTACTTCGTCACCAACCCGGAGCAGATGAAGGTCGAGTTGGAGAGCCCCCTCATTCTCATTTACGAGAAGAAGATCTCCAACATGCGCGATCTCCTGCCCCTCCTGGAGCAGGTTGTGAACAGCCACCGCCCGTTGCTGATCATCGCAGAGGACATTGACGGCGAGGCCTTGGCCACCCTGGTGGTCAACAAGATCCGCGGCACCTTGAACGTTGCCGCAGTGAAGGCCCCCGGCTTTGGCGACCGCCGCAAGGCGATGCTGGAAGATATAGCTATCCTCACCGGTGGCAAGGCCATCACCGAGGATCTAGGCTTAAAACTTGAAAATCTGAAGATTGAAGATTTAGGTACCGTAAAAAAGGTGACTATCGATAAAGAAACCACCACCCTCATCGAAGGCGCGGGAACCACCGAGACGATCCAGGGCCGTGTGAAGCAGATCCGCAGTCAGGTGGAGATCTCCACCAGCGATTACGACAAAGAAAAGCTCCAGGAACGTCTTGCCAAACTCGTGGGAGGCGTCGCAGTGATCAAGGTGGGCGCCTCCTCTGAAACCGAAATGAAAGAAAAGAAAGCTCGGGTTGAAGATGCCATGCATGCCACCAAGGCCGCCGTGGAAGAGGGCGTCGTTGCCGGCGGTGGTGTGGCACTTCTGCGCGCCCTCGTCAGGCTTTCCGCCCTAAAATTGACCGGCGACCAGGCCACCGGGGTCGAGATCGTCAAGAAGGCCCTGGAGGAGCCCCTCCGCCAGATCGCCAACAACGCCGGCGAGGAAGGGTCGGTCATCGTCAACCGGGTGAAGGAAGAAAAAGGCAACTTCGGCTTCAACGCCGCCACCGGTGAATTTGGAGATATGATCGCCTTCGGTGTCGTCGATCCCGCCAAAGTGACCAAATTTGCTCTGCGCAACGCAGCTTCTGTGGCTTCGTTGATGCTCACCACTGAAGCAATCATCTGTGAAATGCCCGAGGACAGGAAGGCTGCCCCCATGGGCGGTAGCCCGGGCATGGAAGACATGTATTGATCCGGTTTCTGAAGTGCTTTAAGGGCCCCTTCGGGGGTTTTTTGGGGCCTCCTCGCTGAATTGTGTGGGTAACCCCTGCCACTGATATCGGCGGGGGGGGGGGGCGATGTGGGAATCACGTCGGCGATTTCCAGCCGAAGGCCAGGGTGGGGAAAGGACGTGGGCCCAGAGGAAGGGCCCAGCCGTTCCCCGGAAGGGAATCAAGCGTGCTTTACCAGGCATCACCGCTGTTACGCGCTGGACTACCCCTGCGCCTCGCTTCGGTACTCGGATCTTTTGATTTGCTTCCCCAGAACCGCCGCCTTGAGGACTATGATTTCGCTCTCCAGCCGAATCTGGATCATGATCTTCTGGATTTTTTATTTTAGGGTGGCGCTCTCACGTTCAATGACGTCAAAGGAGACATGATTCATCGAAGGCTCAGGGCACGATGCGAATCTATCTGATCAACCCGAGCAATCCAGCCGTCAGCCTCACCAAGATCACCGGGTGGAGCAAGCTGAATCGGTGCAGAGTGTGGAAACCGCTCGGTCTTCTGATTCTGGCACGATTAACGCCGGTAGAGTGGGAGGTCGAGGTTATTGACGAAAACCTGGGTCCGGTAGACTATGCGCGTATGCCCCGCCCGGATCTTGTCGGCATCACTGCGTTCACCTCTCAGGCTCCGCGGGCTTACCAAATTGCCACATACTTCCGGGAGCTGCATGTGCCCGTGGTGATGGGTGGTATCCATGCCTCGATGTGTCCTAACGAGGCGCTGCGATATGTGGACGCCGTCGTCACCGGCGAGGCGGAGTTGAAGTGGTCTAAGGTTCTAGAGAATGTCCAGGCTGGCAAGCTTGAGAGCATCTACGTGGGCGGCCTGATCCAAGTCGAGAATGTTCCCGTCGCCCGACATGAGCTGTTCGCCGGCCAATACTACTTCGGCTCGATCCAAACCACGCGGGGGTGCCCATTAAATTGTAGCTTCTGCAGTGTGACAGCCTTCAATGGCGGAGAGTTTCGCCATTGGCCCGTGGAGCATGTGATCAAAGAACTGCGGCAAATCAAAGAGAAGATAATTCTGTTCGTGGACGACAACCTGATCGGCACCCGCAGCGATCATATTGCCCACACCAAGGAACTTTTCCGGGCGATGATCCGCGAGGGCCTGACCAAGCCCTGGATCTGCCAGGCTACGATCAACTTAGCCGACGATGACGAGTTGCTGAACCTGGCGCAGAAGGCTGGGTGCATGGGTGTTTTCATAGGGTTCGAGTCCCCGACAGTTGAGGGACTGGTCGCAGTGCACAAGAGGTTCAACATCCGTCGGGACCAAGACTTTCGGTATGTCGTGCAGCGCATACAGCGGCACGGCATCCTAGTCGCCGGTTCATTCATCATGGGTATCGATACTGATCAAAGGGGGATCAGCGACATTACTGCACGTGCCTGTGACGAATACGGCGTTGATATGGCCAATGTGCTTATCCTCACACCGCTACCCGGAACAGCGCTCTACAAAGATCTGGAGCAGCAGGGCAGGATCCTGGCCACAAATTATCCGGAAGACTGGAAGTACTACACACTGGCGCACCCGGTTTTCAAGTTCAAGAATTTCACCTGGGAAGAGCTGACGGCGGAGACGAATAGATTCAACGACCTGTTCTACAGCTATCCGAAGATCCTCCGCCGAGTCCTGCGGGTGGCAATTCACAATTGGCGAAGGCCACGCAAGGTTTTGGTGAGCCTGGTTGCCAATCTCACCTATCAGCACAATCAACGGTCCAACCGAGGGATCTACTCCAACCGGCGGGCCGGAGTCTTGCCATAGGGTCTACATTGATCTGTTGTCTTCGCCGATCATAAAAAGGGAAAATGTTATGCCCGAGGACCCTGAAATTGAAACCGAAAGATTGAACGAGGCCGTTCACGATGAGATGGAGAAGGCAGGGACCGGATTCCTCAAACGGATCGCGTTGACCACCGCAGTCCTAGCCGCGTTTGCTGCAGTCGCGGCTTTGGAAGCTGGATCTACTGTGAACGAAGCACTCGTTCTCAAGACCGAATCCACCCGCCTTCAGGCCCAGGCCTCCGATCAGTGGGCCTATTATCAAGCCAAGGGCGTGAAGGCTGCTGTCCAGGAAGCGACAAGATCCACTTGGGAGGCGGCAGGTAAGGCCGTTCCCCAGAAACTTACCGAACAGATCGCTCGTTACGCCGAGGAGCAGGTCGAAATCAAGAAGGCGGCTCAGGACAAGGAGAAAGAACGGGACGAGAAATCCGCTGAAGCCGATGTTCTCCTGCACCAGCACCACCGGTTCGCAAACACTGTTGCACTATTTCAAATCTCCATTGCGATGGGCGCCCTTGCCGCGCTGACCCGCAACCGCTCTTTGTGGCTGTGTTCCATGATTGTGGGATTGTCAGGAATTGGCCTCAGTGTGTTCGCGTTCCTAGCCCGGGTTCCGCACCAGCTTCGCAAAAATCGGCTTCCGAGGCCCTGCGGACCTCGTAAGTCGATTGTTTGCGGTACCCCATTTCAAAATATGCCATTTTAGTCACTAAAAATATGTTTTAATACCTTGACACTATTGCGTATTGACGTATATTAGTATCACCATGTTCATCAAGCGTACGGTTGCCAAGCACGGCGAGAAGACCTACGTCAACCACCTGCTGGTCGAGTCGGTGAACACCGCTGCCGGCCCGCGCCACAAGGTGATCTGCAATCTCGGCCACCTGGACCCGGGGCCCAAGGAGGACTGGCTCGACCTGGCCGATCGCATCCAGGCGGCCCTGGGCGGCCAGCCTTCGCTGTTCCCGGATCCTCGGGTGGAGGATGCGGTGCGCCTGTGCCGGACCCGCCAAGCCAAGCAGAGCCAGGACGAAGCGGACGCGGAGGATGCGCTTGCGGGTGAAGCTGCGGTGCCGGAAGTGGTCGCGGTGAAACCCGCCGGAGTGCAGATTCAGGACATTCGGGAAGTGGGTCCGCTGCATGTGGGGCACCAGCTCTGGCAGCGGCTGGAAGTGGATGCCGTGCTGAAGGCCGTGGGCCTTTCCATTCCAGCCCGGCAGTTGACCGAAGTGATGACCCTGAACCGCCTGATCGAGCCCGCTTCGGAACTGGCGATGGTGGAATGGGCCGGACGCGTGGCGGTCGCCGACGTGCTGGGCACCGAGGTCTCGAAGCTCAACGAGGACAAGTTCTACCGGAACCTGGACACCCTGCACGGCAAGCGGATCGAGATCGAACGGGAACTGCATGGGCGGGAGAGGTCCCTGTTCAACCTCAAGGGCCAACTGCTGCTCTACGACCTGACCAACACCCATTTCGAAGGCCAGGTGACCGCGGTTGCCAAGGCCAAGCGCGGCCACAACAAGCAGATGCGGACCGACTGCAAACAGGTCGCCATGAGCCTGATGCTGGATGGCGATGGTTTCCCCATCGGCCACGAGGTCTTTGCCGGCAACACCCTCGACGGCCAAACGGTGGCGGCGATGCTGGACGCCCTGGAGCAGCGGACGGGCAGCCAAGGCGGATTCACCGTGGTGATGGACCGGGGTTTTGCCAGCGAGACGAACCTGAACCTGGTGCGGGCACGGCACCACGACTACCTGGTGGCCGGTTTCCAGACCCAGCGCGGGCCGTTGCTGGAGGAGTTCGAGGCGTTGCAGGGCTGGGCGGAGTTGCAGCCCAGTTCCCTGAAGGCGCCCATCCGGATCAAGCGGATCGAGCGGGGCGAGGTCACGTTCCTGCTGTGCGTGAGTCCGGCCAGGGCTGAGAAGGACCGGGCCATCCGCGAGCGCCAGGAGAAGCGCCTGCTCAAGGACCTGGAGAAACTGGGGGAGCGGGTGCGGCTGGCCCAGGAGAAGGCCCAGCCTTTGACTGATGCCGATTTGTTCGAACGGATCGGGCGACTCCGGGAACGCTATCCCCGCGCGGCGCGCTATTACGCGATGGCACGCCAGGACGGCGTCCTGGTTTGGCCGGTGAAGGAGGACAAGCGGACGCGGGCAGAAGAACTGGACGGCGCCTACTTCCTGAAGACCTCGCGCCAGGACATGGAACCGGAAGAGATCTGGAGAACCTACATGGTGCTCACCCGGGTCGAATCTGCCTTCCGGGATTTGAAGGGAACCCTGGACATGCGTCCTGTCTACCACCGCAAGGAGACCCGGGTGGAGACCCACATATTCCTGTGCGTCCTGGCCTACCACCTGCAGGCGGCCATCGAGCATCTGCTCCAGCAGGCGGGCGATCACACCAGCTGGGAAACCCTGCGCCAGGAATTGAGCACGCACCACGTCGCCACCGTGGTGATGCCGACGGCGGATGGCCGGAAACTGGCCATTCGCCGCGGCAGCATCCCCGAAGCACGCCCGCGGGAGATCTATCGGCTCCTGGGCATCGCCGGGGACCCGATGAAGCCCATCCGCACCTGGGTCTGACGCGACCCCCAATCCGCGCTCATAGGGACTAAAATCGGCCCTCGGGATTGGAAACAAAGATAGTTAGTGACTTTGGTGCGGAACCCGGGCTAGACTAAACGATCGTAGTTCTTTGTTGGTACGCTACGTTGCCTTCAAACACCGGCGTCATCTGCAGCGGTAGTGTCCGGCTTGATGAATTGAACGTCATCCCTCGCAGTGTGAGAAGAGGCTCCCTCAAATTATTGAGTTATGAACCTTCGATAGGCTTGATCTTGGTTTCCAGGCCACCTGGCTTAATGACGACCTTCACAGCATCTTCCATCGGATCTTTGAAGGGAATCTCGATTCGAAGCAGGCCGTTCTCATAAGTAGCTTCGGCCTTGTCAGGCTTCACCGGCCAACCCAAAGCCAGTGATGCAACATACTCGATGTCCCTTGCTGGCGCTGTCAGGTGGACGCTGTCTTGTAGGATCTTCACGTCGACGGTGTCCGCTTGTGCTCCTGGGATGGCGAACTCCAATACCAGCTTGCGGTTCTCCGCATCTGCATAGGCCACCGTATCGGGCGCAACCTTCATTCGATATTCTGGCATCTTGGCACCCTCCCTCTTATATAAAACTCAATATATGCATTGCGTCCCAGCCGTCAATTAGGAATTCTCAGCGACAAAAATATGAAGATCATAATTTTTCCAATATTTTGGCTATGCTGGGCGCGAAAGGAAATGGAATGAAGAAGATTGTCAATTTGGAGAACAGCGAGGTGAATGTGACTTAGTCCAAAACGCGAAGGATCCCTGAGTTTCCCGCCCTTTAGTGGAAACCTGTCCTCACCGTACAACCTGGGAATCCCCAAGGACAGCAACGTGCGCTACGAAAAGGCGATCAAGACCGGCTGCTTTATATGACGGCGGCATCGGCCTAGCTGTAGGTGCCAGATAGGTTGTTCATCCGGGCGAATCTGGGAAGCTGAAAGCACGACCAAACAGCTCTCAGAGGAGCCCGGATGAACATCCACAGTTCAGCAAAGTCTTGCCCTGCAAGTCGAGGACTATTCGTAAAACGGGTGCTTGAGCAGGGGTGGACGGTCAAGGCGGCAGCGGAATCCATCGGCCTCAGTAGCCGACGGGGCTACATCTGGTTGGCCCGGTTCAAGCAGGACGGCCATCCCGGGCTCCTGGACCGTTCCAGCCAGCCCCACCGTCTGGCCCGAAGCCATGAGCTTGGTTTCGTCGTCGAGGCCGTAGGTCGAAGACGGCGGGGCCAAGCGGCGGTCCGGATCGCCGTCGAGCTGGACCTGCCACGCTCCACCATCGGCTCCTGGCTGCGCCGGGCCGGGATCTCCAAGGCCTCGTCACTCCAGGAGAAAGAGCCTCCAAATCGTTACGAGCATGAGGCGCCAGGCGACCTGCTGCATATGGACACGAAGAAGCTGGCGAACTTCAACAAGGTGGGCCACCGCATCACCGGCAACCGCCACCAGCGGAACCGCGAGGTCGGCT
>Ga0326727_10027060_pt1 | contig 10566 bp, 7 predicted proteins | sample MB2enrmetagenome_FD_207643 | JGI IMG/M metagenome (GOLD analysis project Ga0326727, IMG submission 207643) | Lab enriched peat soil microbial communities from McLean, Ithaca, NY, United States - MB29MY | ecosystem: Environmental > Terrestrial > Soil > Wetlands > Peat | place: USA: New York... | reverse complement strand
GCCGCCGGCCCCACTCTTCCACAGTCGCCACCCCGCGCCGCGCCGCCAGGATCCACGCATTCTGGCTGGCCGCCACACGTCCGACTCCCGCTTCCCAGCCCTTTTGGACGAGGTAGAGAGCCGCCAGGCACAGGCCAATGACAACAAAGCCCAAGGCGAACAAGGCGAAGGCCGCCAGGAGCTCGCGGACAAAATAAAACTGAAGCGCGGCGATACCCCCTAGAAACCACCAGATCCACTTGCGAAAGCTATCTTTGGCGTTCACGGATTTCGGATCCCCCCCTATACGGCCAGCTCGTGGCGACGGCTGGATTCCTTGCTCTTCGGATTAGATGCCTCTCACCTGACCTTTGGGACGAAGCATCGTACCTGTCCCATTAGACAGGGGAGGAGGGAAGAAATCTATAGTACGAAGGTCACAAATTGGCAGGCAAACTGGGCTTCTAGTACGCCTATGTCATAAATGGAACATTGTCTATCTTATTGTAAATAAAAGACTTGTGGAAATAGTGCCAAAAGGGGAACCTTGCGCCTTTTATTCGCGGTACTACCCTGTGGAAAACCTGTCCTTCCGTACAGGTTTTTGCGCGATGCTCCCCGAGCGCCTTTTTGTAGGTCAACGTGTTTCTCAGAACAATCTTATGTCAGAGGAATTTTAGACAAAACGAGTCTAATTGCTTTTGAAAGCATAACCCGCGTCGAAGGGCAGCTTACCGTCGACCCGCAGCACCTTCACCGCGCTGTTGATGGCATATACGTTCACCAATCCCACCGCTCCGGGCGTGGCTTCCACCGTCCGCAAGAGGTCCTCGTCGGTTCCTACAATCCGAATCACCTGCCGGGACTCATTGAGCTTAGCCGCCAGCGGCTTCACCTCCGAAGCAGCGACACCGAAGAGCTTCTGAATGGGGCCGCGCATTTCCGGGGATTCTGGATCGTGTATCACCAGTGTGAAGTTTCTGCCGTCGGGCCAGTTCTTCTGCGCGCCCTTGCAGAGCTTGGCCAGTTCCGCCATCGAGACTCCCTGCAGCTTGTTCCCCGACGCGGTCACCAACGCCCAAGTCTTGACCACAGATAGCAAGGGCAAAGCAGAAAGCAAGAGCAGCCCTGCAAGTCCGAAGACTCGAAGTTTGCGAAATAAAGAAGCGTCTTTCATGAGCGCCAACGACCTTTCAGGCTGGATACCACCAGTTTCGCGGTTGGCAGCATGGGCGCACAAGTGCGCCTTCGGCGACATGTGCCCAACCTGACGACGCGCTCACGATAGCAGCGACGGGTGCGCACCAGCTTGGCAACTGCGCACACCTGTTCTTCGGTCCAGTATCGAGCGAGCCGCCCAGAACGCTAACTTCGACAGGTGCACCACAAAAAACTGGAACCTCACCGAGGAGTGGAAAGGCCATGAATCGTCTTCTGACTCTCCCAAGTGCGCTGGTGCCGTTCCAACTGAATGGACCAAACGCGCGAGCGGCTGACTCCCAGGTAATGGCCTGCACCCAGCTTGGCGATAAATTCCTGAAACAAGTTGGAACGGTACTGGTCTTGGCCAGCATGCTTGCCGTGCCAGCTTGGGCGCAGCAATCCAGCCACGTTGAGGACGCTAAAGCGCGCCTGGCGAAGCCTGCCGTCAAGGTGACGCCGGCCTCGCAGAAACTGTTCGGCACCCTGGGCATCGCCAGCAAATCCGTGGAAGCGCGCAAAAACCTGGAGATGGCCCTGGACCAATACGAAAACGCGGGATTCGACGAGGCCATCATGCACGCCCAGATGGCCACGGAAAAAGATCCGAACTTCGCGCTGGCTTACGCCGTGTGGTCCTTTGTGGCACGCCGCACCGTGCCAGCTCCTGAAGTTCTGCAGAAAGCCAAGGCCCTGAAAACAAAATGTGCCGGGGACGAGTGCCTGCTGGTGCAATTCCTGACCGGAGCTCAGGAAGCAAACGTCATCCCGGCCATCGCTGCGATGAACGACCTGCTGGCGCGGCACCCGAAAGACAAGCACGTCCTTTATCTGGCGGGCGAGTGGCTGTTCTTCCAGCAGGATTTCGAGCGTGCCGCAAGGCTGTGGTCCGCTGCGCTCGATGTGGACCCGAATTTCCCGCCGGCACTCAACATGCTGGGCTACTCCTACGTGGAGGCCCTCGAACCCGATCCGCAGAAGGCTCTGGGATACCTGAGAAGGTATGCGGACGTGCTCCCCGATCAGCCCAATCCCCAGGATTCCTTGGGCGAGGTGCTGCGCATGGCGGGCGACGATTCCGGATCGCTGGCCCACTATGCGGAAGCACTGCGCATTGCGCCCACTTACGTCAGTTCGCAATACGGCCGCGGCGACACCTACACCATGATGGGTGATTACGGGTTGGCCCGCGTGGAGTATGAAAAAGCCTTGAAGATAGCGAACAATCCAGAGGACAAATTGCACATTGAGTTTCAGTCCGCCCTCGTGCACTTCTGGGAAGGAGACTCCGGGACAGGCCGCCAGGAGATCGCCGCGCTATCCACTAAATCGGCCGCGGAGAAAAACGCCGCCGAACAGTTCGAGATTGACTACGCCCGAGCCCTGCTCGCGCCCGATGCGCAAAGCGAACTCCAGATTCTGCTGGCCCTGGAAAACTTGTTCGCGGCCTCGGCGCCAGGCATGACCGAAGCGCAGCGTAACGCCGCTCTCGCCAGCGTCTTGCGCGAGGAAGTGCGCGTCCATGCCGCCAGCAACGATGCGAAAGCAGCGCAGTGTGACCTCGACAAACTCGCAAAGCTGGCCGGCGATTCGCGGGACCTGCTGGTGGAAAGTCATTACGAATCGGGCCGGGGTTTCTTGTCCGCGGCCAAGGGTGACTTCGCAAAAGCGGCCGAGCAACTCGCCGCGGACCTGCACGCGCCACTCACCGTTCGCCAGTTGGTTCTTGTCGAGACGAAATTGGGAGACACGCAAGCCGCGGAGAAAGCTCTTATCCGCCTGAAATACCTGCGCACACCGACCGCGGAATGGTATGTGGCCACGCAGACCAATCGCATCAACGCGGAAGGCGTGAAGCCCTGAAACGGTTTTCCCCCGAACAAACAATCGCGCTGCAGCGGCTTCCCCCAGCCACGGCAGCGCGATTTGTTTTTCTCGAATAGTGCTTATGCTTTTTTCAGCAAGCGCGAGATCCATACCAGGAGCACCGCGCCGACGAATGCCACGATGATCGAGCCGATCCACCCGCGGCCCGGCCAAATCCCCAGCAGCCCGAATACCCACCCGCTGGACTTCACGTGGGCGGAAGTGAAGCGGGAAAGCTTGAATTCGGCGCTATGGTACCTAAAGTCCGTGGACTTATTGTCGTCGATGATGATTCCATTGTCGCAATGAGGAAGAAACCTAAGACGCAGATTCAAGAGCACTTTGGCAAACGTGTGCGCGAACTCCGAAAGCTGAGAGGCCTCTCACAAGAGTCGCTAGCTCTGGCGTGCGATCTCGACCGTACGTACATCGGCGGCGTCGAGCGCGGCGAAAGGAATATCAGCCTCATCAACATCCACAAGATCGCTCAAGCCTTGGGCCTGAAGGCCAAGGAACTGTTCAATGCCTGACACGCGAGAGATCCTGACTTCAGCATCACTTCACTTGCGTGAATTGGCGGGGCATGTTTTCGATCTTGTGACAATTTCGAAGCCGATTTCGCCGGACGCCGCCGTAAATCTCTCGAAGGTTGTTTCCAAGCTGTCACCGCTGCTTGGAAACTTGATCGAATTCAGCACGGTGGAATTTCTGAACTGTCAGCCGGAATATCAAGAGTTGGGCAAGTGGAAACGGCAGGACCCCGGCTTCCCTGACACGATTTTTGTAGCCCCAACAATCAGCCCGATACCAGGCTTTGAAATCAAAGCTTGGTTCCCTCTGGCGACGGAAATCACGGCGCGTTTCAAAGATAGCCAGGCTCACTTCAAGCACGACCAGACAAATGTTTGCATGTTGGCTTGGCTGCCTGATCAATTGATCTTCGGAAAACCGAAAATCGTTGACGTGTGCATTGTCTCGGGGCGGTCGGTTGCGAGGGCGCGCGACAACCACTATCACAATCCACCTGATTACCTCGTACTGGAGCCGGAGGACACGACTGCACGGACTCGGAATCTTCAACAGACGAACACGAACGGCTACAAGTGGCAGGGTACTTCGACCCAGTTTGAAAAGGCCAGAAAAGTGGTGGCGAGTTGGGGTGCACAAGGGCGAAAATACAAACCGAAGACCGAGTATCAGGCGCTTCTGCGCCAGCTTATTAACCGCTTCCCATACCGCCTCGACACCAACTTCGCAAAAATGGATCGCATCGTTCACAGCGGGATTGAGGACTTCAAGCAGCGCGTACTGGGCACGACGTTCAACGGGCAGACAATCGCTGAATGGAGCCGGCTGCTATTCCAAGGCTCAGATGAAGCTATCCGTGAAGGTCTGGCTGAGCGATTCGACATCCGGGAAGAAGATATTGGCGGGACTCCTGAACGAGGCGTCTGACCGCATAGTGAAAATACGTGGGGTCGATCTCTGCGCCGAAAGCCCGCCGTCCACTATTGCGGGCAGCAATGCAGGCGGTGAATAAGCCGCCGAATGGCTCCCACACTACATCACCCTGTTCCGACGAAGCGGTGATTATCATTGTGATTAGATCGAGAGGCTTCTGATTTAAGTGAATTGCCTTACCACTAAGGCCGTTGATCTTAAAGCGCTCTCGCCCTCGGAGGGCGCAGCGATCCCATACATTTGTAAAGCCATGAGGGCAATCAAATTTGGAACGCATGGCCGACCACTGGTCTGCGGTGCCCGGCTGCCTTCCATCTATCGAAAAATAGGGTCGCCCCGCGGGGTCGCCATGTTCATTGGCATACTCCTGCATCTTCACGAACATTTCCGTCGGAGGGTGGTACCACAGATGGCCCTGATCTAGATATTTTCGGGTGGCGGCATCGGCCACCTTACACGCCTCATTAGCTTTGCGGACGGGCAGGCCACTGCGCTTCCACTCCTGAAGGAGCCACGTCTTCAGAGGAAGTCCATCGACACGGGCTTCGAACGCATACTGGACGCACATCTCCGAGACAACAGGGAAGCGCCGAATTTTCTTAGTGTTTACGTTGCCAGCGATATGGCCCTTGCCCTTGTTCCAAATGTTCGCGTTGATGTACCGCCATCCGTGCTTCTCAAGGACGGGATGTACTGCGGCCCATCCGATTTCCGAGTTCCAAAACCACAGGGTGGTGGACGATGTCGCACGGCTCGACCACGCAGCGATATGAGGCTCATACCATTGCGGCAGAGCGAGGTGATCCGAGGTGTCTCCTTCAAAGCCGAGAACTCCGTACCCGCCATCTGAAACGATGACGGTCGGCGTTTCCCATTGCCGACAGTGTTCCAGGCTGTCGCCGAGCTGAACTGAGATAAACTCATCCGACCATGTCGTGACATCCAGGTCCGAAGCGGCTATTTCCCTAACGGCGCGACCGCGGCCGACTGTGCTCGTCGGGATGTGTTTTCTTTGTATCGAATTCCTGAAAAGAGCTTCCATCTCGCCTTCTGCTTGCCCTCCCGCGATCGCCACAGAATTCAGGGGGTACATAAAGTCATCATGCTGAGTTTGGACCAGGGCGGGCCTGACGTCAACCGAAAAGAAATTCAATCTATACCACTACTCTCCGGTCGGGAAGCGGCCGCTGGAGTCGCCTAATTCGCCTTCCTTCCCCTATACTGGTGGCGTTCTTTTGGAGGGGAAACAGGGGTTACGTCCAAATTACCCACGATTTCGGTGGAGCTGTCCTTCCCTTCTCCAATCGACCGTGCGAGTTGCGCTGCGATCGTTCGCAACGCGCCCAAAAAGACAAATCATCCGGGGGGACTTGTGAAAAGGCTGCCTTGGCTGGGTGTTTCTCAGGCAATCCTCATCTTGGCTCTGGTCATTGGAGGGTGTGCCCGGCAGGAGTCCTCCCAGAAGGCTGCGCAAACGCCGGCAGGCAACGCTCGCCCAGCCATCGTCTTCATGACGGACTTCGGCACGGCCAACGATGCCGTGGCCATCTGCAAGGCGGTCATGCTGGGCATCGCTCCGGACGCGCGCATTCTGGACATCACTCATCAGGTCACCCCATTTTCGATCGAAGAAGGCGCTCGCTTCCTCGCCAGCGCTTCGCCGTACTATCCCGCGGGCACGGTCTTTGTCGTGGTCATTGATCCGGGCGTGGGCACCTCGCGCAAGGCTGTGGTCGTCAAGACGAAGAAGGGGCAATATTTCGTGCTGCCGGACAATGGCTTGATCACTCCGGTGATTGAACGCGATGGCTTGGACTCCGCGCGCGAAATCACCAACACCGCCTGGATGATCGGCCAAGCCGTTTCCTCGACTTTTCATGGCCGCGACATCTTCTCGCCCGTCGGCGCGCATCTCGCCGCAGGCTGGGACGTCACTTTGGTGGGCCCGGAGGTGCAACAACTTGTGCGCCTCACCCCGAAAGTTTCGACGACGACCGACCAGGGCATTGAAGGTGACATCATCGGCTTGGACGACCCTTTCGGCTCGCTCATCAGCGATATTTCAGGCGACGAATTCAAGAAGCTCGGCTACAACCTCGGCGACAAAATCATGGTCCAGTTGAGCAAGAAGCCATTCGTCCTGCCTTACGTCAAAACCTTTATGGACGTACCCGTGGGTGAGCCACTCCTCTACGTGGATTCCCGCGGGCGCATGGCGCTGGCATTGAATGAGCGCAGTTTTTCGGTGGCATACAAGATCACGCCGCCCGTGCCGCTGTTCATTCCCAAGAAGGGGGCGCCGATCAAGGGCAAGTGATGCGAACAGGGGGCCATATTTTCGGAATGTGCGGGCGGCGATGTACGGAGTCGCGGCGATGTCGCCGCAGCAATTCCTGATCGGGCTGGCGGGTCCGGCCCGCAGTCTATATCCTACCCTTGGGCTTCAACTGCAGCGGTTTTTACCCGTTGCACGGATACCATCAGCGATGGATCCCAGAACAAAAGGAAACCGGTCATGAAACTTCAGGATGTACTCTCATTTGGATTACGAATCGCAATGGCACTGTTCATTGTCGTGGCGCTATCAGGATGGCGGGCGAATCTTGCGGCGCAATCGTTTCGCGGAGGAATTCGCGGCGAGATTACGGATGCGCACGGCTTGCATGTCGCCGGCGCAATAGTTATCGCCCGCAATCTGGCTACCAGCGAAACTCGCGAAGTAACCGGGGATGCCGAGGGCGAATATTTTTTCCTCGAACTTCCCGCCGGCCAGTATGAAGTCTCCGCCGTCGCCCGGGGTCTGCAGGAATATCGGCAGGGAGGAGTGACCGTCAGCGCGGGCGAGGAGACCATTGTCAACCTGCAACTCGCCAAGCCCACCGAGGCGATCGAGCGCGTCGTGGTGACCGAAGCGGCGCCCATCGTGGAGACCACCACGACCACCCTTTCGCAGGTGGTCGATCGCAAACTTGTGCAGGAGCTTCCCCTCAACGGCCGCGATTTCGGAAAACTCGTGGCGCTCACACCTGGCGTGACCGTGGAAGGTTCGGGCGTGGCCGGCAGTGAGAAGGGTTTCGGCCAGTTCAACATCAACGGCAATCGCGACCGCTCCAACAATTACATGCTCGACGGCACCGACAACAACGATCCCTTTTTCAACAATTCCGCGTTGAACCAGGTGGGCATCTCTGGGGCGCCGGCCACGCTTCTTCCCCTGGACGCCATTCAGGAATTCAATCTGCAATCGCAATTTGGCGCCGAATACGGCCGGAATTCCGGCTCGGCTGTCAACATCGTCACTCGCTCCGGCGGCAACGCTTTTCACGGCTCGCTCTTTGAATACAATCGCAATTCCTACTTCGACGCGCGCAACTATTTCAACCCTTCGCCCGATCCGCAATCCCATTTCAACAACAATAATTTCGGCGGCTCTCTTGGCGGCCCCATCGTCAGAGATAAGACATTCTTCTTCCTGGCCTATGAAGGCCAGCGCGAAGTCGTCGGCTCCGACTTCAATTTTCTCGTGCCGCGAACGGGCACCGTGGACAACGACATCGTGGCCGCCGAACAGGTTGCTCTCACGCAAACCTATATTCCGATTAGCGGCATCAATCCCGCCCTTCTCAAAATTCTCGACTATTTCCCGGCGAACCCGACCGATTCAAATTCGGTTTTCGGGACTGACCGTGACACGAATAACGGGAACAACTTCATCGTGAAGCTCGACCAGAAGCTTGGGTCCGATAACACGCTTACCGGACGGTATGCGTTCGGGCAGAGCGACCAGGTATATCCGCTGGGCTCGCTTGGCGGCTATGGAAGCGGCTCGCGTCTCAGCAGCTTCGAGCAAACATCGCCCACGCGCGTTCAGGTCGTTTCGCTCAGCTTGCTCACCACTTTTTCGCCGACCCGGCTGAATGAACTCCGCTTCGGCTACTCGCGGTTTCGCACCAGCTTCGCTTCCGTCGATCAGCTCGATCCTACAACCCTCGGCAATGGATTCGATTTCGGCGACGGCAAGCTGGGTTTGCCGGAAATCGACTTTGACGGCGCCATCGAGAATCTCGGCACAAGCGGTTACAGCGTTCCCCGTGGCCGCGTCAGTGAAACTTTCCAGACCCTCGACGACTACACCTTGGTGCGCGGCCACCAAACCTTCAAGTTCGGCGGCGAATATCACCGCTACGACGTCCAGAGCTTCAACGACAACCTCGAGCGCGGCATCCTTGAGGTCAACCAAACCGTTACCGACAACGAAGGAAATTCCGTGGCCCTGGACCCTAATCCCGTCGTGAACGTGCTGGCCAACTATTTCATCGGCAACATTTATGGCGCCGCTCTCACGGGCGACACCTCGCGTTTCACTTTCAACAACAACATCAGTTTCTTCGCACAGGACGAGATCCGTGTGCGCTCAAATTTCACCGTCAATCTGGGCTTGCGCTGGGAATACTTCGGTCCCCTCGGCGAAAAACACAATCTCCTTTCCAATTTTGATGCCAGCGGCAATTTGGTGCAGGTGGGAACTCCTACTCTTCCTCTCCTCTACAACCGCGATCTCAACAACTTTGGTCCGCGTGTCGGTCTGGTGTGGAGTCCGCGGCGCAACACCACCGTTCGCGCGGCCTATGGTATGTATTACGACTACATCCCCCAAGATATTTTCATCGCCAACTATACGAATTCTGCCGGCGTGGCGACCAATCCCAGCAGCGCCACTAACAATTCCATCTCCGTTCCCGTCAACGGCCTGAATTTTAATGGCAACGTCTGGAACGGCTCGACTACTGGCACCATCTACACATCATTGCCAGCGGGCTCCGCGCAGAGCATCTTCGTGACCGAGCGTAATTTCCGCACGCCGTACGTACAAAGCTGGAATTTGAATATTCAACGCCAGTTCAACGAATCGGTGGCCTTTGAAATAGGATATGTGGGGACCAAAGGCACGCGTTTGACGCGCCTGTATGACGCCAATCAGGACGGCACGAATCCCGACTATTACCAGGTCGCGGTACTCGCCACCACCGCCAATTCCACCTACAACGCCTTGCAAACCACGCTGCGGCTGAACAACTGGCATCGCTTCTCCGGCTTTTCCACTTATACCTTTTCCAAATCTCTCGATGGCGCTTCCGATGGCATCGACTTCAACGGCGCCACCGCGGCCTTCCCGCAAAATTCAGACGACCTCCCTGCGGAAAAAGGCCCCTCCACGTTTGACACTCGTCATCGCTGGACCTCCGTGCTCAATTACCAACTCCCCGTGTCCACCCATCTTCCCAAGCTTCTTGCCGACGGCTGGCAGATGAACACCATCGTCACCGTGCAGTCCGGGCGTCCCATCGGCATCATCACTTCCAACGGTGGAATCAACTATCACCAGCGCCCCGACCTCGTTCCCGGCGTAAATCCGATTCTGCCGAATTGGACGCCAGCGACGGGCTACCTGAATCCTGCCGCCTTCCAACAACCCGCCGGTAATTTCGGCGATCTGGGGCGCAACCAGATCTACGGCCCCGGCTTCTGGAATGCGGACTTTTCCATCAGCAAGAATACAAAGCTGACCGAAGCCCTGGCACTCCAGTTTCGTGCCGAAATTTTCAATATATTCAATCATCCAAATTTCGCCTTGCCGACGAACGTCATTACACCCGGCATTAACGCGGATGGCACAGTCAACGCGAATGCAGGTCCGACGGGCCTTATTACGCAGACTCCCGATGTGGCTCAGGGCAATCCCGGGCTCGGCGGCGGAGGTCCGCGCGTGCTTCAATTCGGACTGCGCCTGCAGTTCTAGGGCGAGCCGTACAAACCAATCCAACAGGGGCGCTGCAACCGGCGCCCCTTTTTCTTGGCGATTTGCTTTTTTGCGGAAGGCGCCTGACAATCGGGAAGAATTCGCCAAGAGAGGCTTGCCATGCCCGAAGCCATCATTGTTTCTTCCGTGCGCACGCCCGTGGGCCGCGGCTACAAAGGATCGCTGCGCACCACGCGCCCCGACGACCTCGCCGCGATCGTCATCAAGGAAGCGCTGGCGCGGGTGCCGGGGCTCGATCC
>Ga0326727_10027059_pt1 | contig 10567 bp, 9 predicted proteins | sample MB2enrmetagenome_FD_207643 | JGI IMG/M metagenome (GOLD analysis project Ga0326727, IMG submission 207643) | Lab enriched peat soil microbial communities from McLean, Ithaca, NY, United States - MB29MY | ecosystem: Environmental > Terrestrial > Soil > Wetlands > Peat | place: USA: New York... | reverse complement strand
ACAAATTTTAGATCGCAGATTGCAGATTTCGGTTTTTCAATCTGAAATCTAAAATCTCAAATCTGAAATTAAGTTAGGAGAGTTTATGGATCGGGTTACATTGCCGGCAAAGAATGACAAGGTTGGAGCGGTCATGGTGGTGGGAGGAGGCATTGCCGGGATTCAAGCCTCTCTCGATCTGGCTGAGTCCGGTTATTTTGTCTACGTGGTGGAGAAGGCACCTGGCATTGGTGGAGTCATGGCTCAATTGGATAAGACCTTCCCTACTCACGACTGTGCCATGTGAATCCTCTCTCCCAAGCTCGTGGAGCTTGGTCGCCATCTGAACGTCAAGATCTTGTCTTATACCGACCTTCTGGAGGTAGAAGGTGAGCCGGGTCGGTATCGGGTGCGTGTGAAGGAGCGCTCCAGATTTATCGACCCGCTGAAGTGCACCGGCTGCGGCGAATGTCCTCGGGTCTGTCCTGTTGAGCTGCCCAGTGAATATCAGGGGGGTCTGGCCAAGAGAAAGGCCACCTACATTCCCTATGCCCAATCGATTCCCAATGTCTATGCCATCGAAAAGGCGGAGAGGCCGCCCTGTACGATGGCATGTCCTGCCGGTGTCAATGCTCAAGGTTATGTCGCCCTCATCTCTCAGGGAAGATATCAGGATGCCCTGGAGGTGATCAAGAGGGAGCTTCCCTTCCCTGGGATATTAGGCCGCATCTGTCCTCACCCCTGCGAGGAGGTGTGCAACCGTGAGTTGGTGGACGAGCCCGTTGCCATTTGCGGTCTCAAGCGTTTTGTAGCAGATCGGGTCAAGTCTGACGACGGTGAGAAAAAGCCTACGATTGCTGAGCGAAGGCCTGAACGAGTGGCCGTCGTGGGCTCTGGACCAGCCGGGTTAACATGCGCTTATTATCTGGCATTGCGCGGTTATGGCGTAACGGTCTTTGAGGCGCTGCCCGTGGTGGGTGGAATGCTTTCCGTGGCGATTCCCGAGTATCGACTGCCAAGGGATATATTAGCTGAAGAAGTCAAGGCCGTGACCGATCTCGGGGTGGAGATCAGGGTGAACACCCCCATTGGCGGAGACGCGACGGTGGACGGGCTTTTCGAAGAGGGGTACAAAGCGGTCTTTCTGGCAGTGGGAGCTCATGGAAATTTACCCCTCAACATCAGAGGCGAGAATGCCAAGGAAGTTGTCTCCGGTGTAAAATTTCTGAGGGATTTTAATCTTGGCAGGAAGATGGAAATCGGCCAGAAGGTGGTGGTCGTCGGGGGTGGGAATGTCGCCATCGATGGAGCTCGATCGGCTTTAAGGCTGGGGGCGAAAGAGGTGAGTATTCTCTATCGGAGGTCCAGGCAGGAAATGCCGGCCAGTGACGAAGAGATAGAGGCCGCCATATCTGAAGGCGTGACTATTACCTATCTTGCGGCTCCGATCGAGGTGCTGGTGGAGGAAGAGGGGAAGGTGAGAGGACTTAGGTGTATCCGGATGCGTTTGGGCCCTCTTGATGCCAGCGGAAGGAGCCGGCCTGTGCCCATCGAAGGATCGGAGTTCTATGTCGCTGCCGATATGGTCATTGTGGCCATCGGTCAGGTTCCTGAGGCGGGTTTCTTGGAATCGAGCGGAGTGAAGCTGACCAAGTCCGGGACAATAAATGTCGATCCTCTCACCCTGGCCACGAGCAGACAGGGCGTCTTTGCAGGAGGTGATGCCCAGACAGGTCCGTGGATCGCCATCGGCGCGGTGGAGGCTGGAAAGCGGGGAGCGGAGTCGATTGATCGTTACCTGCGCGGTGAAGATTTGAGGCAAGGACGACAGCTACGCGAGAAGGCCAAACAGTGGGACCTCAGCGGAATCCCTCTCGGTCAAGAGACAAGGCCTCGGCAGTGCATGCAGCATCTTTCCGCGGCAGGGAGGAAAGCCGGTTTTGAAGAGGTGGAGCTCGGGTTTTCGGAAAAGCAGGCATTGGAGGAAGCGAAGCGATGTCTTGACTGCGGCATCTGCTGTGAGTGCTTGATGTGCGTCGCCGCCTGTAAGGCTCAGGCCATCGATCACAAACGGGAAGACAAGATCTCAGAGTTCGAGGTGGGAGCGATCATCGCCAGCCCCGGCTTTGAGGAATATGATCCCACTCCTCTCTATGAACTGGGTTACGGAAGATTGCCCAATGTGGTGACCTCGACGGAGTTTGAGCGGATATTGAGCGCCTCCGGTCCGTTTGAAGGCCATTTACGAAGGCCTTCCGATGGGAAGGCTCCCCGGAGGGTTGCCTGGATCCAGTGCGTGGGATCGAGGGATCCGGCCAACGGCTGCGGCTTCTGTAGCTCTGTCTGCTGTATGTTTGCGATCAAGGAAGCTGAGATTGCCAGAGAGCACAGCGAGCAGCCTCTCGATACGACCATCTTCTTCATGGACATGAGGACTTACGGGAAGGACTTCGATCGATACTACGAACAGGCAAAAAAAGTGCATGGGGTGAAGTTCGTCCGCTCCAAGGTATATAGCATCGAAGAACTTGATGGAGCGGGTGAGCTCTCTGTTCGATTTACCACAGAAGACGGTAAGACTCAAAAAGAGTCTTTTGACCTGGTGGTTCTCTCGGCCGGTCTTCATCCACCCAAGGAGAGCAAGGAACTGGCTGAGAAGCTCGGAATCGAGCTGGATCAGTATGGGTTCTGCAAGCCGCGAGAGTTTATGGCCGTGGATACGTCGAGAGAGGGAGTATTCTCGTGCGGGGCCTTCAATGGTCCTAAGGATATTCCAGAAACCGTGATGCAGTCGAGCGGTGCGGCGGCCAGGGCTTCGGCTTTGCTCGCCTCGGCGAGGCATACCCTTACGAGAAAGAAAGAGTATCCTCCGGAAAAGGAAGTTGCAGGAGAGGAACCGAGGATCGGGGTCTTCGTCTGCAAGTGCGGAATTAACATTGCGGGTGTAGTAAACGTTCCCGAAGTTACCGAGTACGCAAAGACACTTCCCAACGTGGTCTTTACGGATAACAATCTCTATACCTGCAGCCAGGATACTCAGGAAATCATCAAACAGAAAATCTTGGAAAATCGCCTCAACCGTGTGGTGGTGGCCTCGTGTAGCCCGAGGACACATGAGCCCCTCTTCAGGGAGACTCTGAAAGAAGGCGGGCTCAATCAGTACCTCTTTGAGATGGCGAACATCCGGGATCAATGTTCATGGGTCCATGCGCAAGACCCGAAAGGGGCCACGGAGAAAGCAAAGGACCTGGTTCGAATGGCTGTGGCCAAGGCGAAGTTGATCGAACCGCTAAGACGGGTGGCCGTTGACCTTACCCGGAGCGCTCTCGTCATCGGAGGAGGGATGGCAGGGGTGACGAGTGCCCTCAACCTTGCTGACCAGGGGTTTGAAGTCAGCCTGGTTGAGAAGTCGGAACGGCTCGGAGGAATTGCCAATCGGATTTACAGGACCATAAACGGAGGGGACGTACAAGCCTATCTGCATCAGCAGATAGGCAGGGTCATGGACCATCCCAAGATCAAAGTCTATCTCGGAAGCCGGGTGGTGGATTCCTCCGGTTACGTTGGAAATTTCGTCACCAAGCTCAATGTGGGAAATGGGACCGAAGAAGAGGTCCGGCATGGCATCACCATTCTCGCAATTGGTGGCCAGGAGTACAAGCCGAAGGAGTATTATTACGGAAAAGATGAGCGGGTATTGACGGGTCTTGAACTGGAAGAAGGGCTGGTCCTTCATCCTGAAAGATATGCAAATTGCAGCAGTGTGGTGATGATTCAGTGTGTGGGTTCACGAAATGAGGAACATCCGTGGTGCAGCCGGGTCTGCTGCGGAAAGTCGGTGAAGAATGCGCTGAAGCTGAAGGAACTCAACCCTGAGATAAATATCTACATCCTCTACCGGGATATGAGGACCTACGGGCTGATGGAGGACTTCTTCAACGAGGCCAGGGAGAAAGGGATTGTATTCGTCCGATTCGATCCTGAAGACCCACCCATGGTGACAAAGGTCCGGGAGCACGGGAACGATCTTTTGCAGGTTGAGATAAAGGATGCGCTCCTCGGAGAGAGGTTTGCCATCTCTACCGATTTGTTGCAGCTGGCCACGGCAATCCTTCCGCCCGAGGATAACAAGGTCCTTTCTCAATTCTACAAGGTCCCAATCAATCAGGACGGCTTCTTTTTGGAAGCCCATATGAAGCTCCGACCCGTCGATTTTGCGACAGACGGAGTCTTCCTGTGCGGTCTCTGTCATAATCCGAAAAGTATTGAGGAGAGTGTCTCCCAGGCAAATGCAGCGGCTTCGAGGGCAAGCACGATCCTGTCCAAGGAGAAGCTTGAGACAGAAGGGGCGATCGCTTACATCGACAAGGACCTTTGCGTGGGCTGCCGGGGCTGCCTCGATGTCTGCCCCTACACCGCCATCTCCTATGTGGATGAGAAAGCGAAGTGTGAAGTCAATGAGGTCCTTTGTAAAGGATGCGGGGGATGCGCCGCCACCTGTTCTTCGGGCAGCATTGCTCTGAGAGGATTCAGATTTGATCAGATCTACGCCCAGATTGAGAAGGCCTTTGAGACATTGTGACGGAAATTCGCCCTAACCCCCCTGAGGCTGTGAAAAAATTCGGGGAAGCGGGCGGGCAAGAATATCTCTAAAGTTTTACAAATGCGGCTTTTTTAGGAGGGCAAAGTTAACAAAAGCCTGTAAGTGGTCAATAGCTGCTAAGTTTTTCATTGTGGGTAGTAAACGTGAAGAGGTGCCGCTGTAAAACTTTCTCGACATCCCTGCCCGCCCTTTCCGCTGGAGGCAATTTTTTCACATCTTCCCTTTAGAAAAGGGGGACGGGGGATTTGAAAGCTGTATTCCAGCTCACCAGAGTTACGGACACGCGACACGCCGTTTCGGCCCCAGTGTGTAGAGGGGGACACGGTCACGTTATTTTCTGCTAGATGACGGAGAGATCGTATGGCAAAGGAAGCTCAAAGTGTAGCGGGTTTCGAGCCCAAGATCATCGCTTTTTTGTGTAACTGGTGCAGTTACGGAGGCGCGGACCTGGCTGGGGTCAGCCGGTTACAGTATCCGGCGAATACGCGAACGATCCGCGTCATGTGTACGGCGACTATTTCTCCGCACCATATCCTGAAGGCCTTTCAGAAAGGGGCGGACGGAGTGTTGGTGGCTGGCTGTCACATCGGAGACTGCCATTATATCAAAGGAAACTATATGACCCTCAAGCGTGTGGCCGTATTGAAGGAGCTCTTGAGGTTTACAGGGTTTCAGGAAGAGAGGTTGTATCTTGATTGGATCTCTTCCGCAGAGGGAGTGAGGTTTGCCGAGGTGATCCGAAACTTTACTCAGAAGGTTAAAGAGATGGGACCGTCGCACCTCAGAACAACCTACTAGGCTGATGAAAAATAGTCTAGCGCAGCAAAAGCCCGTTTACTTTGTTTGTCATTCCGGGCTTGACCCGGAATCCAGTATTTCTGAACTGGATTCCTGCCGAGTTTACCCCGTATTTGATACGGGGCAGGAATGACAACACTTTTGATGGTTCGGAGCAAGCGTTCGATTTGGGTTTGATTTAACAGAGGCAGGGAGCAAAGATGAAAGCAATGCAGGCAAGGGTCAGGAAGCTGCTCGAAGAAAATAAGATCGATGGTTTCATCGGACTGAAGATGGAACATGGCCACCCCGCGCCCTTCATGTTCAGTCGTGAGAATTTAGGCGAGACGGAAACACTGGTCGTAGGAGACGTTAGGTATCCCTTGAATAAAGTTCTCCTTAGGGTGGCCCATCAATACCCTGAGCTCACCTTCGGAGTGATGGCGAGGGGGTGCGACGAGAGGGGTTTGACAGAACTTTTTAAGTGGAACCAACTTCACCGGGATCGAGTCGTCCCTGTCGGAATTGCCTGTGCTCGTGAACTGGCCGAGTCGTGTGAGTGCTACAAACCCTATCCTTCAGATTGGGTGGTGGGGGAGAAGACAGAAGGGATTGCGAAGAGCAAGCGGCTGCAAAAGATCGAAGGAATGAACCAGAAGGAGAGGCTGAGCTACTGGTTGAATCAATTCAATAAATGCATCAAATGTTATGGATGCAGGGATGTCTGTCCCATGTGCTTCTGCGAGGTCTGCAGCCTCGAGGATCGAAATTTCATCTTGACCGGCAAACTGCCTCCTGAGAATCCCACCTTTCACCTGAGCCGGGCGGTCCATATGGTGGGCAGGTGCATCGACTGCGGCCTCTGTGAAGAGGCCTGTCCTTCGAACATTCCGGTGAGGACGCTCTATAAGAAAATAAATGAGATCGTCAAAGAATACTTCGATTACAGGACAGGGGAATCTTCGGAAGGAAAATCACCTCTCAATCTGTTGGGGGAAGTGACCTTAGAGTTGTCGGATGTGAACAAATAGCAAAGGGGTAAAGATGGAGTACAAGACAGTTTTAACGACGTGCGGTTATTGCGGGTGTGGCTGCGGACTTTATTTGGAGGCCTTGGACGGCCAGCTTGTGGGTGCCAAGCCTTGCAAGACAGACTCTGTCAGCCAGGGAGGGCTTTGTATCAAGGGTTGGAATATCCACGAATTCGTCCAGAATAGCGAAAGGCTGACGCAACCCCTGATCAAAAAAGATAGACAATTCCACGAAGCCACCTGGGATGAGGCCCTCGACACGGTCGCTTCCCGTCTCAAGAAAATCAAAGAAGAGAATGGGCCCGACAAAATCGCTTTTCTGACTTCGGCCAAGTGCACGAACGAAGAAAATTACCTCCTCCAAAAATTGGCCCGGGCCGTCGTCGGAACGAATCATGTCGACCACTGCGCGAGACTCTGACACTCCTCCACGGTGGCTGGGCTAGCCGCCGCCTTTGGAAGTGGGGCCATGACGAACACCATCGCCGAGATGGAGCATTCCAAGTGCATCTTCATCATCGGTTCCAATACCACCGAAGCCCATCCTCTCATCGGTTCAAGGATTCTCAAAGCGAAAGAGAACGGGGCCAAACTCATTGTCGCAGATCCAAGAAGGATTCAGCTCTCCTTCTACGCAGATGTTTTTGTCCGTCAACAACTGGGCACAGATGTTGCCCTGATCAATGGGATCATGAATGTGATTCTTAAAGAGAAATGGTACGATCGCAAATTCGTCGAAGAACGAACAGAGGGTTTCAAGGAGTTCCAAAAGGTAGTGGAGAAATATACCCCGGAAAGCGTTGAAAAGATCACGGGCGTTAAGGCAGAGGATATCAGAAAGATTGCCGATCTTTACGCTCGATCCGAATCTTCCTCCATCGTCTATGCCATGGGGATCACCCAACACATCACCGGAGTGGATAACGTCAAATCCCTGGCCAACTTAGCGATGCTCTGCGGTCAGATCGGAAGAGAAAGCACAGGCGTCAACCCGCTTCGGGGCCAGAACAACGTGCAAGGGGCATGCGACATGGGCGGACTCCCAAATGTCTATTCAGGCTATCAATCGGTTTCCGACAGTCAGATTGCCGAAAAATTCGAAAAGGCCTGGGGGACCAAGCTCTCTACCAAACCTGGTATGACCGTGACAGAGATGTTGAAGGCGGCCGTGGCAGGAGAGATAAAAGCCATGTTCGTCCTGGGAGAGAATCCCATGGTCAGCGATGCCGATATTCAGCATGTTGAGAAATCCCTCGAGGCCCTCGATTTTCTGGTCGTCCAGGATATCTTCATGACGGAAACGGCAAAGCTTGCAGATGTCATTCTTCCGGGCGTCTCTTTTGCCGAAAAGGATGGCACGTTCACCAATACAGAGAGGAAGGTTAAAAGAGTCAGAAAAGCGATTGAGCCAATCGGATCGTCTCGTCAGGATTGGGAGATCCTCTGTGACCTGTCGACCCGGATGGGCTACCCTATGCATTACGATGATCCATCAAAGATTCTCGAAGAGGTGGCTCAGGTGACGCCCAGCTACGGTGGCATCTATTATGACCGGATTGAGACGGAAGGGCTTCATTGGCCTTGTCCAAACCGTGCACACCCAGGCACGCCCTATCTCCACAAGGATCGATTTAGCCGGGGTCTGGGCCTGTTCCATGCGGTTGAGTATCTTCCCCCTGAGGAACTGCCGGACAAAGAATATCCCTATATGTTGACCACCGGAAGGATATACGTTCACTATCACACGGGGACCATGACGCGCCGATCCCCGTCGTTGAACAAAGAGGTGGAAGAGGGATTTGCAGAGATCAACCCCCGGCAGGCCATGGAGTTGGGCATTATTCAGGGAGAGAAGATCAAAGTTTTTTCAAGAAGGGGAGAAATTGAGATTAAAGCCGACCTCAGCGAGCGGATGGAGAGGAATACGATCTTCATCCCCTTCCATTTTGTTGAGAGCGCGGCCAATAGGCTGACCAATCCGGCCTTCGATCCCATCGCGAAGATCCCGGAGTTTAAAGTCTGCGCCGTGAAGATCGAGAAGGTGAATCATTAAGACCCAGGGCCTCTGGCTGATTGCTATAGCGCAAGGGTCTGAGGTTCGAATTCTGCCCAGCCTACTTCCTTCTCTTTTCCATGAATACAAACGTTAAACTCTCAGTGGCCGACTCCTGGCTAAATGCCTGATAGCCAAGTTTTTGATACAGACGGATGTTCCTTTCGCTTCTATGGCCCGTAAACAACTCAAACCGTTTGGCTTCAGAAAAGACTGACTCTATATGCCTCATCAATGCCGTTCCTGTACCTTGGCCTTGGAAGGCCGGCTGCACTATCAGTCGCTCAATATAGCACGTGCCTTTCTCTTGATAACCGCGCACCGAGCCAACGATATCGGCGCCTGCCACGGCTTTGAGAAAAACCTTGGTGGCAAAGTCGGCTTTAATTTGGTCGAGCGTTTGCGTCAAAGGAGAGATGGAAAAGTCATTGTAGATTTGCGCCTCACTCTGATAAGCGATCTTTTGTAGTTTGAGGATGGCTTCTGCGTCTTCTATTGAGGCTTGCGAGATGAACATGACCATGCCCGGGGGACTTTTTCTACAGCCTCAACACCCTGAAATCAGCGGTGGCTCCGCCAGAGGGCATTCGACAACGACAAAAAATATATCGAGAATCATGAAGAGTTTAACCTCTTCAATACTTCACTCCTTAAACAACCTCCATAAAGCCTTTGCCTCCAAACCAAACCATTTCTCAAGGAGTTTCTCATACTCGCCTGTTTCCTTCATCTTTACTAATGTTGAATTGATAAAGTCGAGCCATTCCTTGTCCCCTTTTCTGACTCCCAGGCCGTATCGCGCTGGACGGAAGGGTTGCAAACTCGCCATTCTTAAACCCCGATTTTTCTGAAGAAGATTGAAAAGAAGAACAAAGTCTTGCACAAACGCTTCCACACGACGCTCTTTCAAGGCCTGGAGTGCTTCGAAATTACCTTCGAATTTAACCCGCTCCGCTGTAGGGACCAGTTCTCGGATAGCAATATCGCCTATAGAGCCTCGGATGGTAGCGACCTTCTTTCCTGCTAAGTCTTCGTATTTTGTAATCTTGCTGTCCCCTCGGACCAAGATTAGTTGGGCGGTTATGAAATAAGGGTTACTGAAATCAACCTCTTTCTTTCTATCCTCTGTGATGGTAAAGGTGGCCGCGATAACGTCAATCTTCCTTGAAGTCAGATAGGTAATCCGGTTCCCTGGGGTGACGGGCACGAATTGAATCGCCTCCTCGTTGCCAAAGAGTTCCTTTGAAAGGGCCTTGGCAATGTCAATGTCGAATCCTTTATTAACTCCCTTCTTATCCAAAAACCCAAGAGGGGGATAGTCGGTTTTTACTCCTACAATTAGTTTACCCCTTCTTTTGACATCTTGAAGAGTGCCCGCAATTCCTTCTCCAGAACAGACCAGAGATAGAAAGCCGAAGACAAGCAACAAGAACAGAGACGTACTCTTCTTCATGGGTATTCTCCTTTTCGTATAAGGTTGCCGTTCGAATCTACATTTTTATTATACTTTAAAAGTTAGTTAAACTCTACCTCATCCGCCCTATGACGGATCTTTCACCCTCGTCGATGAAGACTCAACAAATTACGGACACGCTACACGCCGTTTCGGCCCCAGTGTGTAAAGGGGGACACGGTCACGTTATTCTCGAACTAATGCATTTTTCTTTTTGGGCGAATCAGCGAAATGACCCGATAAGAAACTGCAGAGAATTGAACCAAGTCAACAACCAAGGCGGCTAAAATACATCATTTTAAGGCTTGCCACCATTCAATCATAAAGTGTTATTTTCCAATTACCTCCCCCGGGTGAAAGAAATAATCCCTCTTTCTCAACTCTTCCTTCCTTGAAGTCTTCAAGGCAAGAATCCAGATCGTTAATACGAAATTACAAGGTACAATCTTCACCGGGCATAGGATTTCCTTGGTGCTATCTTTGATGATTACCCTGGTTGTCCTCCTCGTTGACTCCTATTTTGAAAAACGTGTAGCTTCCAATCGGTAATCGATATTCCGCTTTTATTTCAATGAATAGAATTGGAATTCTTTTCCTTTCCGTGGTATACTTTTTTTGGAATAAGGAGGGTATTTTGCCAAAACATGCTGGAGCTTATAAAGGCGAAAAAC
>Ga0326727_10027058_pt1 | contig 10567 bp, 7 predicted proteins | sample MB2enrmetagenome_FD_207643 | JGI IMG/M metagenome (GOLD analysis project Ga0326727, IMG submission 207643) | Lab enriched peat soil microbial communities from McLean, Ithaca, NY, United States - MB29MY | ecosystem: Environmental > Terrestrial > Soil > Wetlands > Peat | place: USA: New York... | reverse complement strand
TTCCGCAAGCCGGAGCACCTCCGCGACGGGTCCCGTGAGTCTCACGCCGGGCGGCAGCGGTTTCATGGTCGAGATCGGTTGGGCCGGAGCGTCCACCGTGTCGTCCTCAGCGGTTTGCGCTGCTGACAGAGCATTCACCACGGCCGGTGCGGGCGCTGCGGCCTCTGGCGATGCAGCCGCCGCTTCCACGACGGGGGTGGTGTTGAGAGGTTGGCTGAAGGATTCCTGCTGGAAGCTGCCCGCGACCGGTAGGACAGCCAAAGCCAATCCCAGACTCCATTTCCGATGGACCCGGTTTTTCATAGTCCGCTTTGGCAGGCTCAGCTCCATCGCCTTGTCTGTCAACATTAACTGACTTGATTCAGGGCTTGCGTATTCATCACCTCACGCCGCCGACACTACCCCGGGGCTGCCCTGCGCCCCCGGCACCCTGTCCCGGTGCGTTTCGCCGGCTCGACGGTCGCTTGAGGGTCGCATGAGGGTCGCATGTGGGTGGCTTGTGGGTGCCTACCGCTTGGCTAGCAGGTGGCTTGTGGGTGGCTTGTAGATGGCTTGATGTGGCCTTGGGGTGGAGCTTTCCAGGGTATCTGAGGGAGAAGGGTGTGAGAGGATTCGGGAGGCAGCTTGAGATGCTTGGGCGCCCCCATCCCTCGGCGGAGAGTTCGGTCAACGCTGGCCCGTGGCCACGCTCCATGATTTGACCGCTCCGTCCGTCGAGCCAGAGGCGAGGGTGCGTTCATGCGGAGAAAAAACCAGGGTGCTCACTCCGGTGAAGTGTTCGCGGGCACTTTGCGCGCTGACGGCGCCGCTCATTATTTCACGGCTTGTTCTTTCTGGTCAACCCGTGCCGGCGCCAATCGTTCCTCGCCGGTCGGCTCCGCCTGCTCCCACGCGGCCATCTGCGGCGTCGTGGCGGCGAACCAGACCTTGGCTATCGCGTCAGCGCCGGCCATGCCGGTAACCAGCCGTTGGCCGTCGGGGCTGAACGCCACGCTCCACACGGAGGTGGGGTGCTTGAGGGTGAGGACTTCCTGGCCCGTCGCGGCCTCCCACACCTTCGCTGTCCAGTCATCGCTGCCAGTGACGATCCGGGTGCCGTCGGGGCTGAAGGCCACGCTGCGGACGCAGCCGGTGTGGCCCTTGAGAACGAGGAGTTCCAGGCCCGTCGCGGCGTCCCACACCTTCGCTGTCCGGTCAAAGCCGCCGGTGACGACGCGTTTGCCGTCGGGGCTGAACGCCACGCTCGACACGAGGTTGGAGTGCTCAAGGACGAGGAGTTCCTGGCCCGTCGCGGCGTCCCACATTCTCGCCGTCCTGTCCAGGCAGCCGGTGGCGATGCGCTTGCCGTCGGGGCTGAAGGCCACGCTCGACACGTCGTCGGGGTGCTTGAGGACGAGGAGTTCTTGGCCCGTCGCGGTGTCCCACACCTTCGCTTCGCCCCCCGGCTTTTTGTTTGGCCTGCCCCACTCACCAACGCCGGTGACGATGCGTTGGCCGTCGGGGCTGAACGCCACGCTCGACACGACGTTCGTGTGCTTGAGGACGAGGAGCTCCTGGCCCGTCGCCGCGTCCCACACCCTCGCCGTCTGGTCCTGGCTGCCAGTGACGATGCGTTGACCGTCGGGACTAAACGCCACACCCCACACCGCCGCCACCTTCCACTCCCTGCTGGCGGGTCCTCCGAGGGTAAGGATCTCCTGGCACTTCGCGGCGTCCCACACTCTCGCCGTCCCGTCCCCGCTGCCGGTGACGATCCGCTTGCCGTCGGGGCTGATCGCGATGCTGCTCACAAAGTCCATGTGCCCCTCGAGGGTGGGGACTTCCTGGCCTTTCTCGGCATCCCATACCCTTGCCGTCCCATCCCCACAGCCGGTGACGATGCGTTTGCCGTCAGGGCTGAACGCCACGCTGCGCAAGTTGCCTGCGTGTCCCTTAAGGGTGAAAACTTCCTGGCCCGTCGCGGCGTCCCATACCTTTGCCGTCTGGTCCCAGCTCCCGGTAACGATGCGTTTGCCGTCGGGGCTGAATGCCACGCCCCACACGACCTGGGGGTGTTTCAGGACGAGGATCACCTCGCCTGTCCTGCCGTCCCACACTTTCGCGGTCTTGTCCTCGCAGCCGGTGACGATGCGTTGCCCGTCGGGACTGAATGCCACGCTGGTCACTACGTTGGGGTGCTTAAGGGCGAGGAGTTCTTTGCCGGTCGCGGCGTCCCACACCCTCGCCGTCTCCTCCTGGCTGCCAGTGACGATGCGCCGGCCGTCCGGGCTGAACGCCGCGCTGCGCACCCCGGCCGAGAACCCCCTGAGGGTGAGGATTTCCTGGCCCGTCGCGGCGTCCCACACCTTCGCCGTCCTGTCCTCACTGGCGGTGACGATGTGCTGGCCGTCCGGGCTGAATCCCACGGTCCAGACACAGTCTGCATGCCCCTGGAGGGCGAGGAGTTCCTGGCCGGTCGCGGCATCCCACACCTTCGCTTCGCCCGGTGTTTTGTCCGGCCTGCCCCACTCACCAGCACCGGTCACAGCACGTTTGCTGTCAGGGCTGAACGCCACGCTGGTCAGCCAAAGAGCGTGCCCTTTGAGGGCGAGGATTTCCTGGCCCGTAGCGGCGTCCCACACCTTGGCCGTCCGGTCCTTGCTGCCGGTGACGATGCGCTTGCCGTCGGGGCTGAACTCCGCGCTCAACACTTCGCCGGTGTGCCCCACCAGCGTTTGTCTGGCGTTGAAGCGCGTCAAGAGATACCGATACTCCCAGCCGCACAGCTTCTCCTGGCACTCGTTGAGGTAATGGAGCGCCAACCCGCCGTTGCCGTCCTGAAAGTCGTTTTGGGCCAGCAGGAGCTTGCCGGCATAAACCAGCCACTCCGCCCGCGTCAACTGCGCTTCGGCTCGCTGCCGCTCCGCCTCCGCGGCCTTCTGCTGCGCCGCGGCCTGCGCCTGGGCCGCTTGAGCGGCGATCCGTTCTTTGACTTCCGCCTTTCTGGCCCTGGTTGCCTCAAACGCCTGCCAGGTGCTGGTCAGGACCCCTGCCGTGAGCACGAGGATAAGCGCGGTCACCGCCGCGAACCCGGACTTGTGCCGACGAACCGTCTTCTGGAATTCATACAACCGGTTCGGTGGCCGGGCCACGACCGGTTCGATGTTCAAATGCCGTTGGATGTCCATCGCCAGCGCGTTCGCCGTCTCGTAACGCCGCCTCCGATCCTTCTCCAGGCACTTCATCACGATCCAGTCGAGGTCGCCGCGCAGCAGCGGGATCGTCTTCTTTAACCGTAGTAGCCGACGTGAGTCGGCTCTGACTTCTTCTTCCGTCCCTGGCTTGCCGCCGGGAGATTTGAGCGGACTCACCTTCGCGGCTACGAGCGTCTGACTGAGCTTCGTGCTCGGGCGCGGCGGCTGCTTTTCGCGAATCGTCTTGCGCATCGCGTCAACGCCCGAGGCCACCAGTTCCTTGGCATCAAACGGTGTGCTGCCGGCCAGCAACTCGTAGAGCAACACGCCCAAACTGTAAATGTCGCTGCGCGTATCAATGTCCACCCCGCTCATCTCCGCCTGCTCCGGGCTCATGTACGCCGGCGTGCCGATGAGCTGGTGCAACTGGGTGTAAACCGTCGCGTCGGTGAGGCGCCCCTCCGTGGCCTTGGCGATGCCGAAGTCGATGACCTTCGGCACCGCTACCGCGTCGCTGACCGTGACTAGAATGTTCGATGGCTTGATGTCGCGGTGGATGATGCCCTTCTGGTGCGCGTGCTGGATAGCCTGGCAAACCTTGATGAACAGCTCGAGCCGTTCCTTCGTGTTGAGATTGGCCCGGTCGCAGTAATCGGTGATGCGGCACCCGGCCACCAACTCCATCACGAAATAAGGCCGTCCCGACTCGGTAGCGCCCGCGGCAAACACCTTGGCGATGCTGGGGTGATCCATCTGCGCCAACGTCTGCTGCTCCGCTTCGAATCGGGCGACGACCTGCTTGGTGTCCATGCCCAGCTTGATGACCTTCAAGGCCACGCGGCGGCGGACAGGTTCCGTTTGTTCGGCGACATAGACCACGCCGCACCCGCCTTCGCCGACTCGCTCCAGCAGCTTGTAGCGCTCAAGCTTTTGGCCGGCCATTTCGCCGGCGGGTTCCACATCGAGGCTGGGCTTGATGCGGTCCACTAACGATCGTGATTCCGGCTCAGATGTCGGCACGGCAACCGCCGGGTCTGTGCCCTGTTCCGGCACCTGCTCGGCCGGTTCGGCTGTCAGCAGACCACGCCCCACACAACGGCGGCATAAGCCGCCCAGCGCGGTCGTTGGTAATCGGGCGCCGCAACGCGGGCAGCAGAGGAGTGCGGCCTTCATCCTCGCGCCCTCCTCAGCGGAACAACTCCTGGAACTCCGAATCAACCTCCTCCGCGCCCGCCACCGTCTCCAGCACCGTCCGGCGCACCAACTCGCGGTAACGGTCGCGGAAACGGCAAACAGCCCCTGGCACGGTTTGGGGGCTGACACCCAGCCGCCCGGCCACGGCCGCGTAATCCGCCTCGTTGCCCGGTTTGGAGAGAAACCGGCTCAATTCCGCAAAACGCGCCACTTTTCCGGCGTGGGTAAACTCGGCCTCCAACTCGGTAAACGCGGCCTCCAGGACCGTCGCGGCCCAGCGCCGGTCGAAGGCTTCATCCGGCCCCAGCGCCGGTTCGGCTTCCTCCAAGTATTCCTTTTCCACCTCCGCAAAGTCCAAGGCCAGCACGACCTTGTTCCGGCCCCGCTTTTCCGCTCCGCTGCGGCGCTGTTCATCCGCCAGGAAGCGGCGGAGCGCGCCGAGCAGCAAATTGCGAAACCGTCCCTTGGCGCGATCCGCCCGGCGGAAGGCGTGGGTGGCAAGCAATTCCGCCAGGAAGCCCTGGGTGAGATCCTCGGCTTCGGCTGGCAGCCGGCCTTGCCGGCGCAAGTAGCCGTAAATCGCCGGCCAATAGCGGGTGCAGAGCCGTTCCAAGGCCTGTCGCGCAGCGTCCGATCCATCCTCCAACGCGGCCAGCACGACCTGCGTCCATTGCGTCTGGGTAAACTCCTCGTTCCGGTGATGCCGGGCATCATGAGAGACGGCATTATGCTCCTGGAGGTACAAGTTTAACCAAGCTAACACCATTTGACATCTTTTCAACCAATATCGCAAATAATACGTAATGCTGGGCGCATCCTGACACCACCACCGGAACGCCGGATTCATCCGGCAGCCCCAGTCCCACTCTCCCGCCTGCCGGATGAATCCGGCGTTGAGGTTCGTCTGCTCGGCTGCAGTTGTGCTGGAGTCCAGATGCGCCCCGCCAGGCTCTGCGCCTCGGGATACCGCTGCCACGAACTAATTCACCACCGCCGCAGCCGCCAGGCAGCCCGGCCAACCGGCCGGCCCCAACCCGCACGCCTCGCCCTGCCAACACCGTAGTGCCACCGGATCATCCCCATGGTTGCAAGGATGTTGCTAGCATGTTCCTAGGATGTTCCTTGCTTGTTTCTGGCTTTTTGGTTCCTCTTTTTGTGCCCGCCTGCCCCCGGTCGCGGCACCCCCGACACCCCAAGACCCGCGCTCTGCGGCCCTGTCTCCCGCCTTCAGCCCGGGCGCCGATCCGATCCAGCCGCACGGCCTCGCGCCAGCCCACAGTCGCCACTCCTAATATAGAGACGGCGGCGGCCTTGTCAAGGTTACAATGACCGCCACCAGCAGTTCGGGCGTATCTGGACAGTACCACCCGCCGCCAGCCGCCCAAATCCGAATTCCGAAGGCCGAAACCACGCTTGGGAATTTCGGGTTTCGGGTTTCGGCCTTCTATCGGCCCTCGGATTTCGGGCTTCGGGTTTGGGCCTTTGCGCTCACGGGTTGGTGGTACTGTCAAGGTACGCCGCACGTGGCAAGTTGTCCTTTTTGGCCACTCCCTCGCGGCAGCTACGCAAGGAAACCATGAATTCCTGCGATTTCCTGCAATCTCCGGGCGCCGAATACGAGAGTAAGGGTTGCATGGTTCTATTTCCGAGCGTAGCGCGGTTGCTTGGGCGGCTGTCGCCCCGGAGTGCGCCAAAATGAGTCCGCATATACGATGTCCCCTCTGCGGAGGTTGGCACTCCGAGACCGGCCTCGGCGGCCAATGCCCGGCTTGCGTCATCGCCGTCACGATAAAAACCGCCCCGGCCAAGCCCGCGCAATCCAGGCCGAGGCGGAAGTCCGGCCCCAACTCCGTCCCAGCGAACGGTACGCCGCCCGCGCCGCCGTCCGTCCCGGAAGAGTAACTTGCGATTTCCTGCAATCTGAACTCGCAGATTACGAGAGTAACAGCAGACGGCTTAGTTCAAGAGCTGATTTAGGCTCCAACAACAAAAACCAACAAAAAGAAAAAACAAATGAAAAAACAGCTAAAACTCATACTGATTCGTTCCGTTGTCATCCTAGGGAGTTGCTTGGCGCTCGCCCAAGTCGCTCAAGCCGGGACGCTATACATCGCCCTTGATACCCAGGGGAAAATTGCCAGCGCCAACGGTGATGGCACCGGCCTCAACCTCAGCTTTCTTTCTCCACCGGTGCATGACCGACTTTTGGGCGTGGCCGTGGACGCAGCGCATGGGAAGATCTATTGGTCGGACTATGAGGGACAGGTGCCTGGTGCGGGCAGGATCGGCGTCGCCAACCTGGATGGAACCGACATGAACGCAAATCTCATTACCGGTTTGACCGGCCCGATCGGATTGACCGTTGATCCGGTGAACGGCCAAGTGTATTGGGCAGAGGACGCGGGAGCTCGCGTGGCCCGCGCGAATATTGACGGGACGGGCGTAATGACCCTGGTTTTATACCCTAACGCCGCCTCGTGCTACGACGTGGCGATCGACGTCCCGAACAACAAGCTCTATTATGCCAACGTAAGCAGCCCGGTCGGCGGCGGCTACATCGGCCGCGCCAATTTGGACGGCACAGGCGACGACCGCACGCTTATCAATACGGCCAGCATCATCGCGTTCGGGGTGGACCTCGATCTTATCCACGGGAAGGTTTACTATGCAAACTTCGACGGTCACGCCGTGGGGCAGGCCAACCTCGACGGCACTGGGAACAACCCCAATTTCATCCTCGGCACAAGCCAGACGGTGGGCGTGGCTGTAGATCCGATTGGCGGTCACATCTACTGGTCGCGGTACCAAACCGGCAGTATCGGTCAGTCCGACCTGAACGGCGGCGGAGTCAATCAGTCTTTCATCACCGGGGTTGGACCGCTATGGAAACTCACCTTCGTGAATCCGTGCGAACAGCCGGTGGCCACCATCACCGGGCCGGCCAGCGGATCGGTCTATGCCGTCGGCACTCCGGTCACCTTCACTGGCACCTTCACCGGCGCCAGTGGCCCGCACACCGCCCAGTGGACCATCGGCGGCACAGTCGTGCCAGGAGTGGTGGATGAGACCGCGCAGACCGTAACGGCCACCGTCACCTTCTCCAGCGACGGCGTCTATCCGGTCCAACTCACGGTTGCCAACGCCTGCGGAAACAGCGCCACCACGAGCACGGTGGGCGGCTTGTCGGCCCAGGTGGTGATCTACGACCCGAGCGCCGGCCTCGTCATCGGCGGCGGTTGGATCAATTCGCCCGCTGGCGCCTATGTGGCCGACCCGACCCTGACCGGCAAAGCGATCTTCGGGTTCGTCTCCATATACCTGAAGGGCGCGACCGTGCCCACCGGCGATACGGAGTTCCAGCTCAACGCGGGGAAGCTGAACTTCCAGAGCAGGAGATACGAATGGCTGGTGATTAGTGGCGCGCGGGCGCAATACAAGGGTGCCGGCACCCTCAACGGGGTCCCAGGTTATGGTTTCCTCCTCACCGCCATAGACGGCCGGATCAATGGCGGCGGAGGCACAGACACGTTTCGGATCAAGATCTGGAACGCGACCGGTGTCGTCTATGACAACCAGATGGGGGCCGACGACAGCGCCACGCCGACCACCAAGCTGGGCGGCGGAAGCATCGTGATTCTCAAGTAGGCATCTCCGGGGCATTGCCCCACTGGATGGACGGGCGTCCGCCGCAAAGCGGGTGCCCGTTCTCATTCTTCCGAATAGAATCCGCGAGATAGCATCCAGCGGATGGCCCCGAAAGGCACAAGAGGCTCAGAAGCTGGTTGCTGTTGCGCATTTTGGCGGCCATTGGCTTGTAGGCGAGAGGTGCGCAGGATCGAGTTGGCGTCAACTCGCCCCCACCTAACGGCGGGCCACCCGCGCCAGCGTCCGTCCCGGAAAAGTAATCGGCGATTTCCTGCAATCTGAACCCGCGGATTACGAGAGTAACAGCAGACGGCTTAGTTCAAGAGCTGATGTAGGCTCCAACAACAAAAACCAACACAACAAGAAATCAAAAATAAATACAAATGAAAACAACAGTTAAATTAAGCGTGATTCGTTCCTTTATCGTCCTCGCGAGTTGCTTGGCCCTCTCCCAGGTCGCTCAGGCGAAGCCCAGGTTCCACGGCACCCTCACGGCTCGCATCAATGATGGTATTATGACCATGGGGGGTGGCACTCTCGGTAGTTCCTTCATGGTGATGCTTATGGGCACTGGCACTGAAACCGTTACTCACTCCGACGGTGACTTTGCTGTATTGGGGGTCAAGCGTGGTGATGCGGTGATGTTGGATGGGGGCATGTTGATGCCTGGAATGAGTGAACCAGGGTTCACGATCTCCTCCGTCCCTGGTTGGATGTTGATGGACACTGGCCCCGCAACCTTCAGTAGTACTGGACCCGGTAATCTCCAGATAACGGCCATGGGAATGACGATGGGTGGAGGTTACCCGATGACAGATGCCATGTTGACTTTTGACTTCTTTACTGACGAGGATGGGGTTGTCTCGGGCTCTCTCACCCTGAGTGCCTCCTGACTGCCCCCTGAACACGACGACGACCAGGACAGCGACGGTCACGATTAGGGTCAGGGGCTTCCTCACGGTGACTGCACTCTCCGAACGCCACTGAGAGCGCACACAATATTGGGGAGTGGCAGTCGAGTGGCAGTCTCCGGAAGCAAGGTGAGTTTTGGAACTGGGGGACCGGTCCCCCAGCTCCGTGGGATTTCAGCTATGAAACACGAAATTCTTGACGAAGTCTGGCGGGTGCGCGACCAAATCTCCGCCATAGGAAGTTTGTGCCTTCGGAGCGGGAGTCCGTAAGCCGCTACCATAGACGACCCGACCGAGACACAGGGAGCGAAAGAGGCCGCGAGAGAAGAATTGCAGGACATCATTGCCCACCTGAGCAAAGACAGCCGCCACGTCCGCGATTCAACCAAAGGGGCTGGCGACGCCGTCGGCAAGGCGATCAGGAGATTACTCGACAGCCTCTTTAAGCCGGGCGCCAAGCTTGCCAGCCTGAAAGGCATTGTGTGGGTGGGCGTCGGCCTCTTCGTGTTCGGCCTCGCATCCCTGGTGTACCCACCCCTGAAGGTGGTGGTCGCCAGCGTGACGACCAGCGCGGCGCTCATGTTCGGCGGCGCGGCCCTCATGGTCCTCCCCAGCCTAATCGTCGGCAACGAGCTGCTGATCCTGGGCGCTGTCTCTATAGCAGTCGGCGCCTGGTTCCTGGCCTACCGCCACGGCCAACTGCGCAGGACAGTAGCCGCCAGCACCGGAACAAGCACCGGAAACCCGCCACCCGGCCCCAAAACACCCACCCCTAATCACGTTTCACGTTTCACGTTTCACGCACCACGCATCACGCATCACGTTTCACGTCTCCCGCCCCATGAATACAAACCTCAATTCCGCAGCTCCATCCCTTCGCGCCATCTCAGTCGAGTGCTGGACGACCATCGCCGGCGCAAGAAAATGTACCTCCAGGTCAACTGGGTCGTTGACGGCTGGGAAAGCCTGCCCACAACCTTCTGGGCCATTGTCTCGGCTTCGGCCTGACCTTCCGCCGGCGCCAGACGGCGGTTTAGCAACTGCCGACTCCCGGCTTACACGCGGGCAGGCATCCTCCCGGGCGCCTGCCCGCTCCTTCCACGCAGACCTGGACCTGTTTTGCGCGTCCGAATTGGACCACACGTCCGCGTAGTGGCCCAGCGGTCGGTTCAAGAGGGTGCCACCAGTTGTAATCCACCAGTTACGGTTGCCAGCCGGTTGGTGGTGCCGACCACAGACCACGATAGCGTCTTTGCAAGTCCTTCGACCATCTTGGTCAGTGATTGCTCAGCCGGAAGAACAACTGCCCTGTCGGCGAGGCCAGGTTCAGATAATTCGTGCCGTTGGCGGTCGTCACGCCGCTGCTGGCCGACCAGCCCAGGGGGGCCGTCACACTGCTGTTCTGCTGCAACGTCCAACCCGACACGTTGTGCCAATAAACCGTCACCGTGCTGCTGGCATGGCTGATGGCCAGCGGCGGTGCGCCGGGGGTTTGGACCACGGAAATGAGACTCCAGAAGCCGCCGGTGAGCGAATAGCTGCCGCCGGTCATCGGCCCGCCAGCGTCCGGCTGCCCTATGGTGCCGCTAACGGAATACACCCCCCCTGTGCTCGTGCCGCCGCCGCCGGCGATCTTGTGCCAGT
>Ga0326727_10027057_pt1 | contig 10567 bp, 11 predicted proteins | sample MB2enrmetagenome_FD_207643 | JGI IMG/M metagenome (GOLD analysis project Ga0326727, IMG submission 207643) | Lab enriched peat soil microbial communities from McLean, Ithaca, NY, United States - MB29MY | ecosystem: Environmental > Terrestrial > Soil > Wetlands > Peat | place: USA: New York... | reverse complement strand
CTCCTCCACGCGGGCCGAGAGGGCGATGAGCGCGTCGGAGAGCGGGTCTTTGATCTCGTGGGGATCGGTAATCAGCACCCGCTCCCCGTTGCGGTAGACGATATGCGCCGGAACTCCCACCACGGTGGAGTTGGGCGGCACGTCGGAGAGCACCACGGAGCCCGCGCCCACGCGCGAGTTCTCGCCCACGGTGATGTTACCCAGCAGGTTGGCGTTGTTGCCTACAAAAACGCCGTCGCAGAGCGTTGGATGGCGCTTGCCGTGGCCTTTGCCGGTGCCGCCCAGCGTCACGCCCTGATACAGAGTCACGTCGTTGCCCACAATGGCGGTTTCGCCGATGACCACGCCGGTAGCGTGATCGATGAAGAGGCGCCGGCCGACCAGCGCGCCGGGATGAATGTCCACGCCAGTGAAGAAGCGGCCGACCTGGGAGAGCAGCCGCGCCAGGAGCTGCAGCTTTGCGCCCCACAGCCAATGTGAGACGCGGTGAATCCAGACCGCCCACAGCCCCGGATAGCAGAGGAAGACCTCCAGCCGTGAGCGTGCGGCCGGATCGCGCTCCAGCACGGAGTCAATGTCATCGCGGATGCGGTCGAACAGGGACATAATAGGCGGACAGAAAGCAATTACTTGTACCATGACCTCTTGATTTTGTAATTGCACCTATGAATATGGGTGCCCCAGGTCCCTCGCATTTGGGGACCTGGGAAAGCACGAATCCTCCCGGATACGGTACTAGTGAGCATCCTGCCCGGAGGGGAAATAGCCGCGCTTGGCGATGACCTCGACACCGGGCCGGTCAACGCGAACATCGATATTGCGGAACTTGCCGTCGATGATCGGCTCATGGCTCAGGTAGCCCAGCGTGTACTGGGTCCGCGCCTCCTCGGCGATCTTGGCGTAGCTCTTCTCGATGCCGTTCAGGTTGCCCTCGGAGTCCGCCGTCCCGCCCGTGGAGTGGATGTAACTGACCAGCAGGTTGTCATACATGGTGAAGGGAAGATGGATGCGGCTCACATAACCCTCGCCCCAGCGGGCCGAATCGCCAACCAGTGTGCCGTAGACGGCGATCTTGTTGGTCAGCAGGTACTTCAGCACCTCGCCATATTTGGCCTTGCTGCCGTACTCCTTGCCGTCGGAGATGACGTAGATAATCCTGCGCCGGCCCTTGGGGCGGGTAGACAGCTCTTTGGCCGCCGCCAGAATGGCGTCGTTCAGGGTGTGAATCTCCTTGGGAATAATGGGATTGTTCATGTTGCCCGTGGATCGGCCCTCTTGAACGTTGGGATCGACGCAGTTGCCGTTCTTCATGATGCTGCAGGTTCCAAATGGCCCGCCACCGTTCGGCACCAGCATCTCCCGGCCGGTCTCCTTGGTCAGGGCCAGCACCGCGGGCAGGCGGTTGCTCTGGGCGCCGGTAAAGCCGGTCCGCTCCTGCGCTCCGTTGTTGTATGAAAAGACCGCCGCCTCGTCATATGGTGTAAGCGCTCCCTGGATGGCGCCCAGGGAGTTGTTCACCTTGGCCATCACGTCCGAGGTCAGGCTCTGATCGATGACAAAGGCGATGGAAAGCGGGAAGGGGTCCACGGTGAAGAGGCGCAACGGCTCGCGCCGGTCGTTCTCGAAGATCTTGAAGTCGCGGAAGGTGAGGCCGGCAACCAGATTTCCCTTCGAATCCTTCACGGTAACTGGGACTTCGACGAAGTTCACGTTGACGACGAAGCGCGTAGTGGAAGCTACTCCTTCACCCGTTGCGGGCATCTCCGGAGGAGTGGTCTGCACCTCGTCTTTGCCTTGCGCTGAGGGCGCCTGGCTGCTGGGCGCGGGCTGTTGCTGGGCCGATGAGTTCGAAGACGAATTAGGTCCGGGCAGCACGTCCCCGGCGCCTTTGCCGGGCGCAATTGGGGTTCCGTCAACGCCAGACAGCGGCGCCCGCGCCTGGGGTGTAGGAGCATCCGGCACCGGGGGTTGTTGCTGTTGGGCCGGAACCGCCACGCTCAAACCCAGGCTCGAACTCATGAGCGCCGCCAGCGCCATTGCCGTCAAACCAAGCTTCACAGGTACTCTCCAGTGATCAGTGGTCAGTTTTCAGTGGCAAGCTAAATGCAAACCCCTGTCATCAATCAATCCGTCGCGACTGGTTGTCAGTAGAAACCGGCAACTGACGACTGGCAACTGAGAACTGACAACTCTTCTTTTCAGAGTATCAGACGCGCCAGAGCCGCGCAGGTTGCCGGCCAGCCCGGAAAGACTTCGCGTATGCTTTCTTCGGTGTCCAAATTTCGTCTAAAGGTCCAGTATGCGCCTCCGATTGGGAGTTGCCGCCGTCCTGCTTGGCCTGCCCGGGGTCTCCCTGGCGGGATGGGCTCAGCTTGCCCCTTCGCCGGACGCGCCCCCGGTGAGCACCGCTCCGGCTCCGCCCCCCGACGAAGAATCGGTAGCGACCTTTAAGATCAATGTCAATCTGGTAGACGTCTTTTTTACCGTCAAGGACAAGGCCGGCAATCTGGTTCCTCACCTGACCAGGGAAGACTGCACCGTCTCTGAAGACAAGGCGCCGCAGACGCTCAAGAGTTTTGTGGCCGAAACGCATCTGCCGGTGACCCTGGGGATTCTGCTGGACACCTCCTATAGCCAGAAGCGCGTGCTGTCGCTGGAGCAGGATGCGGGCAGCCAGTTCCTGGAACGCATGATCAAGCAGAAGGACGAGGCATTTGTGCTCTCGGTTGACACCAATGTCGATCTGCTGCAAGACCTCACCAACAACACCCGGCTGTTGACGCGCGCCTTGTACAAGGCGGAGATCAACGCCGGATTCAGCTTTGGCCCCGGCCCCGTGCCCACCTCCGGGCAGCCGCGCGGAACGCTGCTTTACGACGCCATCTATCTGGCCTCTAACGCGAAGATGAATCGGGAGACGGGACGCAAGGCGCTGATCCTGCTCTCCGACGGCCAGGACCAGGGCAGCCGCACCAAGCTCAATGAGGCGATCGCGGCCGCGCAAAAGGTGAATGTCGTGGTCTATGTGATTCTGATCGCCGATGTGCGCGGCTATCTGGAACAGGGCATGGCCTATACCGGCTATTCCCCCATGAAGAAATTGACCGAGGAGACCGGCGGCCGGCTCATCAATGTGGGCAACAACAGCAATAAACTCGAGGCGGCCTTCCAGCAGATCGAGGACGAGTTGCGCACCCAGTACGTGGCCACTTATACCCCCACCAACACTAAACTGGACGGCGGCTTCCGGCGCCTGGCCGTGGAATGTCGCGGAGATGACCTGAAGGTACAGGCCCGCAAGGGCTACTATGCGCCTAAGCAGCAGGATTAGCGGCCCGGAGCCTGTCGGGAATGTAGAGTTCCCAGACACCTCTACTCTCTGTTTCCCGGCAAAGTATTACCTAAGTCCCGCTTACCGGTAATCTGGCGCCCGACATGAGTCTTCTCTAATATCGGCACAGTTGGGGAAATATGAGGCCTATGAAAGACACCTCCAAGACTCAATCATCCCGGCCCGAGGAGTTTGCCAAGAGGACTGACTGCGCCGCCGGCGATGGCTTTGAGATCAGCCCCCGGTTTCGCACCACTGTCGAGGAGCGGATCGAGCGCCTGGAAAAGGATGCCGAATACGACGAGGCTCTGGTGGCGCAGCTCGCTGACAGCGACCATATTCGCAGGCAGATGCGCCTGGTGGCCACCGAGCGGGCCGACGCTCTGCGCATGAGACTCTTCCTCGACCGCGCCAGTGCGCGGCTGCCCCAGCCGCTGGTCGCGCCCTGAGCCCTCCGCAATGAATCCGCGCGATAAGGCCCGCAGCCTCTCGCCGTGAGCAGCGGCTTTTGTCGTTTCAATCGAATCTGGAGCACCGGGCGGGAATTGAACCCGCGTATACAGGTTTTGCAGACCTGCGCGTTAGCCGCTTCGCCACCGGTGCTCACGACAGGGGTCAGAGATCAGGGGTCAGGGATCAGCCTGCAGCCCCATAATCGATGAAACGTATGGTTTCCGTTTGATCCCCTGCCCAGTTTCCTTTCTTTTGACGGCTTTCTGCCACTAACTGGTCCCTGATCTCTGATCCCTGATCTGAAAAGAAAACCCACCGCGCCTTCTGGCGGGTGGGTCGTCGTGGTTCAGGATTCTTGCTTCCGGAATCTAGCCCAGCGAACACGCCCGCACGCGGCAGTCCCGACAGCAGCAGGACAGGCACATGAAGCACATCGCGAGAGCGAAGAGATAGGACATAGATTCCTAGGCCGGGGAGAGCGCGCTCATCAAGCCGCGGCTCACCGTATATTTGTAGACTATAGCCTGAGAGGAGGCATGTCAAGTGGACGGCAGGCAAGGTTCTTTGCAACTGGAGTATTTCGTCGTGGATGTTTTCACCGGCTCGGCACTAACCGGCAATCCTCTTGCCGTGGTGATGAACTCGGCAGACCTCGCAACAGAGCGGATGCAGGCCATTGCGCGCGAGTTCAATCTCTCCGAGACCACATTCATCGAGCGCAGGCAGGCCGCGGTGGAGCAGGCCGAGGGCGTGCGGGTGCGCATCTTCAACACCCAAGAGGAGCTGAACTTCGCCGGGCATCCCACGCTGGGCACGGCGAGCGTGCTCCGGCTTCATGCCCCCGAGACGATCAAAGACGATACCGTGACTCTAGCGCTGAACGTGGGCGAGGTGCCGGTGCGCTTTGCCGGGGAAGGCGGCTTTGGCGAGATGACGCAGCGGGACCCGGAGTTTGGCGCGGAGCTGGATTCCGCGGAAGTGGCTCGATTGACCGGGCTGGCGCGGGAGGACCTGGACCCCAGGCTGCCGCCGCAAGTCGTCTCCACCGGAATCGCATTCGCCATCGTTGCCTTGCGTTCGCATGAGGCATTGGCGCGGCTCCGCGTAAATAATGAAGAGGCAACGGCGTGGCTGCGAGCGCGCGGGACGCGCTGGTTCTACGTGCTCGGGCCAACCGGCGGCCAATCGCCCGATTACCGCGCCCGCATGCAGTTTTACGGCGGCGAGGATCCGGCTACGGGGTCGGCGGCCGGCTGCGCCATCGGCTACTTGGTTCAGCGCGGAGCCGTGGCGCCGGGCCGGCGCATGCACCTGCGCCAGGGCGTTGAGATCGGCCGGCCCAGCGATTTATTCCTTTCCGCAAACCTCGAATCGGCGAGAGTCGTTGATGTGCGCGTTGCCGGCAGCACCGTTCTTGTGGCAAATGGACATCTTTTCCTGCCTTGATGCACACGCTTTCAACAGGATTTCATCTCTGCAAGTGCCGGTATGTGTTAAATCTAGCCGGTTTTCACTTGTTTCATTGGAATTTACATTCCGGATTTCGCTTCACATTCTCTCTTCCCATAGCCCCACTTCTTTCGTACGCTTGGCAAACATTGCAGGAAATGAACCGGCGCTTTTACCGGTCTTTCTCCAGGCATTCAATTCAACTTGACCGTGAGCGAAGGCTTGCCTCCTCTTGATCGAATGCCGGATGCCCCTTGCGTGACCGCCATGCCAATCGGGGATGCGCTTACGCACGCCCGGCAATCCGTGCTGCTCGATCAACCCGGATGAATCTGCCTCGTATCCGGTTCCCGGGCCTTGAAACAGCCACGCAAGCCCGCCGCAAGAGCGGGCAGAGGTCGTCTGTTGCCCGATAAACGGACATGAAACCGAATTAAGGAGCGTATTCGCACGCCATGAGGCCAAAGAAAGTAATTCTCTGCGTAGACGACAATGAACAGGAGCTTTCCGTGCTCAAGTTCATGCTGGCAACCAATGGATACAAGGTGGTTTCGGCCACCAGCGGGCAGGATGCGATCGGCGTCTTTGCCCGAAACCCCGTGGACCTGGTGTTGACCGACTATGCCATGCCCCAGATGGATGGCGATCGGTTGGTGGACCGGCTGAAGCAGATTGCGCCGCATGTGCCGATGATTCTGCTGGGCGATCCGCAGAAGATGGGCGGAGAGATGCACGCGGCAGATGCGCTGCTGGCGAAAAAGAACTGCTCGGCGCAGGAGTTGCTGGAACGCATCCGGCTGATGAGCGCCCGCAAACGCGGTCCCCGCAAGGGTGCGCAGCGCCTGGCAACCGCGGTCGAGCTGGCCGTAGCCTCGTGAAAAAACCAGGGAATAGGGACAGGGTCAGCCCTGCGGTTTTGGCCGGTAATATGGATTGTGAACCCGGATCGGAGAATACTACCTGAAGATCGTACTCTTCGCAGAGGCTCTAGCCTGTTATTCCTTATTCCCTACTCCCTACTCCCTACTTTCTACTCCCTACTCCCTAACCCCTGCCCCCTGTTTTCGCTCTTGACGACTCCACGCGCCAGTGGGCATACTCGCCACTTGTAGCCTTCCCGGCGCGATTCCCTGCGCGCGGGAGGGAGTTGGCTTTTTTATGGATCTGGTTCTGGTTCGTCTTCTTTTTGTGGCCCTTCTTGCCGGGGTCTGCTATTTTCTCCAGCCATTCGGCATGACGGGATGGGTGAGTGCGGGCGCGGGCGCGGCGGCAGCCTGCGCGGTTATCGTCTTTGAGTCGCGGGTGCGGGCGCTCAGCCTGCGGCGGCTGATCGGCGCCGTAGCCGGCAGCGTGCTGGGCATTATTGGAGCGGCTTTGTTCTGCCTGGTGCTGCGCGGCGCTCTCAAACCTGGAGCTGCCTCAGCCGTATTGCAGATCTTCGTCCTGCTGCTGATGACTTATGTGGGCCTGCTCGTGGGCGCCAGCAAGGGCGACCTGCTGAATCCCTCGGCGCTGGGCACCGTCTTTGCCTCCGACCGGCCCACCCGCCGCAGCGCCAAGGTGCTCGACACCAGCGTCATCATCGACGGCCGCATCGCCGACATCGCCGAGGCCGGCTTCATCGACGGCATGATGGTGGTGCCGGAGTTCGTGCTGCGCGAGCTGCAGATCGTGGCCGACTCCACCGACGGCTCCAAGCGCCAGCGGGGCCGCCGCGGCCTCGACATGCTCCAGCGCATGCAGTCCAGCCCCACCATCCAGGTGCAGATCGTCCCCGACGACTTCCCCTCCATCCGCGAAGTGGACCTGAAGCTGCTGGAGCTGGCCAAAAAGTGGGAGGCCAAGGTGGTCACCAACGACTTCAACCTCAACAAGGTGGCCCACCTGCACCGCGTCGAGGTGCTGAACATCAACGACTTGGCCAACGCCCTCAAACCCGTGGTACTGCCCGGCGAAAAGATGAATGTGCTCATCCTGAAAGAAGGTAAGGAGTTCAATCAGGGCGTGGGTTATCTGGACGATGGGACCATGGTGGTGGTCGATCACGCCCGCAAGCTGATCGGCAAGCCGGTCGAGATTTCAGTGACCAGCGTGCTCCAAACCGCCAGCGGCAAGATGATCTTCGGCAAGCTCGACGAAAACGGCAAAGGCGGCGAGCCGCCGCGGCCGGGGCCGGTGGAGATGCCGCAAAGATGAGCGAGCCGCCCGTCGTTTGCGCTTGCCCCAAGCTGAAATGCCCGCGCCATGGCGATTGCACCGCCTGCCGCGAGTTTCATCTGAACGCCAAGCGCCCCAAGCCGCCGCGTTGCGAACGCAAGCCCAACTGGCTCCGCAGGCTCTTCGGCACAACCTCGTCCGTGGCAAGATGAGTTGAGGACGATTGCGGAATCAGGCAGCTTTGACGGCTATGCATGCGGAACGGGAATTAGGCTTGGCTTTGACGAGAATCTCCACGTCGTGCCCGAGCGCCACGAGAAAGTGCATCAGCCGCTCGACGGAGAAACCCTCCAGCTTGTAATGAAGGAGTGCTGAAACCTTCGGCTGATTGATGCCGAGCGCGGCGGCTACCTCCGCCTGAGTGAGCCGCTTCCGCTCGACAATCCGATTGAGAGCCGCACAAAGCCGGACCTTGGTGTCGAGTTCCGCCGCATCCAGCAGGCCCAGATCGGCAAAGACGTTGCCGCTGCTGCGGACCACCTGATCTGTTACGGCTTTAGCCATGTTTCTCCTCGTAATCCTGCTGTGCCAACTTCAAACGCTTCCTGACCAACGTGATGTCTGATTGCCGAGTAGCAACTCCATGCGGCGACTTCTTTTGAAATGCGTGCAGCACATAGACGGCATTCGCAAAACGAACGGTGTAAATCGCCCTGAATGTGTCCCCATCGTAGTCTTTGACGACTTCCAGAATCCCTGGTCCTTCGCCTTTCCACGGCTTGGCGGAAAGATGTTTGCCGCCGTATTGAGCGGCGCTGAGGGCAAAGCCGATCGTGCGTTGAACTTCGGATGGAAATCGAGAGATGTCCTTGAGGGATGACCCAATCCAGTAGAGCGGTTTTTCACCAGGTACAGGTTCCCGTGTCATTATTTATCCCACTTCTGGGATGATCTGTCAAGTTGAATCATCATTTCACCGTCCTCAGTACTTCCGCACTCTGGGATCGATCTCCTCGCTCCAGGCGTGAATGCCGCCGGCCAGGTTGACCACCCTGGGATAGCCGGCCTGTTGTAACAACTCGGCAATCCGCTGGCTGCGAACGCCGTGGTGGCAATGCACGATGACCTCGCGCTCGCGGTCTATCTCCGCCAGCCGCCGCGGCACCTCGTTCTGCGGAATCAGCTTTCCGCCGATCTGGGCGATCTTATACTCGTAGGGTTCGCGAACATCGATCAGGTACACGTCCTCGCCGGCGTCGATGCGCCGCTTCAACTCCTTCACGCTGATCTGCGGGATTCCATTCTTCACGGTCTTCTCCTCGGAGGTTTCGGGCGCGATGCCGCAGAATTTCTGATAATCAATGAGCCGGGTCACGGTGGGGTGAGGGCCGCAGACCGGGCAGTCTGGAGCCTTGCGCAGCTTGAGTTCGCGGAAGCGCATGGTGAGGGCATCGATCAGCAGCAGCCGGCCGATGAGCGATTCGCCCTTGCCTAAAATGAGCTTGATGACCTCGGTAGCCTGGATAACGCCCACCAGGCCGGGCAGAATGCCCAGCACTCCACCTTCGGCGCAACTGGGCACCAGGTTCGGCGGCGGCGGCTCCGGATAGAGGCAGCGATAACACGGCCCGCCTTCGGTAGCGAAGACGCTTGCCTGGCCCTCAAATCTGAAAATCGACCCATAGACATTGGGTTTGCCCGTCAGAACGCAGGCGTCGTTGACCAGATAGCGTGTGGGAAAGTTGTCCGTGCCGTCGGCCACGATCTCGTAATCCTTCAGAATCTCCAGGGCGTTGGCGCTGGTGAGCATGGTCTCGTGCTTGACGATGTTGATGGCCGGATTGAGGGCTGTCAGTTTCTCCTCTGCCGAGTCCAGCTTCCTGCGCCCGATGTCTTTGGTCGAGTGGATGATCTGGCGCTGCAAGTTGCTTGCGTCCACCATGTCGAAGTCCACCAGGCCAAGCGTGCCTACGCCAGCCGCGGCCAGGTAAAGAGCCAGGGGCGAGCCCAGCCCGCCGGCACCCACGCAGAGCACCCGCGCGGCTTTCAGTTTCCGCTGGCCCTCCATGCCCACCTCGGGCAGCGTCAGGTGCCGCGCGTAGCGGGAGAGCTCGCCGGCAGTCAGCTCCGGCAGCGGTCCGGCAGCGGATTTGGCGGTTGCTTCCACGGGTGTCTCCGGTAATCGAGAGGTTTCAAATACGATTCAGGCCGATGCTTTCATCGTCTACAACGATCGTCTGCCGCTCGAAGCGCATTTCCTCTTCGCGGTCACCGGCCAGTAGAAACGAGTTGGTCATCGCGGCCTTGCCCTTCAAAACGGCGGTAATGACATAACAGCAGCCCGGCCAGTGAGCCTCGGCCAGGTCGGTAGGCGACCAATGGGCCGGGTGATCGGGATGGGAGTGGTAAAAGCCGGCGATCTCCAGCCCCTTGCGCCGCGCCTCCCGCACTATCTTCATCAGCTCTTCCGTAGCGATCTGGTAGCGGCTGTGCGCCGAGACGGTTTTAGTGTTGCCTGCTCGCACCGCCTCTTCTATCCGCCAGCCTTCCTGCGTGAACCGTCCCAGCAGCGCCCCGCAGCACTCGCGGGGATAGGTCTCCTCGCCATGGGCGCGGAGGGCGTCGTAGACAGCGCGGGTGAAGCGCAGAACGGTCAAATTTTCCTCCCGGAACCGCCCGTTCAAGTTAATTCCAGCCGAGCTGGTCAGCGACAGCAGCGTTGCGCCCCATGCGCCCGGGCGGCGATGAGACGTGTTGCGCTGGTGTCTTCTTTATTTTCATAGGCAATTGCCGTCCGCGTTCCGGATATGCGAGATTGGAGTTGCAAGAGGATTCAGCCGATGCCTGCCGGACCATTCTTGCAGACTGGATAGCAGCCATGCCCCGAAAACCCCGCCATCCCAACTTCGAGCAGACGCTGGAAACTCTGCGCGCCCATTCCTTCGATGTTGTATCGTCCATCGGAGTCGCAGGCTGCGTGATGGTGAGCAAATATGGGGCCGCGGCCGTGCTGATATCCGTCAAAGACGGTGAGGCGGCCTTTGCCGTCCGCCCCGGCGTTTTGGCCGGGGGCGAGGTGACGCGGTTGCTCGACCGCGGATATCAGAAATTCATTCAGACCTCCCGCTTCGAGATTCCCGCCACGGCCGGCCAGTTGCACGCGCTTCACCAGTTCAG
>Ga0326727_10027056_pt1 | contig 10568 bp, 11 predicted proteins | sample MB2enrmetagenome_FD_207643 | JGI IMG/M metagenome (GOLD analysis project Ga0326727, IMG submission 207643) | Lab enriched peat soil microbial communities from McLean, Ithaca, NY, United States - MB29MY | ecosystem: Environmental > Terrestrial > Soil > Wetlands > Peat | place: USA: New York... | reverse complement strand
GATCCCGGCGTGAGCCAGGTAAGCTGGTTCCGGGACTACGGCGCCTACTGCGGCGTAACGCCCAGCGGCAAGAGCCTCTACGCGGTGGTTGCGCAGATCGCCGCGCGCAAGCCGGTGCTGGCCAAAAAACTCGCGGCCTTCGATGCTGAGGATCAGGCCGGTCCAGCGTGTGCGCCAACCGAGTGGCAGCGCGAGCCTCTTCGCGTCACGTTTCACCCGACCGGCAAAGACTCGGTAAGCTACGACATTGTTCCCGGCTCCGCCGTGCTGGTTGAAGACTCGGGCGACGAGACGGAGACGACCGGCCCCCCGGCGGTGCAGCCCAGGTAGCGAGTCAGCGAGTCAAAAAGAAAGCGGAGCTGGCGGAGTCAGCGGGGTTAGCGGAGCTAGAGAAAGACTAATCGGCGAGTCAATAAATCTGCGAGCCAGCGGAATGGAACCTCCTCCACCTCAATGTTTGCGGTGCTCGTCTCTCCAGAACATCACCAGAAACCAGAGCATAAAGCACACTGCAATTGCCGCAGGAGCAATCAAAAAGACATCGCGGTGAATTGTGATCATTGAGCCGACTCCTTACAAGAACACCGGAGCGCGGAGTCGCGCGATCTGCAACACTTGCCAGGAGGCAGTTGTTGAACGCACTTACACGTACACGGCCCGCACATTTCGAAGCGCCGTACGTAACAAGCAAACTCCTTTTTATATTAAGAGACTCTAAACAGGAGCGCAGGGATTCATAAGGATTTGGATTCCAGTGTCAAAATCAGGCAAAAATCCGGCCCGAGGCAGCGGCTCTTCGGGCCCTTTCGGCCGCCCGGCAACCTTGACACGCAACCGGCCTCGCGTATCTTATCTTTCTAGGTAATCTTTTCGGTTCCGGGACAGGGAAGCGGCGGTTAGACCCGTGCGGCTCTTCCTCGCGGGGACCGAAGGGAATGCTGTGTCGAACAGGAAGCAGACGGCTGTGGGGGCACGAATTTTGGATGCTAGCGGGGACGGAACATGGTCCTGCCGGCGATCCGGCCCTCCTTCCAGAGCCTGGGCCGGAGTTGCGAACGCCCAGGGCCATTCCCGGAGACAAATCTACTTTCCAGGCGCTCGCCGTGGCGGGTGTGCCTGTGCCCCGAATGCGGCCCCGGCTCTTCGAGCCACCCGCTGCCGGGCGAGTAAAGGATGAACGTGGCAGCAAGCTTGGCATTCCTTTGGGCAACGCCCGCGCCGGCGGGCGGAGGCGGCTTGTCGCTCCTTTTGCCCCTGCTCTTGATCCCCCTGCTCTATTTCCTTATGATCCGGCCGCAGCAGAAGCGGCAACGGCAGTGGCAGCAGATGCTCTCCAGCATCAAGGCCGGCGATCGCGTGACCACGGCCGGCGGCATTCGCGGCACCATTCTCGCCATCAAAGACGACTCGTACATCCTCCGCGTGGCGCCCGACAATCTGAAAATTGAAGTCTCAAAAAGCGCGATTGCTTCAGTCACCACCGAAGAAAAGTCCGCCTCCTGAGCGCGCGGAGCGTTCGTTCGAGTTTCTTGAATTTTGAAGAAGTGAACACATGAAGAAGAATCTCAAGAATAAAATTGCTCTTATCATTGCCGTTCTGCTGTTTTTTCTCTACGGCATCGTCGGAACTCCCTCGGGTGTCTCGGGCAGGGCGCTGCTGGATTCGATGACCAAGCGCATTCACCTCGGTCTCGATTTGCAGGGCGGCGTGCACCTGGTTCTGCAGGTTATGGTGCAGGAAGCGGTCAGCGACGAAACCGACAGCGCCGTGGCCCGCGTCCAGCAGGACCTGAAGGCTGCCAACCAGACCTTCTCCCAGGTCTACAAACCCGATCCGAAGAAGCCTGAGCTGGTGAAGGTTGAAGGCGTTCCGCCGGCCGGTTCGAGCGCCGTGCACTCGCTGCTCGACCAGAAGTACTCGAACCAGTACGACCTGAACAGCGTCGACAACGAAACCGCCTTCACGCTCACCATGAAGCCGCTGGTTGAGAAGGCCCTTGAAGAGAAGACCGTTCAGCAGGCCATCGAGACCATCAACGACCGTGTGAACTCGCTCGGCGTGAGCGAACCCAAGGTGGCTCCCTACAGCCTCGGCGCCAACCAGATCCTGGTTGAACTGCCTGGCATCAGCGACACCGATCAGGTGAAGCAGGCCATTCAGTCCACCGCGCGGCTTGAGATTCACGCCGTAATCGGCACTCCCTATCCGGACGAGCAGTCTGCGATTCAGGCCAGCAACGGCGCGCTGCCTCCCGATGAGGAACTGGCGCACTACTCCGGCCTTACCGGCACCGAGCAGGATATGGTTTACGTCCTCTCACGCGCGCCCGTCATCTCTGGCAGCGACTTCCGTTCCGCCGAGCCCGGCACCAATCAGAACACCGGCCAGCAACAGGTGCGGTTCACGCTCACCGACGACGCCGGCAACCGTTTTTACGACTTCACCAAGGACAATGTGGGCAAACCCATGGCCGTCGTCATGGGCGGCCGCATCCGCTCGGTGGCCAATATCAAGGAGCCCATCCACGACCAGGGCGAAATCGAAGGCTCCTTCACCCTGAACGAAGTGGAGACGCTTTCCAAGCTCCTCCGCACCGGCGCGCTGCCCGCCTCGCTCGAATTTCTTGAGGACCGTACCGTGGGCGCGTCGCTGGGCGCCGACTCCATCCGCGAAGGCGTTACCGCCGCCATCGTCGGCGTTCTCGTCGTCATGGCGTTCATGCTGATTTACTATCGTTCCTCGGGCATCAACGCCGATCTCGCACTCTTCCTCAACCTCATCATCCTGCTCGGATTCATGGGCTACTCCGGCGCTACGCTCACGCTGCCGGGAATTGCCGGAGTGATTCTGACCATCGGTATGGGCGTCGACTCGAACGTGCTGATCTTCGAGCGTATTCGTGAGGAGATACGAGCCGGCAAGGCCGCCTCGGCTGCCGTGGACCAGGGATTCGCGCACGCCTGGGTGACCATCGTCGATACGCACGTCACCACCATCGTCTCGGCGGCAATTTTGTTCCTGTTTGGCAGCGGGCCGGTCAAAGGATTCGCCGTAACGCTGACCTTTGGTCTGCTGGCTAACCTGTTCACCGCGGTATACGTCTCGCGCGTCATCTATGAGGCGCACCTGAACAAGCTCAAGCCCGGCGAGATGGTTTCGATTTAGGGACTAGGGACTAGGGACTAGGGACTAGGGAATACGAAAATGCTCCCGGTACGGGCATAGAAAGCGGACCGGGGGCTTTGGCTCCAGCACGAAAGAGCTAAGAGCTAAAAGCTAGAAGCTGGAAGCTAAGGGAAGTGGAGAAAACACGTGGAACTGTTTCATGGCGCAAATGTGGATTGGCTGGGGAAGAAATGGTACTTCCTCGCCTTTTCATTGATCTTCAGCGTGGCTGGCATTATTGCGATGGGCATCCACCTGAAGCAGACTGGCGACATCGTCCCCCTGGGCGTTGATTTCCGCGGCGGCACCGAACTGCGCGTGCAGTTCAAAAACCAGACGCCCAATATCGATAAAATCCGCGGGGCCGTGATCGCCGAGGGCATTCACGACGCCAATATCACCAGCTTCGGCGATGCCTCGAATAACGAAGTGCTCATAGCCCTGCCGGAGGAGACCAACGAGGCTGGTCTCGACACCGGCCGGCAGAAGATCGAAGATGCGCTCACCGGCCACTACGGCGTGCCCTTCACCATTCGCGACGTGCAAGTCGTTGGTCCCACCGTGGGCCATCAGCTTGAGGGGCAGGCCGGACGGGCGGTGCTCTATTCCATGCTGGGCATGCTGGTCTATCTCTGGTTCCGATTCCAGTTGATCTACGGCGTGGCCGCGGTGGTCGCCTGCTTCCACGACACGCTCATCACCGTCGGCGCCTTCGCGCTCACCGGCCAGGAGATCTCGCTCACCGTCATCGCCGCCATCCTCACGCTGGTCGGCTATTCCATGAACGACACCATCGTGGTCTTCGACCGCATCCGCGAGAATCTGCGCCTTACCCGCCGCGAGCCGCTGCCGTCGCTGGTCAATCGCAGCATCAACCAGACGCTGAGCCGGACGGTGCTGACCTCGGGACTTACCTTCCTCACGGTGCTCTCGCTGTATATATTCGGCGGAGCCGTGCTGAAAGGCTTTTCATTTGCACTCGTCGTGGGTATTCTTATCGGTACGTACTCGTCGATCGCAATCGCCGCGCCTATGCTGGTAGCCTGGCAGGAGTGGCGTGCAGGAAAAGGCAAGGCAGCATCATTGCCGGCCGCAAAAAGATCGAGAGCATAAAAAGCAACTTCCGCGGGCGTACAGGAGCCGTCGCCCACGACAGCCAATGGAATTTCAATGTGCGGGTTGTCACTTCCCTGAGCGCCCCGGATAGTGCAATCTGACATCGGGGCAGACTGGCTCTAGTGTGCATTCTGCACCGGGTTTGCAGCATTTTTTGCACCGGAACGCGTGATTCTGATAAGGTTGACACGCTTCCAGGAAAGGTTTTCACGCTGGGAACAATTGCCGTTCTCACGGTGTCTAAAGTAGAGGTAAACAACACCCGAATTCGAGGCTGGCCATGTTTGAAGACTCCACATTTGAATCCGGCGGCAGGATCAAGACGAAGAGCGGCCGTTGGATGCTCGTTACGGGCATCATTAACGGCGCCATTCTCTTCCTGCTGATCCTGATTCCGCTGATCTACCCTGAGGCGCTTCCCAAGGAAGCCATGGCGACCCTGCTGATCGCTCCTCCGCCACCTCCACCTCCGCCGCCTCCGCCGCCCCCGCCCGAGGTTCATGTTGTCCACGTGCAGTCTGAGATGATGAACAACCAGCTCACGGCTCCGAGGACGATTCCGCACAACATTCAGATGGTGAGTGAGAAAGAAGCTCCGCCCAGCAGCTTCGGCGTCGTCGGCAGCATGGGCGACTCCTCCGGTTCTGAGGGTGGCGTGATGGGCAGCATCTTTGGCACCGCTGCCCCCAAGATCAAGGAAGCCCCTCCGAAGAAGGTCAACATCTCAGCCGGCGTTGCCGTCGGCATGTTGCTGCAGAAGACTCAGCCCATCTATCCGCCCATTGCCAAGGCCGCGCGTGTGCAGGGCACGGTGGTGCTGCAGGCGACCATTTCCAAGACCGGTACCATTGAGAATCTGAAGGTAGTCAGCGGGCCGGCAATGTTGACACAGGCCGCCCTCGACGCGGTCCGCACCTGGCGCTACAGGCCCTACCTGCTCAATAACGAGCCGGTCGAAGTGGATACCACCATCAACGTGATCTTCACTCTGGGTGGATGATGAAGTTCCTGGCTCCCTGGGTATCTGAGGGAGCTTTACTTTTGGCGCGAATGCGATTCGGCAAGGGTCGCATTCCTTGTAACCGCCCGCTCAAGCGGGCCCGGATTAGGTAAAAGATACTCCTTAGGAGGAACGATTCAGTGATTCTCGCTCAGCTCGCACACTATGCTTCGCACACGGTCAGCAGCCTGGCCATGTTCCAGGAGGAACAGGCGGTCAGCTTCACCCCCATGGGCCTCTGGAGCCACATGGGATGGCTGGCCCGCTCCGTCGCCATTCTTCTTTTCATTGAGTCGATCTGGTCGCTGGCCGTTATGATCGACCGTTACCTGTACTTCAACGCAGCCCGCAAGCAATCGCGCGAGTTCGCGCCAAAGGTTGCCGGCGCGCTGAAGGACAGCAAGCTGGAAGAGGCGATCAAGATTGCCGACCGCAGCAAGAAGTCGCATCTCGCCGAAGTGGTAACCGCCGGTCTGCAGGAGTTCCGCGCTTCGTCCGGCATAGCCAATGAAGAGACCATCGCCAGCTCCGGCCGCGCTCTGGAGCGCGCCGAGGCGATCGTGCACGCCAAGCTGAAGAGAGGACTCGCGGTTCTGGCCACCATCGGCGCGACCGCTCCTTTCGTCGGCCTGTTCGGCACCGTCGTCGGCATTCTCAACGCGTTTAACCAGATCGCCACGCAGAAGACCTCGGGCATCGGCGCAGTCGCCGGCGGTATTTCTGAGGCCCTGGTGACCACGGCTTTCGGTCTGCTCGTGGCCATCCCGGCCGTTATGGCATTCAACTATTTCACCGGGCGTGTCGAGTCCTTCGACGTGGAGATGGACAACTCCTCGAGCGAGCTCATCGACTACTTCATCAAGCAGAGCCACAAGCGCTAGGCGCCGCGGCTGTGCACTCGGGCGAGAATCTCACGCGGGTGGGAGGGCGAAAGCTCTCCCACCCTGCGATTTGAAGCTCGCGCGGGTCGCTTGATTGTTCATCAGGGCCGGAGGAATCCGGAGAAAAATTCAAACGCACGGAGCCCACACAATGGGAATTGCGGTTCGCAACGAAGGCAGTAAGGTTACTTCCAACATCAACGTCACCCCCATGGTCGACGTGATGCTGGTGCTGCTCATCATCTTCATGGTGATCACACCCATGTTGCAGAACAAGGTGTCCATCGATATGGCCCAGGTCGTTAATCCGCAAAGTATGCCGGATGCCGACAAGGACGATGCCATCGTCGTTGCCGTCACCCGCGACGGGCGGGTCTTCCTGGGACAGAACCTGGTGGACCCCAGCCAGCTCGGAGGCCAGATTCGCGAAAAGCTGGAAAACAAAACCGACAAGACCATCTTCGTCCGGGCGGATGCGCGCGCGCAGTACAAGGCTGTTGAAGACGCCATCGACGATGTTCGCACGGCCGGCGTGGAAGAGGTTGGTTTACTGACGCAGAAGAAGGAAGGCAACCTCGCCGGAGGCGAGTAGCCATTTCCGCTTCTTGCGCTCTTAACGATATTCGAGGAACGAAACGAGGAGTTTAAGCCATGTCAATGTCAGTGGGCAGCGGCGGCAGCAGCATGTCGGAGATCAACGTCACGCCGATGATCGACATTCTTCTTGTGCTGCTGATCATCTTCATGGTCATTGTGCCGGTTACACCCAAGGGCCTGGAGGCACTGGTGCCGCAGCCCCCCAAGAACCCGCAGAACCAAGCGCAGCCGAATGATCGCACGATCGTGGTCCAGGTGCTCTACCGTCCCGGCCAGTTGCCGGCTTACAAGATCAATGAGATCGACGTGAATCACTCCGAGCTCCTGTCGAAACTGACTGAGATCTACGCCAACCGCGCCGAGCGTGTCATGTTCGTAAAGGGCGACGACAATGTGGAGTTCCGCTACATCGCCGACGTCATCGACATCGGCAAGGCGGCCAACGTCGATCACATCGGGTTGATGACACCGAAGATTCAGGCCGGCGAGTAGCCGGCCAGGCGCAGTTTCCATCCGGCTCGGGAAGGAGGGAACTACCGTCATGACGATGAATAGCGGCAATTCGCGAGGCATGTCTTCTGAGATCAACGTGACTCCGATGATCGACGTGCTCCTGGTTCTTCTCATCATCTTCATGCTCATTGTTCCGCTTATCCCAAGGGGAGAAGCCGCATCGGCGCCCCAGCCCCCGGACAGGAACCGGTCCCATGAGAACGCCGTGGTTCTGGAACTGACAAGCGGGTCGGGCGGTGAGGCGGGATACAGGATCAATCGACAGGCAGTGGCGCGCGAGGATCTTCAGGCAAAAGTTGCTGAGATCTTCGCCAATCGAGCCCGGCGCGAGATGTTTGTGAAGGCCGACGGGCGCCTGACATTTACTGAAGTAGCGGAGGCGATCGATACGGTTCGCTCCGCAGGTGTGGATCGCGTAGGATTGCTTACCCCCGCTGTTGAGGCGGGCAGATAGCGGCAGTGATATGCTGCGCACGGCATCCTGTGATTGCCGGCACAGCCGAGTGCGGTTGAACCGGCAAGGGCGGGAGTACAATTTCTACATCCCTGGTTTCGCTAGCTTTCGTACGCGGCCAGTTCGAATTAGTTAAGGCGCGGCCCGAGAGCCTTTGCCTGAAGGAGAAGGAAACAAACATGAATGGTCCCGCACGTTTTTCGGCGATCGCGGTAACCCTGGCCGGCATGGTGCTTACCATGAGCGGGTGCAGCCAGCTAGCCGCCCGCGACCAATTGAACAAGGGTGTGGATGCATACAAGAGCGCCCACTATGAAGAAGCCATAGGCCACTTCCAAAAGGCGACCGAGCTCGATCCCAACCTGCCCATGGCCAAGACCTATCTGGCCACGGCTTTGTCGCAGAACATCGTGCCGGGTCTCACCACTCCTGAAAACCTGAAGACCGCCGACCAGGCGATCCAGATCTTCCAGGACGTTCTGTCCAAAGACCCCAGAGATGTCAACAGCATGAAGCAGATCGCGGGCATCTACTTCAATCTCAAGGATCTCGACAAGGCCGAGGAATGGCAGAAGAAGGTCCTCGCCGTCGATCCCAAGGATCCCGAGGCTGCCTATACCGTCGGCGTCATCGACTGGACCAAGGCGCATCAGAACAAGCTCAAGGCGCTCCAGGATGCCGGGCTCAACGACGACGGCAAGGGCAACTCCAAGGCCCCCAAGAAGGTGATGGAACCCCTGTCGAAGGAGAATGGTCCGCTGGTTGAGGAAGGCCTGAAATACCTGCAGATGGCCGTAGACAACCGCCCGAACTACGACGACGCCATGCAGTATCTGAACCTGATCTACCGCAACAAGGCCGACGTGGACTACGGCAACAACGCGGCGGTCAACCAGGACCTTGCCATGGCGCAGGACTGGACCAACAAGGCGATGGGCACCCGCAAGGCGAACGAAGAGAAGAAGAACGCCGGACCGGGAGGCATCACCATGGACTCCAGCGGCAACCTGAAGTAGCCGGACAGCTCCGCTTCAAAGCCACAACGGCCTCCGCATTCGCGGGGGCCGTTGCTTTTTGGCGCAACTTCTTGTTCAACCCATGCCCGCATTTCTCCAGGATTGCTTCGATGCAGTCTGGTCTCGCCCAGGCAAGGCGCTGCCGCACCCCGAAAAAATGTAATCCTGCCTATTTTCGACCCTGCTGAGTTCCAAGGACTTATCCCCTGGTTACACTGCAGATAATTTCGCCCCTTTGGCGCACTATTCTAGATAGGAAAGGATTGGTCCGGGAACATGAACAACAGCAACCTCTCAGCCGCCCGCATGGCCCGCCTGATGGGCCAATCCGTCGCCGGCGCTGGCGGCACGATGGACCGGTTTTTCTCGAGGTCACACAGAAACTGTGAAACTGTGAGCTTCTTCAATAGAATCAACAGCTTGGCGTTCCATACACTCCACAGTTTCACAATTTGGCTGTGAATCTGTGACGAAAACCCCCGCAATTTCACAGTCCGGCTGTGAAACTGTGTTCCTCATCCATTAGCTTTCCGTGAGAAACGCGGGCTAAAAGCTGGGAGCAAAAAGCTGCTCTATTGCCCACCCTGTTTGAGGACCTGCTCAGCAAAGAAATTCCTCACCTTGGCATCGTCCTGGAGCATATCGAGGTACGCATTTTGCAGCAACTGTTTCTGCTGGTCGTGCAATATTCCGTGGATGGCCTGATGCACGCGCGGATCGTTCAACTCCCGCTGGCCTGCAGGTTCGCGGCCCGACAGCTTGAAGATGGCGAAGTACGAGAGCTTGTGACCGGGCGTCGAAAGATCGTAGACCGGCACGATGTCGGTGAACTGGTCCGGCTTCAGTTTCATGATCGCGTCGTAGGCCTCTGGATGCCGTTGCACCGAAGACTCCGGAACAAATCCCATGTCGCCGCCGTTCGGCACGGTGTTCGGATCCTCTGAGAAGCTCGCGGCCACCGTCGCAAAATCCTCTCCGCTCTCCAGCCGGTTGCGCGCCGCTTCAATCTTTCTCCTGGCGTCAGCCTCGCTGGTCACGTGGACAGGCTGGCCATTGCCCTGGGGCGTGGCGCCCACGCTCACCACAATCTGCGAAAGATGGTACTGCGGCTCCAGTACATTCCAGTCCGACTTGTTGGCCGCGTAATAACCGGCGATCTCGGCGTCGGTAATGTTGATGCGCGACTCGATCTCCTTGTTGAGCAGCTTTTGCGTTGTCAACTGCCGGCGAAGGTTTTTCTTGAACTCATCGAGCGTCAGGTTCTGCTGCTTGAGCAGGTTGTAGAACTGGTCTTCGGTATAGGGCGCCTTGATCTCGGTGAGTTTGGCGTTCACGTCTTCGTCGGTCGCCGTCAGGTTCAGCTTTGACGCCCGCTGCTGCAGGATCTCATCTTCGATCATCGTCTGCAGCACCTTCAGGCGTTGCATCTGCTCCTCAACCGCTGAGGGCTTCTGCGTCGAGTCGCCCAGGCTCGCCTTGTAAAGCCGGTCCAGATCGGCTCGCAGAATCTCTTTCCCGTTTACGGTCGCAACCACGTCGGCCGGCGCCGATTTGTGGCACCCGGCAACAATGGGAACCATGAGGGCAAAAACGGCAAGTGGGACGAAAGATCTGAGACGAATCCCGAAAAATGAGTCAGCTTGCAACTTCAATACTCCTGCGGAATCGAATCCGCGATTCCAATACCGGAATCAACCTGTGAGCACGCTCCCTGCGCGGTCCACGGCTTTTCCCGGCATTCAAGCATAAATCTCTTCTCCATCATGAGGATAGTCGATCAACGCGGGTTCCCGGCCGGCGTAGAACCCGCTGCAGGCTGCGCGCC
>Ga0326727_10027054_pt1 | contig 10568 bp, 11 predicted proteins | sample MB2enrmetagenome_FD_207643 | JGI IMG/M metagenome (GOLD analysis project Ga0326727, IMG submission 207643) | Lab enriched peat soil microbial communities from McLean, Ithaca, NY, United States - MB29MY | ecosystem: Environmental > Terrestrial > Soil > Wetlands > Peat | place: USA: New York... | reverse complement strand
GCGCGTCTTCGGCAGCGTCCTGCACGGCGACGACCAGGACGGCAGCGACCTGGACTTACTGGTGGACCCTGCGCCGCGCGCCAGCCTGCTGACGATGGTCAGGCTCCAGTCCCAACTGGAGCAAGCCACCGGGGTCAAGATCGATCTTCGGACTCCCGAGGAGCTTCACCCCCGGTTCCGCAGTAAGGTTCTCGCCGAGGCCGCATCTCTGTGAGCAAGCACGAATTCCGCGCCAAGGACTACCTCCTTCACATGCTGGAGGCTGCGGATCGCATCCTCGAATACACCGCGGGAGTGGGTCGGGAGCAGTTCTTTGCCAACCAGATGTTGCAAGATGCTGTCGTTCGCAACATAGAGATCATTTGGGAGGCTGCCAACAATCTGCTTGAAGTTGGCCCCGAGTTTGCCGCGAAATATCCATCGATTCCCTTTGCGCAAGTTTACGGAATGAGGAACCGTGTGGCGCACGGCTACTTTGCCGTAAGCGCGGCCATGATTTGGGATTCCGTGCAGGTGGACCTGCCGGAGTTGCGTGAGCAGATTCTGAAGGTGCTCGGGGAACTGCAAGCGGAGGAGTAACGATGGAAGAGCAAGAGTGTCAACAGCCAGAAGGCGATCCTAATTCTGATCTGCTCTACCACTACACGGAACAGGATGGGCTGCTTGGCATTCTGGAGAGCCAGGCGTTCAGGGCGACCGACATACGATTTCTCAACGATACAGAAGAGTTTGAAGACGGACTACGGACCGCAATTCGCATTGCCAAACAAGCCTCCGCGGAGGCCGGGGAGGCTGGTCAAAAGGTTGTTGAGTATCTTGAGGATAATCTCCGCTTTTCATTCTCAACGCAGCCAGTGTTCAGTGTCTCGTTGACGGGTCCACTTAAGAACTATGAGACATTACCCTCCTCGATTGACGATCCTGGTGATCGTTTGAATATGTGGCGCAGTTATTCCGGGCGCGGGATCGCCTATTCGATAGGGCTGCCGCGAGAAGGATACTGCGCCAACATTGAGGGTATCGATAGGCAAGAGTGTTCCTATCGCCAAGATACCAAGGAGTTGTACCTGAATGAGGTATTTAACAACTTCGTTGATTTGCTCAATACCTGCCTTAAGAAGAGGATCGAAAGAACAGAGGCCGGAACGTCTCTTGAGCAGTCGATGGATGAGGTGCGAAGTGATCTACGAACTGGGCTTGACAGGATCCTCCCCGACATGAAGGCGCAGGTTGCGGCCTGTAAACATGAGGGCTTTTGGGAAGAGCGCGAGTGGCGTTTAACCGTGGCCCTTCCTTCGGACGACAGGAGAGTCTTTCACACATCAGGGCGTTTCGGAATCACTCCCCGAGTTTACTTTGAACTCCGCGGACCAGATGGGCTTCTGCCAATAAAGCGAATCGTTGTTGGTCCGTGCCCCCATATGGCTGAGGCTCTGGAGTCGTTGAAAGGGATGTTGACCCGTAAAGGCTATTCCAAGGTCCAGGTCTGTGCATCTCAAATCCCCTACCGCAACTGGTGAATCTCGATCTGCGGTAAACTAACAACTTGCACGAGGACCGGGCGGTCGCTGCCATTCAGCTCACTGCGCGCTTTCGATCTGGCGGGAGATCCAACGGCTCAAACTCACGCCCTCGACTGCCGCGCGCAGAGCCGCCTTGCGGTGCAGTTCCGGCTCGGTGCGCAGTAGTATCTTTCCGTTGAAGGGGCGGTCGGGCTGCTGGCCGGTCTCGGCGCAAAGTTCCAGATAGCTGTCGATGCTCCCGCGGAAGGCGCGCTCGAGCTCCTCGGCCGTTCTTCCCTCAAAATGAAAGCCATCCCGAAGCCCGGCGACCGTGCCGGAAAACGTCTTGTCCTCCGGATCGAAGTCGATTGGCCCGGCGGCATAACCCTTGTATTCCATCATGGCTCCGCCGAAAAAATCCCTCAGGGGCTAAAGCCCTCGTCGATTATGCAGCATTGACGGCACGACTGAAGTCGTGCCCTGACACCGCCGAAAGGCAAAAGACAACCGCAGGTCCTTCGACTCCGTTGCGCGCAAAGACGCGCCCAACTTCGCTCAGGATGACAGAGCGTAGGACAGGGATGCAGATTCGGCAAAACCGGAAGTGCGGTAGACTTAGGACTGGCAGGAGGACCGGGCGGTCGCTGCCGGGAGGTCCGCCACGGCGGATCAACCGGGGGAGGAAAGTCCGAACTCCGCAGGGCAGTGTGCCGGATAACGTCCGGGACGTGAGCGTAAAGGCTCATGGACGGCCAGTGCCACAGAAAGGATACCGCCTCGGCTACCCCTCCTTCGGGAGGGCCACCCTGGAAACGCAATACCCGAGTTGGCCCGCCTAGGCGGGTACGCCCGCCGTTGCGGAAACTCCAGCGCTGGGGTAAGGGTGAAATGGTGCGGCAAGAGCGCACCGCTCCGGCGGTAACGCCGGGGGCAGGGTAAACCCCACACGGAGCAAGACCAAATAGGGAGGGAAGCGCGCGCCCGGAGCAGGATGCGCGCTCGGCGCCGGCCCGGCGCCGCAAGGCTGCTCCATGCAATGGCCGGAACCTCCGGGTAGGTCGCTGATGAACGACCGCGGCAACGCGGCGTCTAGAGGAATGACCGCACACGACAGAATTCGGCTTACAGGTCCTTTTGCCGAATTGGATGGATGCACCAACGACAGCCCCGGCCGGGAGACCTTTCCTGCCGGGGCTGACCATTTGGTGCGGACGGGCGGGGGTAGCCGCGCTTGCGCGCCGAAGCAGACGGACGATTCCGCCAGGGAATCCTTGCACTGGTTCTTCCTGACGGCAAGCAATCCCTCAGGGGCTAAAGCCCGCGTTGGTTTTGCGGCATTGCGGCACGACTAAAGTCGTGCCCTGACACAACCAGGTCGTGGGCGGAGGTTTCCTGGCGCCCGCCAGCCCCGCTCCGCTACCATCGAATCATGCTGCGTGTGAAGCTGTTGCATGAGAGCGCCCGACTGCCGGCGGTGGCGCACCCCGGCGAAGACCTGGGCTACGACCTGTTTGCGCTGGAGGCCACGCTGCTCGCTCCGCGATCGACGGTGAAGGTGCGCACCGGCATCGCCGTCGAGGCCCGCCATCCCACCACCGGCGCTCCACTGGGACTGCTGGTGCGTGATCGCTCGTCGATGGCGGCCAAGGGAGTTGCCACCACCGCCGGGGTCATCGATGCCGGCTATAGGGGCGAGATCCTGGTGTTGATGACCAACCTGGGCCAGGCAGAGGTCGAACTCAAGGCCGGCGAAAAGATCGCCCAGATGATTCCGGTCCCGGTGTTGACAGGGCCAGTCGAGGAAGTGGAAACACTGGAGGTGTCGGCCCGCGCCGAAAAGGGCTTTGGCAGCTCCGGCCGGTAAGGCACCCCGGAAGAAACCCGACCACTGGAACCGGCGCAGGCGAGTCTGCGTAATCAACACAGGGGAGACTCTGGCGAGAGTCAGTTGTAAAGCCGGCATCCCTCGGGGGCTAAAGCCCACGTATGTTTTGTGGCATTTTCGGCACGACTGAAGTCGTGCCCTTTCAAAGCTCGACTTTCGCCGCTGGCTGTCAGGGGCAAACCAGCCCCAAGCGGCAAAAGAGCCTCGGATGCAGCCGCCGCGGGACCCGGAACGCGGCCTGAATGGCTTCTAATGCGTCCAAAGGAATAGCGACCTTGGAACCGCGGCTGCCCGAGGGCGCGCACACCTGCGAAGCCGGGCGGCAATCTTAATGCGCAACGGCAATGGCCGGCGCCGGACGTTCCATTTTTTCGCCTCCTTTTGGCGCAAGAGTGGGAGACCACTTTGATTCGAAGACTGCGAAGGCAAGCGAAACCATGCTATTCAGTGAAGCCTTTAAACTCGCGCTGCAATCGCTCTGGGGCAACAAGCTCCGCACCATCCTTACGCTTCTGGGCGTGGTGATGGGCGTGGCTTCGGTCATCATGGTCATCACCCTGGTGAATGGCGCCAACAGGTACGTGACCTCCAAACTCATCAGCCATGGGGCCGACGTCTTTACGGTGCAGCAGATGCCTGGCGTCATCTTCTCGGCCGAAGAGTACCTCCGCTATCAGAAGCGCAAGAAACTGCACAACGAGGACTACGAGGCCATCCGGGACGGCTGCACGGAGTGCAGCGAGGTGGGCGTTCGCCTGGACCGGGGCGGCAGCGTGGTTTATAACGGGCATTCCAGCTCGGATACCGACATGCGCGGCCTCACCTGGACGATGATCTCGCTGGATAACGTCGATATCGTCCTGGGCCGGGGCTTTACTCCCATCGACGATCAAAAGGCCACTCACAGCGTCATTGTGGGCTACGACATTGTGGACAATCTGCTGGGCGATGGAGACCCCATTGGCAAGGAGATTCGCGTCGGAGGCCTTCCCTTCACCGTGATCGGGGTGGGTGACCGGCAGGGCAAAATGTTGGGCCAGTCCATGGATAATTGGGTGGCGATACCCTTCACCACCTTCCAGCAGACCTACGGCTACAACGACTCACTGAGCATCTATGGCCGCGCCGGCGGCGACGCCGAGTCAATGGAGCGGGCCAAAGACGAGGTGCGCGTGATGATGCGCGCCCGCCGCCACGATGCGGTCGGCCAGCCGGACGACTTCGAGATCGAGACCAACGACACCTTCCTGGACCTCTGGAAGCAGATCTCCACCATCTTCTTCAACGTGATCATCGGCATCGCCTCGATTTCTCTGGTCGTGGGCGGCATCGTGATCATGAACATCATGCTGGTCTCTGTCACCGAGCGCACGCGCGAGATTGGGGTGCGCAAAGCACTGGGCGCCAGGCAGCGCGACATCCTGCTTCAGTTTCTCATCGAAAGCGCAACCATGGCGCTGGTCGGCGGAGCCATTGGCGTGCTCCTCGGCGTTGGCGCGGCCAAAGCCATTACGCTCGCAGTCGGGTTCCCCACCAGCGTGCAATTGTGGAGCGTGATGCTCGGCCTGTTCATGGCCGGGGCGGTTGGAGTCTTTTTCGGCGTCTATCCCGCCAGCAAGGCCGCCAAGCTCGACCCGGTGGTGGCGCTGCGGGCGGAGATGTAAAGGCAGTGATCAGTGATCAGTGGTCAGTGATCAGTATTCGAAGCAAGGAAGTGGCTTTATGGTTCAATCGTTTAGGGACTTGCAGGTTTGGCAGCGGGCCGTTCAGCTTTCTGTTGCGCTCTATCGGCTGACGAAGGAGTTTCCCCGTGAAGAGATTTACGGCCTCTCAAGTCAGATTCGGCGATCTGCGGTATCCGTGCCCAGCAACATAGCGGAAGGGCAGGGGAGGCTAGGGACCGGCGAATTCAAGCAATTCCTTGGGATCGCTCGCGGGTCTAACTTCGAGGTGCAAACGCAGCTCGAGATCGCACGCGCACTGGAATTTGGTGACCCCAGGCTGCTTGATGAGGCTGAGGGACTTTCGCATGAAGTTGGAAAGATGATTTGAGCGCTTCTGGAGTCGCTCAAGGACTGAGCGGAGACGCCCTGACCACTGATCGCTGACCACTGACAACTAGGTTTCCCATGGCGCAAGGACAAAATCGCGAATCGATCAAGATGGCCCTCGATACCCTGAGGAAGAATAAACTGCGCTCGGGGCTGACCATCCTGGGCATCGTCATCGGCGTTACCACGGTGATCGTCATTTCGTCGGTCATCAACGGACTGAACAACCGGGTCGCCGATTTTGCCGACTCGTTTGGATCGAATGTCTTCTGGGTCTTTCACATGCCGGTGATCGGCGTGCGCCCCACCACCGAGCAGCTCACGCGCAAGAAGCTGACCATGGACGATGTCTACGCCCTGCGCACACTCCCCCACGTCGTCGCTGCCGATGGCGGACACCGGTACACGAAGCAGTTCGGCGTGGGCGACGTAAGCGTAAAGTACCAAGGGCGCAAGGTAGCGGGCGCCATTCTGAATGGCGACACGGCGCAAGTCGCGGATGTGTCCAATTTCACCTTGCAGGCCGGCCGCATGTTTACCGACGAGGAGGACCAAAGCCATGCGAAGGTGTGCATCCTGGGCCACGATACCGCCGAACAGCTCTTTGTGAATGGCGAGGATCCCATCGGCAAGGAGGTTAACGTCGCCACCGGTCTCTACACCGTGATCGGGGTCTTCGACAAGCAGAAGTCGCCCTTTGGCAGCGGCAAGAACCCCAACGACAACGAGATCATCTTTCCCATGGGAACCTTCCACAGCCTGCACCCGGAGGTTCTTGACCTGTGGGTCGCCGTGAAGTACGACGACCCCAAGAACAAGGCGCTGGTCGAGGACGAGATTCGTGAGATGCTGCGCATCCGCCGCAAGGTCAAGGTCAATGCAGACGACAACTTCGAGATCTTCGGGCCCGACTCGCTCACCAAGCTCTGGGGGAGCATCACCGGCGGATTGTTCGGGTTTATGGTCGCCGTCTCCAGCGTCGGCTTGCTGGTGGGCGGCGTGGGCGTAATGAATATCATGCTGGTCTCGGTCACCGAGCGCACCCGCGAGATCGGCGTGCGCAAGGCCATCGGCGCCAGCAAGCACATGATCTTGACTCAGTTCACCACCGAGGCCATTACGTTGTGCGCTGTAGGCGGTGTTGTGGGCGTAATTGTGGGCGCTGGACTCACCTGGATTGTCTACGAACTGCCCATCGGCCTGCCGGCCACGCTCTCTACCCTGTGGGTTCTGGTAGGCTTCGGCGTCTCCTGCGCCATCGGCCTGCTCTTCGGCATTTATCCAGCGTGGAAGGCCGCCAACCTGGACCCCATTGAAGCGCTCCGCTACGAGTAGGAAGGAACTGGCGCGCGGAAGCAATGGGAGGGACGGCGGGAGTTCAGCAGTTCCGATTTGCCCGCCAGAAGGCCGCATTCAAGACTGCGGCAAAGCTGACCCAGGCCCAGTAGGGCGCCATCAGCCACGCCGAAAGCGGCGCAATCCTCTGAAAGACCAGCGTAGTGGCCCCAATCGCGGCCCAAAGCAGCACTACCTCAACCAGCGCCGCACCAATCGCATGCTGGCGGAAGAAGATCCGCGACCAGGCGAAGTTCAGCCCCAACTGCACCATGAAAAGCGCCAGACCCCAGGCGCGCAGCGGCGACGGTGCGGCGAGCCATACCCGCCACGCGGCAATCGCCATCAGCGCATACAGCAGGGTCCAAACCGGGCCAAAGACCCAATTCGGCGGGGCGATTGCCGGCTTTACGAGTGTCCGGTACCATCCGGGGATCTCGCTTGCCGTCAAGCGCCCGCCTGCCGCCGCCACCGCGAAGCAAATTCCCAGCCAGCAAAGCAACGAAATCCAGCGCATTTCCGTCTTCTTCTCCCCCAACAACAAGGATTCCGAAGCAGGATCAAAGACTCTTTCAAGTTTCCGCTTCCGGTCCTGTTTCGCTCTCATTCGGTCCAGGGCAAACGCATCTCAATCTCCCCGATTGCTACTACGGTCGGTTTTGTAATCCTACCCATGGCCGGTTTTGTAACAAGGGCACGACTTCAGTCGGGCCGCTACGTAAGCATCAGACAATGAGGGCTTTAGCCCCTGCTAACCTCTCCATGTCCCTTTTGGCGATTGCAGGCCGATGCCGCAAGCAGGGGCTAAAGCCCACCGTGCATCATCACCCACAGGCGGCCCGACTGAAGTCGTGCCCTTGTTACCAAACGCATGAACTCAATATTCTGCGCGCTGTTTACTCTTTGCAAGCAGGAGCAAGTCTAGATGCGTTTGCCCTGTCGCGCGGTCCAGCTTCCTCGACGCGAGCGGCCCGCGGCAACTATCCTGTAGCTATGCGGGGCATTTTTGTTCCGGGGAAGATTTGCAGGAAACCCAATCATTATGAGCGCCGAGACCATTGCCGTACACCTGCCCGACGGGGCCATTCGCCCAGTGCCCAAGGGCACAACGCCCCTTGAAATTGCCAACTCGATTTCGCCGCGCCTGGCCGCGGTTGCCGTGGTGGCGCGAATTACACCTATCGACAAATTTGTCGCGGAGAAGTTTGCTTGCGATGGCCAGCCGGCCCTCGAAGTACCATCCGAGGCCGCGATGTATTCCGCCGAAAACTTTGCGGCCCCGCGTCTCGTCGACCTCTCCACCCCGCTCACCGAGAACGTGCTTCTCGAACTCCTCAAGGAGACCGATCCAGAAGCGCTCAAGGTCGTCCGCCATTCAGCGGCCCATGTGCTAGCTACCGCCGTGCTCGAACTTTTTCCTGAGACCAAGCTCGGCCACGGGCCGGCCACCGACGCAGGCTTCTTCTACGACTTCTATCGCCCGACTCCCTTCACGCCCGAAGACCTCGCCGCCATCCAGGCCAGGATGGCCGAGGTGGTGGCGCGCGACGAGCCGTTCCTCCACGAATTTGCTCCAAGAGATAAAAGTCTGGAAGGCTTCGAGCGGGATGGCGACTTCATGAAGACCCATTTCGTGACCAAGTTCACCCAGCCCGGCGACGAGGTGAGCTTCTATCGCAACGGCAGTTTCGTCGACTTCTGCCGCGGACCCCACGTGCCCTCGACCGGCCGCGTCAAGGCCTTCAAGGTGCTTTCGCTGGCCGGCGCTTACTGGCTTGGCGACGAGAAGAATCCGCAGTTGCAGCGCATCTATGGCACTGCATTCTTCTCGCAGAAGGCCTTGGACGAGCACTTCGCTCGCCTTGAAGAAGCCGCCAAGCGCGACCATCGCCTGCTGGGCAAGCAGTTGGACCTCTTCAGCATCCAGGAGCTGGCCGGCGCGGGGCTCATCTTCTGGCATCCCAAGGGCGCCATCGTCCGCAAGGTCATGGAAGACTGGATGCGCGAGGAATGCCTTCGCCGCGGCTACTCGCTGGTCTTCACCCCTCACGTGATGCGCCGCGAACTGTGGAAGGTCAGCGGCCACGAGGGCTTCTACTCCGCCAACATGTACACGCCCATGGAACTGGACGATGCCGAGTACCGCCTCAAGCCGATGAACTGCCCCGGCCACATCCTGATTTACAAGAACTCGCCCAAGAGTTATCGCGACCTGCCCGTGCGCCTGGCCGAGCTTGGCAACGTCTACCGTTATGAGCGCTCCGGCACCATGCACGGCCTGCTGCGCGTCCGCGGCTTTACCCAGGACGACGCCCACATCTTCTGCACCCCCGGCCAGATCGAGGACGAAGTAGTGGCCTGCATCGACTTTGCCGAGGCCGTGCTGAAGACCTTCGGCTTCAAGGAGTTCAAGGTTGAGCTCTCCACCTGGGACCCCAACGACCGCGCCCATTATGCCGGCTCCGACGAGAATTGGAACCTGGCCGTCGGTGGACTCAAGAGAGCCCTGGAGAGGAAAGGAATTGCCTACAAGACCATTCCCGGCGAAGCGGCCTTCTACGGCCCCAAGATCGACGTGAAGCTCGTCGATGTTCTCGGCCGCCTCTGGCAGCTCTCCACAGTACAGTTCGACTTCAACCTGCCGGCGCGTTTCGAGCTGGAATATGTGGGCGAGGACGGCGAGCGCCATCAGCCGGTCATGGTCCACCGCGCCCTCTTCGGCTCGGTGGAGCGCTTCTTCGGAGTGCTCATCGAGCACTACGCCGGAGCATTTCCGCTGTGGCTCGCGCCCGTACAGGTAGGCCTGGTTCCTATCAGCGAGCGCCATCACGGGTACGCCAGGAAGGTCGAGGCGGAGTTGAAGGCTGCCGGACTGAGAGTTGAGATCGACGATCGCAACGAGAAGATGAACGGCAAGATTCGCGACTTCGCCAACCAGAAGACGCCCTACATCCTGGTCTTCGGCGACAAGGAAGAGGCGGCCGGCTCGGTCAGCGTGCGTACCCGCGCCAAAGGCGACCAGGGCTCCGTGCCGCTGGGCGAGTTCATCGCCAAATGCAAGGCGCTGGTAGCCAGCCAGTCGACGGAACTCTAGCAAAGGCCCCGAATTTGGAGGATACTGTCTCCGTGGCAACACCAGATCAGGGGTTGAGATGCGCGCAACGCTCGTTATCCTGAGCGGGTTGCCCGGCGTGGGCAAAACGGTCATCGCGCGCGAGTTGGCCTCTCAGATCGGCGCAGTTCATCTGCGCATCGATTCCATCGAGCAGGCTATGCGGCCTTCCCAGGGCTCATCCGTCGCTCTCGACGACGCTGGGTATCGGGTTGCATACGCGGTTGCCGAAGGTAACCTCCGCAATGGCCTGACGGTGATTGCGGACTCCGTGAATCCGATCCAACTCACTCGCGATGCGTGGCTCGAGGTTGCAGTGCGCGCCAAAGCTCGCACGATTGAGATCGAAGTCCAGTGCTCCGACCTCGTGGAACATCGGCGCCGGGTGGAAACTCGCGTCGCGGATCTGCCCGGATTCAGGCTGCCCACCTGGGAAGAAGTGCTCTCCCGCGAGTACGCGCCGTGGAATCGCGAGCATCTCGTCCTCGATACCGCGACCAGGACGTTGGGCGAGAACGTCAAGACGCTTCGAGATGCGCTGCGCGAATGATTGTCAAGCTGCGTTGCCTCGCGTTGATCCCCATCTCTCCAGCGCGCATGAATGCCCACCCGCGACTCAGCCTTCGCAGGATGCAAGTGAGTTGTGCAGGTTCTTCTTGGCCTTGCATTCCACCAGTTCATGC
>Ga0326727_10027053_pt1 | contig 10568 bp, 6 predicted proteins | sample MB2enrmetagenome_FD_207643 | JGI IMG/M metagenome (GOLD analysis project Ga0326727, IMG submission 207643) | Lab enriched peat soil microbial communities from McLean, Ithaca, NY, United States - MB29MY | ecosystem: Environmental > Terrestrial > Soil > Wetlands > Peat | place: USA: New York... | reverse complement strand
CTCAAGTACACTTGCATCCGGCAGTACCGCACCTCGTGGTCGGCTGGGGATGGCCGGGATTCACCGCTCAAGTACACTCCTGCATCGCTCTGTCCTTCCTTCCATCCGCTGGGGATGGCCGGGATTCACCGCTCAAGTACACTCCTGACCCTGACGGGCCTTGATGGGCTCGTGCTGGGGATGGCCGGGATTCACCGCTCAAGTACACTGCCGCTGCAATGCGAAACTGGCACAAAGCAGCTGGGGATGGCCGGGATTCACCGCTCAAGTACACTGATCCTCGGTTGTCATCGGCAGCCCGCACCGCTGGGGATGGCCGGGATTCACCGCTCAAGTACACTATCCTGAGCGATAACGTCTCCCACGATGGGGCTGGGGATGGCCGGGATTCACCGCTCAAGTACACTGTGAGGGAGTAAGGTATGTTAAGAGCAGATGCTGGGGATGGCCGGGATTCACCGCTCAAGTACACTACACGATGAGCCAGATACGTGTCCCTCGTGGCTGGGGATGGCCGGGATTCACCGCTCAAGTACACTGATATAAAACAATCCCCGATGAAGCTCCGAGCTGGGGATGGCCGGGATTCACCGCTCAAGTACACTCGCGATGGTCAACTCTTTCAAACCGTCTAGCTGGGGATGGCCGGGATTCACCGCTCAAGTACACTGTTCAGCGGTTGTGGCAGGTGGCCCGCAATGCTGGGGATGGCCGGGATTCACCGCTCAAGTACACTCTGGGAAGATTAGCGAACGCCACGGGCGCGGCTGGGGATGGCCGGGATTCACCGCTCAAGTACACTGCAGGCCACATACATCCAGGGCACGATCTGCTGGGGATGGCCGGGATTCACCGCTCAAGTACACTGGCGTGTAAAGCGATGTGCCGCCCGAACTCGCTGGGGATGGCCGGGATTCACCGCTCAAGTACACTGCCGCATATCCGCGCCAGCGTGCTGCGCAAGCTGGGGATGGCCGGGATTCACCGCTCAAGTACACTAGGCCGCGCCGAACTTGCTGAAAAGCAGCAGGTTGGCGCGGTTTCTTTTTTCAGAAAAGCAGTATCTGCTCCGGAATATCTTCCGGCTCTCGCGGTTTTCTGCCATAGAATACCTCCATTTTCCCGAATTGATGGTCTGTGACCGTCATTAGCCGCACCTGCCCCAAAGGCGGAATCACCGCTCGGATCGTGCTTCGATGGGCGTCGGCGGCCTCTTCGCTCGGAAGGTATCGCGCATACACAGAAAACTGAAGCATCATAAAGCCGTCTTTGAGCAGTGCTTTGCGAAAGCGCGTGTAGTCGCGCCTGTTCGCCGACGTCTCCACCGGCAGGTCGAACATGGCGATGAGCCACAAAGACCGGTACGCTGAAAGTAGCAACCCTTTCATAAGCGTTCAACTCAGCATGATTCCCAAAAGACAACTCCGAATCCCTTTCGTCAGCCGACCGTTTCGATTTCTTCTCGAAATCTCACACTTTGCGGCCCCTTCCGACGTGGTTCAGGCTCGCGGCATGGTTCCAGCAGTGAAGGGATCGCGATTTCACGGGACTCTCCGGTAACGCACTTTGCCAGAGAATTCGCCGTGCGTAACAGAATATCGAATAGCGAGCGCTCCTCACGCTCAAATACATAGCGCGAGGTCGTTGCACCGATCAACCATGATTTTGTTGCAGTAGTCAAAGCCTCCCCAGGATCGTGATCGACAATCCATTGGGAAACACGGCGATCGATGAGAGGGCGGAATGGCTCCATTACATCCGCCGCCAGGCAAAAGGCATCATAGCGATTCTTATGACGCAAGCCGATGGACGGATGCAGGCCCGCTGCACAGAGCGCACGAGCCACTGCTGCCCTTAGAACTGTGTATCCGTAATCGAGGTGCCGGTTTTGGTTCGGCTCCTCGGAGCCCCGCCGAAATTTCGGATCGTTGAATATCTGTGACCAATAACGTCTTGCTGCCTGCGCTTCTAGGTTGCCTGCGTCGTCCGAGCGAACCCGCGCCGCCATCGCGACTAACCCGTCATCTGATCCCCGGAGCTCTTTCAGTAGTTCCCCTTGTGCTCGGATCTTGGCGCGCACGATCTCCTGCCATAGCCGCTTCTGTGTAGGTAGAGATATCCGCATCTGTTTGGCGAACCGTTCTGTCTGGAGAAAGTGCGCCTGCACAGGCAATAGCATTGACGCAGGAAGGAATTTTCCATCGATAGTCACGACCGAACCACCAGCCTCAGCAATCCTAGAGAGGACAGCCTGCGAAAGGATGACCTGGGGATGCGCCAACAGCAGAACCGCGATTTCGCTAATGGGCGTAGTAAAGGGAAGCAAAAGCTGCTCCGCCTGCACTAGCTCGATAACCAACTGGGAGTCGCGGACGCTTAGCCGCGCAGGGTTAGCGATTTCGATAATTCGATCAATCATTGGCCGGGTGTACCTTTCCAAGCAGATCGATGACGATCTTACGGGGAGACATTGGCTTTAGCGTTGCTGGCATCCTCGACCATGCTGCTCCGGTTGTGTATTGCATCTTGTCGAGCATGGCATTGTTCACAGGGACGAAGGTGATCTTGCCTGTAGCCTCAAACTTCTTGACTCGATAAATGCCCCTAGTCCCGTCTTTCTCCAACTCCACCGTATCGTCCTTCATGAGAGAGAAGAGGAACGCGGCTTCTTCAGCATCATGTGTTCGACACACAACGGGCAAGTGCTCGCGATGTCTCTCGTATGCGTCCGTAATCTGTACGACCTCGCTCTCCCATACCTCACGACGACGAGCATCTCTGACAACGAACAAGCCGATATGGTGAATTCCCCCTGATGCAACATAGCGTTCGCGGACGCCAGTACCGACGAGGATTGGCTTCTTCGCTTCTCTAATCCTGACCTTGCGGATGGGGATGAAGCGACCATCGCGAGATTCGAGGCATGGCGCATTTTCAGGTCGGTCGAATAGCTTCGGATTCCCCCCGAGCTTTTCCAGCTTCGCCCGAACGGCATCCCGCACCGCCGGGTCAACGATGACTTCGTCGTCTGCGATGTCGGCTGCCGACAGCGCCGACAGCGCGCATCTTGTATGAACCGTGGGCTTGCCCTTGTAATTATGGGGGGCCGGATAGTTTGTGCCCTTATGCAGTTCTCCACTCATCTTGTGTTCCGGCCGATGCGAAACGAGCATTTGTTCGATGTGCGGACGGATTGATAGAACGAAGTCTCGCCAAGGCGATTCGATTTTCCGCCAAGCTCGCGAGTCTCTTTGCCAAGGCTCCAGGGAAGCAGCTAGCGCCATCGATTGGATGACCTTGGGGCGAGTTAGTGCGATGGTTATTGCGTCAATCGCGTGATGACGATGATCGGTACGCGGCTTTCCGCGGAGCTCGCCGGGTTCCGTCGGCACAATTTCGCGCAAGATCGCCTCCAATCCCCACGAACTGCGTAGTGTCGCGGTAACCGCGCCACTGGATGCGAAGATTACTTGACGCACTTTCTCTGCATCGACAAGATCGCGACCACCGTAAAGGGCTCCGAGAAAGCGTGACGCCAGAACGCTCGCGTAGCGGGTATCGTTCATTTGTCGCGCGCTGAAATCGCCAAGAGCTTCCTCGGTCTGAATCGCGAAGCGCGCCATTTTGCCTCTATTCTTCCAACTGCTGACACGAGTCATGATCTCTGCCCAACGCTGCTCATCTTTCCCATAGGCTTCCCACGGCGTCTGACCCTTCTTCACGTCGCGGTTTTCGGGAAGATAGCACAGCGTCTTGTTTTGAAATGAATCGTCCGGATAACGGCTACGAGGAATGATGTGCTCTACATCGAACTCCGAGTTGTCGAAGAGAGTCGAAAAGGGAATGTGTCTTCCTGTGTATGGACAGTAGCCGCCGCACTCCTCATGAAGACGAGCCTTCTCAATGTCCCTTCTCGACGGATTCGACAGGCCGCATTCCCGGAGGATTCGAACAGCAACGTCTTCGCGCTCTCGTTGACGATTCCGATTCTTCTTAGTTGCCTCAATCCTCTCCTGCCGGGGCTTCTTCAACTCTCGTGCAAGCTCAATCCGTATTTCGTGGGGTTTCCCGTATTCCCGCACGATGGCGTTCACGACTTTGCGCAACTCCGTAAGGGAGCGTTCCACTGCCGGATTGCGCAACGACTCAAGCTGCTTGCGCACCTCCGGAAGCGTTTCAAAAATCGTTCCGCCAGAGAAGCGAGCGCCGTAGAGTTCCGTTTCGGCCACTTTGAAAGACTTTCCGCTTGCCATCAAAGGGAGCAGTTTGGATATTGCAGCCAAAGACACGGCGCAGTAGCCAGGTTCAGGTGTCTGTTCGGACAGTAACGTGGCAGCGGCGGCGTCCAGTGACCACTGTTCCATCGCTTCGCGGATCAATACCTCATCGGACTCGCTATTTCTCCAGTTCTCGATGATCTGGTGCTGTTTGCCTTCGCCGATTGTGTCCCAGCGTTCACCAAACACCTTCCGCATTGCCGCCTGTGTTCGATTTCCGCGGAGACGTTTCTCGTCACCCTTTTCAAGATTGAATTGAACTTCGGCAGAGAATGAGAGATACTTCCTGATCGCTTTGAAGGTCTGGTCTCCCTCCCGATCCAGAAGGTGATACAGTCGCTGCCGCTCCTCCTCCGTCAGTGGATCCGAAATCAAGCTTCCTGGGTTGATTAACCTCAGATCATTCACCTTTTGCAAAATGCGGAATCTTTGGGCCTCCATTGCTGCCCACGGCGCTCGCTGCTTGCCAGGCTCCAACTCGCATTTGCCAATCAGATGTGTCTGAGCGGCGATTGGCCTCTGATAGAACAGAAGATGAGCGATCTTGTCGTGGAGTTCCGGCGTCAATAGAGCGGGACGATGAATCGCTTGTGCTTCCCATATCTTCTCGAATTCATCTTGGAACATCTTTCGCGCGGTCCAGCGACGACGAACCTTTTGAGCGTGCGGGTCCAGTCCTGCCAAGAACTCACCCAGAGTTCGTGCGCCAGCATTCTGAATTTCTTGTTCCAAGCTATGGATTTCGGCTTTGACCTGGCCCAGTTCTTTCTTTTGATCCGGATTCTGCTTGTTTTCCCGGCGATTCGAGAGGAAGCCACGCCGCTGAATCAAATGAAACAATATCCGCCCAACTTCGTGGGTTTCCAATGGTTGGTCAAGCGCTGTTTTGCGAAGGAAGTATACGGGTAGCTGAGCGAAGCGATTCACTGGAAATGCCGATTGCCACTTATGAGTGAGCTGCTGATCCAGCCTGTTCAGAATCGAATGCCTCTGCTCCTCGGGCGATCCTATAATCGCCTCCGGCGATGGCAACAGGGAATATCTTTGGAGAAGGCGGAATAAATCCCTCTGCCGAGCGGCACGTCGGCGAAGCTGGCGCCGGTGCAATCGAGCTGTTCGTCTCTCTACCGCTTTTGACTGGTCCTTACCTTGTTCGATGTCCATTGACGTGCCATCCACGCCGGGTTCAAAGATACGAACTCCGGCACGAATCAGCGAAAGGGGATCATCGGAATCATCCAGCCCGATCAATGCCCATCCGAGCGAGGCTGATCCAAGGTCGAGTCCGAGGACATACTTTTGCGGTCGTTCCGGGGCTGAGGACATCAAATGCCGCCTTGACGCAGTGATCCTAAAGAGGATAGAAGTATATTAGTGTACTTGAGCGGCGATTGTCCGGCTATTCTCAGTAAGCTTTCGTCGTAAGGCTCCGCTCACTGAGCGACCTTTGAACGCCCCGGAGACGGGGCGTTCTTATTTTCATTGCCATACAGATACCAACGTCCACCTGGACTTGCTCAGATCTTTGAACATGCGTGAGGAGGCGTACTTGAAACAATTAAAAGCGATGTCGCATCTGTTTCGAGCCTTTCTCAGAAAGCATAACCCCTGGCTGCCGTTCCTTGGCACGATGGTCGTTTTTGTGACTTTTATTGTCAATGATGCTCTGAGAGAAGAAGCGACGAACCTAGCGGATTCAATCGATCAAGCCCGGACCTCTTTCGCCACAAGGATGGACATTGTAGCCGTGATGAATCATCTCGATGAAGACAGAAGAACTATTGAGGAAATTCTAAACAAGGTCGAAGGGCGCACCGACGCTTTGGAAGCGAAGAAAGATCGTGCCCTGTGGGAAATATCTCAAGACATCGAGATGGAAGAACCAAGCTACGATCGACACGTCGTCATCTTCGCCAACGCAGTGGAGCTCTTAGAGAAGCTACCCTTTGATCGACAATTAGACGAGAGGCGGTGGTCGTTACGCAAACGATTAGACAATCTGGGCAAATTAGTATCCGACATGAAGCACAGGCGGCTCGTCCTCCACTACGATGGCGATGGCATCGAGGCCCAAGCGATATGGACCGCGATAGAGGCTGACCATCACCTCATCGATGGTGAAGATCATGCAGATGGGCTAAACACGGGCGCTGCAATCGATAAATTTGCAGAGATGGTTCTAACGCGAGCGCAACTCATTGGTTCCGATGCAGACAGCAAAAGAAAGCTTTGGAAACATCTCAGCTATGGGCTATATCCTTTGGGGTTACTTCTTGGGCTCTTGGGAAAAGTATATGGGGAAAAGGATCCAGAGCTAGAAGAGGCATGAGCACCCCGCCTTTTTTTCCGTCAGGGCGTCCTATTCACCCCGCAGATCGCCGATTCCCTGACAAATGCTCCCGACTGCAAGTGCTGAAGACCCAATTACTCCATACGCTGTTGCTGGATTTGGGGCAATAAGCGTGCCGGTTGCAAGGAGCAGATTCCCGGCCCCTGTGATGGTTCCTGCAAGAATCTTCCCAATCCCATTGAATATCTTCTTTTTCTTAACCTCGACCTGATTTCCAGAAGATGATCTATCAGACAGACCAACAATGCGCTCGGCTGCCCGTTTCAGTTCCTCCCTGGCTCTTTCCACAGTTTCTGACGGCGTTACGTCTCGATGTCCAAGCCTCTTTCGGGCGTAATGAATCAGGATGGTAATCTCAGCTTCGGGATCATCGACTCCCGCACTCCGAAGCAGTTGAGCATCTTCCTTCGGAATTACATCGCGTCGCAACTCGGCAAAGGTAATGTCCGGTGTCTCGTCAAGGGCGGACAGAACACCCGACTGCCGCATCTCCTCCAAAACATGGTCGACGTGCCAATTATCAAGTTCCTTTCCAAGAAGGTTGACCAATTCAGTTTCTTCCGAACGTTCAGAGACCGCTTTCGCGAATCTTGCGGTCGATGACAACTTGGCGATTGCATAACTGAGTTCATCGCCTTCCGGATGGAGGCGGTGACGACGAAACGGTCGCATATGAGTTCGCGCCAGAGCAGACAAGTATTCCCGATATTCTTCGTCCGTCACGTTTCCTTCACCTCGAAAGTCATTCTACAGACCTCTGCTCCCGATCACTCAGAATTTTGAGATTCCGAAGGTATGGGCAAACCCGCGCAAGCATTTCTCGCCGTTCTTTTGCCCGTGCTGCGTTTCAGACAGTTCTCTACCAGAGGCAATCGAAACCTCATTTTCCCCGGTGTCTGCCATCACTGCGCCTACGATTCCTCCGATTGAACTCGAATTCGCTCTTGAGGGGAAGGAGTCCCTTCCCTCGCTTCAGCCGGCTCTGCCGTCTTCTTCGACCCATCCCAGCGGTGCCTGTTCCTGCCCCGCAACACGCGGCCCCGACGTGCGCAAAGCAATTCGGAAGGGTTCCTAAATTTCTTCTTTTATCGAGCGCCCCCGCTTCAGGCGGCTTTATGGCAGAGGCGGTCGGAACCTGTCAAGGCTCTCCGCTGCGCTTCGACCGCTGACGCGGCGCCTACGGCGGCCTGGACAGAACCCTCCGCGCCTCTGCTGCGCCGCAAGAGCCATGAAGCGGGGGCACTCAACAAAAGAAATTTGGTTTGATTGAGAGCTTTTCGCTCATGGACGCCAATCGGCCCACAGCGGCCACAGCAGGAGTGCAGCCATGTCTTCCAACGTCAGCAGTATCGCCACCATCGACAACGCCACGCCGCACAGGAAAAATGCGGCGCAGCGTACCGAACGCAACGCATCGCCCTACCAACAGCGGACCACTCAGAAAGACAACCCCACACAGCTAATCATCAAGCAAGCCGTGGACTTCCTCATCCAGCAGCTTGAGGCGGGCAAGAGCGAGACCTTGACCGCGTATCTCGGAGCAATGGCCCGGTTCCACAATTACTCGTTCGGCAACATTCTTGCCATTGCGCGGCAGCGCCCTACTGCCAAGCATGTAGCGGGAATCCGCGCATGGAATGAGCTTGGCCGTTTTGTGAAGAAGGGCGAGAAGAGCATCCAGATTCTCGCTCCGATGATTGGCTATCGCCGGAAGAGGGACGCGGCAGAGCAGGAGCAGGACAGCAAGCTTCAATCCATCCTGATCGGCTTCCGGGCCGTGTACGTCTTCGACATCGGCCAGACCGAGGGCGCGGACCTGCCGGAGTTTGAGCACAACATCACCGGCGAAGTGGGCGAGCACCGCGACCGGATGATTACATTCCTCGCACAGCAGAATATCAAGCTGGAATTCAACGAGAAGATCGCCCCAGCCCTTGGCGTCTCATACGGCGGCAAGATTGCTTTGCTCCCCGGCCAGTCGAAGGCCGAGGAATTCACCACGCTGGTTCACGAAACGGCGCATGAGCTTTTACACAAGGCCGAACGCCGCACTATGACCACCGCGACCGTGCGCGAAACCGAAGCCGAGGCCGTGGCCTTTATCGTGGGCCAGGCCGTGGGCTTGGAGATGGGAACCGCTTCGAGCGATTACATCCAGATGTACGCGGGGAACGCCGCACTCTTGGCCGAGAGCCTTGAAGTCATCCAGCGCACTTCCGCCGTCATCCTTGCCGCCGTTCGCACCGAAGACACGGCGGAGGTTGAGCAGTTTCCAGCGGCCAGCTAACCCCGAGTTCTGAGCGGACACGCTCGAAGCGTGCCCGCTCGCCCTTTCATTCTCGACAACCTCACAAGGAGAATTCCTATGACCACCGCAGTTCAGTCAGAGTACCGCAACCTGCCACTCGCAAGCCTCACCGAGTCGGCCTTGAATCCCCGCCGCAGCTTCGATGAAGCCGCGCTCAACGAACTGGCGGAGAGCATCCGCACACAGGGCTTGCTCTCTCCTTTGCTTGTACGGCCCAAAGGGTCGCACACCTATGAGATCGTCGCCGGAGCACGCCGCTATCGCGGGGCGCAAATGGCAGGACTCGAATCCGTTCCCGTCCGAATCGTCGAACTCACCGATGCCCAGGCGCTTGAAACCTCAATCGTGGAGAACCTCCAAAGGCGCGATGTGCATCCTTTGGAAGAGGCAAGCGGTTTCGCCGCGCTCTTGCGCCTTGAGGAGCCAAAGTATTCCATCGAACAGATTGCCGCGAAGTGCGCCAAGACTCCGGCGTTCGTCGCCGCGAGATTGAAGTTGATCGAGCTTGTGCCCGCTGTCACCGAGGCATTTCTCAAAGATGAAATCGGCACGGGACACGCGCTCTTGCTGGCGAAGCTGCAATCCGCACAACAGGAAGAAGCACTCACCGCTTGCTATCAGGAGCAGTATGGCAGCGGCAACAAGACAAAGCGAATCCTTCTACCCGTCCGTCAGCTACAGCAGTGGATCGAACACAACATTCTATTGGAACTTGCATCCGCCCCTTTCTCAAGAGAAGACGCGCAGCTTGTGCCGGGGGCGGGAGCTTGCCTTGATTGCCCGAAGCGCACCGGGCACAACACGCTGCTTTTCGAGGGCATGGCCGCGCAGCACGATTCATGTTCCGACCCGAAGTGCTACGCCGCGAAGTTGGACGCGCACGTAAGGCAGACCATTGCCGCGAAGCCGAAGCTGGTACAAATCAGCACAGCCTACGGCCCGCAGAAAGAGGGCAACGCAGCAGTCCCGCGTAACAAGTATGTTGAGATTCGCAGTGGGAAGCCAGCCAACCAGAAGCAAAGCGACTGGCCGGAGTACAAGACGTGCAAATTCACCACCGAGGCCATTGTTTCCGAGGGCAGTGAGAAGGGCGAATTGCGTCGCGTCTGCGCGAATCCCGATTGCCCCGTGCATCATGCACGGAAGCAGCGGTCAACGGTCACTGCCGATGCCGTCATGAAGGCCGAGCAAGAGAAGCGCCGCCGCGAAGAGGCATTGGCGCAGGTAACCGGCTTACGGGTATTGAGTGCGATTGTGGAAGCCGTTCCCGTCCGCCTGATGAAACGCGACCTCCTTTTCGTAGTCGGGCGGCTGGCCGCAATGCTGGACGAGCGCCGTCTGGCCATCGTTCTGCGCCAACACGGCATCGGCAAAGCAAGAGCCACCGTCGCCGACACACCCGCAAAGCTGTTGGCTACTTTCGTCCGCAAGGCAGACGAAAGCAGCCTTGGACGCCTATTGGTCGAGATCGTCATTCTCCACTCGGCCAATTCTGTCGGCGACTCAGGCAAGCTGCTCAAGGAAGCCGCCGACCTTTACAAGGTGGACGTGAACGCCATCACCGCCAAGGTCAAACAGGAGTTTGCCGCGAAGGACAAGGCGAAGGTCGAGAAGAAGGTCGCACCCAAGCCAC
>Ga0326727_10027052_pt1 | contig 10568 bp, 6 predicted proteins | sample MB2enrmetagenome_FD_207643 | JGI IMG/M metagenome (GOLD analysis project Ga0326727, IMG submission 207643) | Lab enriched peat soil microbial communities from McLean, Ithaca, NY, United States - MB29MY | ecosystem: Environmental > Terrestrial > Soil > Wetlands > Peat | place: USA: New York... | reverse complement strand
AGCCGTGCCCGTGGGAAACCTGAGCTGTCGCGTACGAGACTCCAGCGGGATTGAACGCTGATTATGCTTCCGAGCCTCGAGCGCTGTCGTAGTTCGCCTTCCCATTCGCCTCTCACGGCGAGCAGCTTGCGCGCCTCTTCGAAGCGTGGAAGGTCGTCTGGGACGATCAGGTCAGTGGTGGGCAGCGCCTTGAGCTCCTCAAGGGTGTACCCGTAGAGGCGAACGGCCGCCTCGTTGCAGTACAAGATGCGTTCGTCCGTGCTCCGCACCAGGATGGCATCCAGGGCAAAATCCAGAAGCCGCGCCTGCTCGGCGATTTTTGCCTGGTCGTGACGTCGCCCCGTAATGTCGGATACCATCCAGATTGCACCCGTAATCTTCCCCGATGCGCCTCGAAGCGGCGCGGTGGAGATGCTTACATCGATCGGTGTGCCGTCGCGCCGCGAGCGCCGGCTTTCGATGTTGGTGACGGGAGATCCAGCCAGGGTTCTAGCCAGCAGGCCCTGGAAATCTCCCGCTTTTTCTCCCGGCAGGAACGGGAGGTGCCTGTCCATCACCTCCGTCTGCGTCCAACCGAACATGCCCGTGGCTGCGGGGTTCCAGCTTTGCACGCGGCCGTCCGCGTTGATGCTGATAATGGCAATAGGCGAGGAGTCGATGATTGCCCGCATGGTCTGAATGGATGATGCGAGCATCTCCTTCTCCTGGGAGATCTGGTGGCGGAAATGGGCGTTTTCCAGCACTGTCGGAAGCCTGCGCAAATAGCTCGCGTCCTTAACCACGTAGTCCGCAGCCCCGAGGCGTAGCGCCTGGGCCGCTATCTCCTGGTCTCCCTGCTCGGCGGCAACGATCACTGGGACTTTGATTTCTCCGAGGTCCCGGAAAGCCTGCAGAAGCTCAATTGCGTTCGACCCGCCAAGACGGTCGTCTACGAGGAGCACATCGCAGCTGGTCCGTTCATCTGCGGACGGCGGGCCGGAGACTCTCCACACGGCGTCGAGGGGACTTTGCACGGTTTCCAGGTGGATATGCGGGGCAAACCGCTGGAAGTGGCGCAGCATGGGTTGCACGTCGTGAGGATTGTTCGTCGCGTAAAGGATGCGCAGAGGGCTCGCGCGCTTCACCCGCTCTACAGCCTGCCTGGACACAGCGTCGCGTATCACAGCCGGCAGTCTCTGGAGGTAGTCTCCGCGCTTAACTAAGAAGTCGTTCGCCCCGCTTCGCAACGCGGCCATCGCAGTCTCCTCGCCGCCGGTGGCCGTGAGGATAACGACGGCCATGGGCAGTTGCCGGTCACGGATCAGAGGAACTAGGGAGAGTCCGTTTCCGTCGGGCAGGCCGATGTCTGCTACGAGGACGTCATAGGGGGAGTAGTCCGGACCGGCTGCTTCGAGCATTATGCGAGCGTCGGCAACACTGCCTGCCGTCCGCACCTCCACCCCGGGATCATCCGCCTGGAGGACCTGCAAGAGAAGGTCGATGTCGCGAGGGTCATCCTCGACATACATCACGCGCATATCTCGGGTCCTCTCATGAGGCGCCGTCCTGCGGCGCCATGGGCAGCCAGACCCGGAAGGTTGTCCCCCCTGACGGCGGGCTTTCCACCTCAATCCAGCCTCCGCTCTCCGCCACGGTGCTCTGGCATACTGCAAGGCTCAGGCCAATACCTTTCACCGCAGCCTGCCGGGATCCGGGCTCTGCCCATTCCCCTTTTGTCGTGAAGAACGGCGTGAATATCCTGGGCAGGTTTTCAGCGGAAATGCCGCACCCCGTATCGATCACCTCCAGCGCGCAAAAGCCCGCCGCGCTGCCGGAGCGTACAGTGACTGACGGGGAGGGACAGCCGATTAGGGCATGGATGGAGTTGGTCATGAGGCTCGTGACGACGAACCCCAGCCCGGCGCGACTGACGCGTACCGCTGGGGTCCGCAGGAAATCCGCCGTGAGCCGGATCCCTTCTTTTTCCAGTGTTTCCTCGAAGAGCGTGAGGATGGCTGGGACCGCTTCCTCGAGGTGAACGATCTCCTGGGACATTGAGGAAGCAGTGGTAAGCCCTTGCAACCGCTCTGTGATGTCCGTGGCACGCTGGACTGCCTTCAGGGTCTCCTTGATGAGAGTCTTTGCATTCGCAGGCACGTTAACGTCCTGGAAAAGGAAATCCAGATATCCCCTGACCACTGTGTTGATGTTATTGAACTGATGCGCAATCCCTACCGCCAGGGTCCCGAGGCTTTCCAGCCTCTGGGCGCGGATGATCTGGACCTGGAGGGCTTTCTGATCGGTCACATCGCGCGAGATGCACGTGATCCCCACGATCTGCCCCTCTGCGTCTTTGACCAGGGAAAAGGAGGTCGATACATAGATTCGCTTGCCGTCTTTCCTGCTGACTGCGCTTTCCGTATGCAACTCGCGACCTTCCCGTGCGAGCTCCTCCCGCAGTGTAGGCTCCTGCGTCGTGATGTCCGGCGAGAGCAGTGGGATGATAGGCTTGCCGATCATCTCCTCGGCGGTGTATCCGAAGGTATTTTCCGCACCTTTGTTCCAGCTGGTCACAGCGTCATCCAGCCCTATGCCGATGATGGCGTCATTGGAAGACTCTATCATTGCGGCCAGGCGAAAGTTCTTTTGCTCCATCTTCCGCCGCTCAGTCATGTCGCGGGACACGCCGAAGGTACCTATGATCGCCCCCGCTTTGTCCACCAGCGGCATTTTTGTGGTTGAGACCCAGGTGGAAGGGCGATCATGCCAAGTTTCCTGCTCGACGTCGTTGATCAACGGTCGACCCGTCCGGATAATGCGTTGCTCGTCGTCAAAAGCCTTCTGAGCGTGTTCCCGGGAGAAATAATGAAAGTCCGTTTTTCCGATCATTTCTTCTGGACTGGCGGCCCCCACGTCTCGAGCATGGGACTTGTTGTTGAGGATGAAGTGGCTTTCTCTGTCCTTGAAATAGATGTGGTCGGGAAGGTTGTCCATCAACGCCTGCAAGAGCGTTCGCTGGCGCGCCAGCTCTGCCTCGGCGTTATGGCGGTCTGTCACGTCCTCCACCGTCGCGAATGAGTCCGTGTAGGTGCCCGCCTGATCGAAGCGCGAGACTGCGGTGATGAGGACCCATCGTTTTTCTCCGTCCGCGCGAACGATGCTCAGTTCGTAGGCGCTCTTGTCCCCCTCCCGTCTCCCGCCGATCTCTTTTCGGACTCTCGCGTGCCCCTCATCGGTGAGAAACTCCCGAATGTTTCTTCCGGCGGAGGCCCCCTTGGGGAAGCCAAAAATCTCCCTGACGACCGAGTTCGTGAATGTGATCGTTCCTGACGAATCCGCGCTCATGATCCCGACTCCGATGTCCTCAACAAGCGAACGGTATCGCTCCTCGCTGCGCCGGAGTGCGTCCTGAGCCTCTCTGAGCGAAGAGACGTCCCTGCTCACCCCCACCAGGCCGGTAATCCTGCCTTCTGTATCGAAAAGTGGTACTTTCGTGGTCAAGATGGAACGCTCCACTCCCTTGACGACTTTGGGCTCCACCTTATTGATGAGCTTTCTGCCCTCACCGATGACCGCTCGCTCGTCCGAGGCGAACTCCGCAGCCATTTCGGTAGGGTAAAAGTCGGCGTCAGTCCTGCCAAGGAGTTGCTCGGGTTCCCCTGCCTGCACGATCTCAGCGACCGCCTTGTTAGCCAGGATGAACCGCCCGTCCCTGTCCTTCGCAAAGATGGCATCAGGAAGGTTGTCGATGACTCCGCGCAGGAGCGTCCTCTCCTCGTCGATCCTGCGCTCTAGGCTTTTTCGCTCGGTGATGTCGCGCACTATGCCGACAACGCCCGCGGATCCCTCGGCGTCCGCGAAAGGCAGCTTGGTCGTGAGCGCCCAGGCGTGAAGACCGGACGCGGAGACGATCTCCTCCTCGAAATCCGTCCTGCCGACCCCGCTTTGAATGATCTCCTTGTCGTACAAGGAAAAGCCATCGGCGACTTCTTTCGGAAAGAAATCATAGTCGGTCTTGCCGAGCATCTCATCCACGGACTTCTTTCCGGCCCACAGCGCAAGCGGCCGGTTGGCCAGGATGAACCTCCCCTGGCCATCTTTGATGAAAATCTGGTCAGGCACGGTGTCGATCACGGCGCGGACTATCGACCGCTCGTTTTCGAGTTTCCTTTCGAGCTTCTTGTATTCCGTGAAATCTAGGACGTTCACGATCATGTAGGGGTAGGCGTCCTTCGGCGAAGGGATGAACGTCCGGACCAAGATGTCCAGCCTTCTGCCGGTCAAAGTCCTCGCCGTGCTCTCGGACTCCATGTGTCGCCGGCCTTCAGCGATCGCCGCGAACAGCTCGCTGAAACCGTCCAGGGCATCCTGATCCAGCGTCACGTCAAGCGGACCCAGAAGGTCTTCCTTTCGCTGTGCCTCGTAAAGCTGGATGGTGGCTTCATTGACGTCAAGCACGCGGATTGAACGCACTCCTTTTCGAACCAATGTGGGATGCAGGCGTAGATGTGTCTTGAGGTCCGTTTTGCCTGATTTCCGGGACATCCACTGCGTGATTAGCTCGCGCAGGACGGATATGTCTTCCTCCCACATGGACACGACGGAATGCTGAAAAATGCCGCGATACTTATCTGCCGTCGCTCGCGACGTGCGCGTGTTTCTAGCCATGGCGAGTATTCCCTCCCCGGGGGGGACAGGTCAAATGACCGTGCCCGGGTTGAGTACCGTTCCTTTCGGAATGACGATGATTCCGTCCCGGATCGAATGAGTGTCGAAGTCGCCGTCTCGACGCGGGATGGGGTCGATCCCGATCCTGCAGTTGTCTCCGATGCGTGCGTTTTTGTCGATGATGGCCCTCTTGATGATACACCCCTGCCCGATCCCGATGTTCGGCTCCCCTCGGTTGGCCTCCCTGTCTTCCGTCGACTCGTAGTAGTCCGCCCCCATGCAGACTACACCGTCGAGGTTGGCGCCGCTCTCGATGATGGTCCTGATCCCCACGATTGAGTTTGCGATATTGGCGTTCGTGATGATGCTTCCTTCGGCGGCGAGCGACTGCGAAATAGTGCTGTAGTTGATCTTCGAAGGGGGGAGGTCGCGCCGGTGGGTGAAGATGGGAGCGTCCTCCTCGTAGAGATTGAAGGACGGGTTAATCGAGGCGAGGTTTATATTCGCCTCGTAGAAGCTCTTGATAGTCCCGATGTCTTCCCAGTATCCGTCGAACAGATACGTCGTCACTTTCATGCTCTCGATGAGTGCCGGGATGAGTTCTGCGCCGAAGTCAGTGAGCGTGTTGTCCAGGGCTTTCTTCAAAGCGTTCGCCGTGAAGAAATAGATCCCCATCGACGCCAGGTAGAGGTCGCCGGCGCTTTCCAACTCCTCCTGTTCCATGATCTTCTGAGGAATAGCCATGGCCGAAATGTCCTGGTTTCGGGGCGGCTTTTCGATGAACCTCGTGATTCGGTAGTCAGCGTCCGCTTGGAGGATGCCGAGGCCAGTGGCTTTGTCCCGCGTGACAGGGATGGAGGCCACCGTCACATCGGCGCCGCTGGCGAGGTGTTTTTCGAACATGTCCCCCAGGTCCATGCGGTAGAGCTGGTCTCCTGCCAGGATGGCGTAGTGGCTCGGGGAATGATCCTCGAAATGGAGGAGGTTTTTGCGGACGGCGTCTGCGGTACCCTGGTACCAGTCGCTGGATTGGAGGGTCTGTTCGGCGGCCAGCAGTTCCACGAAACCTTTCGTGAACGTATCGAAACGGTAGGTGTTGTTGAGGTGCTTGTGGAGGGACGCCGAGTTGAATTGGGTGAGCACGAAGATCTGGCGCATGCCCGCGTGCATGCAGTTAGAAATGGGGATGTCGACTATTCGGAACTTGCCGCCGAAGGGGACAGCGGGTTTTGCGCGATTGGCGGTGAGAGGGTAGAGACGCTGCCCTTTCCCGCCGCCGAGGACTATCGAGATAATCTTTTCCATTTTGCTGCCCCCCGGGCAGGTCAGTTTATTCTGCTCTTTTTCGCTGGTCAAGGCTGCAAGAAAGCCTACTCTACGGCACTCCCGCGCGCCTGTGATTTTCGCTAAGTACAGAGCACGTGCATAGGCAGTTGTTGAATCTATTTCATGCTTAGGGGTAGCTGGCAACTCCTCTTTTTTCTTTGCTGAAGAGTGGAATTATCGGAATCTATTGCAGAGTCGGCACTCTTCAACAAGCCGACAAATACTCCTTGGATATCCAGGAAAAGCGTGGCATTGCCTTCGCTCAAGGTGTCGGTGAGCTTTTTTGCTCTACAAAAAAGCTGAAAGTGGTTCGTCACTCATGCGAGACCAGCTGAAGCAGCTTTTTGCAGACATCGAGAGAGGGCTGATTCAGAAGTCTTGGGTGATTGAGTTCAGCCGAATAAGCCGTGATGTCGAAGATACCTCTTTTGTCAAGAATCAAAACTCCTGCGGGAAGCTCACCCTGGAACTTTTCCTCATGAGCGTTCATCTCGTCCTGAAGGAACCTGGAGAAGGTGTCCTGGAAGACGCTCCTCATCAAGGAAGATGGTTTGCCATGCTTCACTGTTTGTTTTTTGTTTGTGGAAGAACGAACAAAGTGTATTTGGAGTACTCACCTACAACCACAATCAGTTGGTTGAGGTCATAGATCCAAAAGACTGGTGAGGTGAATCTTGGAGGATGGTTCTTTTTTGCTTCCCTCGCAGCCTTCACTTTTGCCATCACTTCTTCCTTCTAGTGTAAAGTTAAATGGCCATATAAAGAACATGTATTTCATTACTATGGAACAGAAAGGACAGCATTCGGAAAACTTCTGAGAGTAGATCATCCTTGGACCTTTCTCCGCATGCGTCCAGATTTGTAGCACTCAAGGCTGGCGATGTTGAATTTGCGGGGTACACCGATCTGGGTTGGGATTCAAATAGGCCGCAAAGAAAATAGGGGATGCCTGAACGCTATTTCGTCCCGCTGGTTCAAGCTCAAGAGGGCCCACAGCTTTGAAACCTACCCCTTATCAAGAGCGGATTGTACCTCCTGCGGTGTTCCGGTCTTTACTAGCTCAAAGAAGTCTGGCGTCTGTGCATACGCCGAAGCCGCCAATAGGCCCGTAGCAGCTACGGCGATGACTATTCGTTTTTTTTTCCACACCTCTGACACGGACAGAACTGGACCTATCACCCATGACCTCTTCTACACAGAAGATCTATTGGCTCTTTGGGGCCCCCACACCAGTTCTCTTATCACTGTGGCGATTCAAGACATCGACGATGTGTTTCACGGCATGACTCAATCGTTCCAGACTTGCAGTCGGATCGTTCAGCAGCTGCCACTCCGACTCTACTTGGGGTTGCGGACAAGAAATCTCGGGGTAAATCTCCTGTGAGAAGCCGCCTGTACGGCTGATTGGTACGATTGTTGCCCGGTAGTTTCTCGCTACCTGCGCCTCGTGAGCGGTGCCAGGCCCACCCTCAATCGAAAGATACACGCTTGACAATCGTCCTAGAATCTCCCGGCGGTCTTCCATGTTGTCGCCGCCGTGAAGCGTGATTCCATAGTCCCAAGCATCAGAACCCCGAGGAAGGATATGGTATATATGAGCGGTCTTGTTGTGCCGTTCCGCAAGAAAGCTTCTACCGACCGCTTCGGCAACTCCGGGCATGCCTCCAGTGATCAGCACCATGCCTTCTAACCCGGCAAGTTGCGTCCCCACGGTTACACAGATCTCCTCAGTGTCATGTCCCCAGAAGGTCGTGCTTCCAACTACGGCAACACGTGGGCCAACTGGTAGCTGTTTTGAGATTACATCCGCTTCGCGATCATACTGCCCTGGAGTCATCCTTGAATCCTCAGGCCCTTCATTTTTGCATTCACCGAAGCCACCGATAGGACCGCAAGGTGGCAGTAAAAAGCTTTCGCCTGTTCACTTTGAACCTCTGTGGCAGTATCGACTCTACAACGTCACACTTGGTCCTATCAAGAAGTGGAGTCGACTATCACGTTGCCGTTTTGTTTACCCATCTGACCGTCACCGTAATACAATAAGAAAATACAGGGAGGGGCTAATGAACACACTGAACAGCGTCTTGGTGGAAGGTTTTCTAGTAGCTGACGCAGGGTTGGTTACCACGGTGAGGGGTGTCGCGGTTTGTCGTTTCAAGGTCGAGCACTATTGGTTGGAGAGAGATGAGTTAGTGAGGAAAGTCAGTTGCTTTGAGGTTGCTGCTCACTCACGGCTTGCAGAGGTCTGCCAAGAAGGGATTGGGAGTGCTGGTGGTTGGACGTCTGGATGGCTGCCAGAGGAAAAGGTGAGCCAAGAAGAGGTGCATAAAATAAGAAACAATTGCCTAAGGAGCTCTGCTGCAAGCAACTGTCATTTTTGAATGGTGTTTCTCTGCACGTAGCGGGTCGTGTCTGAGGGCCCCGTTGCTGCCTGCCTTGCGGAATGGAGCGGGCAGCCTTTGAATGTGACTGCAATAGCAAGGCGTCGGGGAGCTACCCGGCCGACGGCTTCGGCCCATCTCCGAAGGCCCGAGCGTGAGAGCATGATTGTATTGCTCCCCTTCTTGGCCGCCCCAGGCCACTGATCTATCTGTGATTCCTTTCAACGTCACTGGGGGCATGCCATAATCCGGCAGATTCTAGCCGTAAACCCTGATGCCTTTGCGCATTAGTGAGAATGATCAGCACAAAAGGGGCTGGTGGTCGCTTTCCATCGTGTGTCAGCGGGGATTGGCCTTCCTCCTCCTTAGAGGCGCGGTCATTGAAGAGTCGTCGTAACATTTTCGCGCTGCCTCTCCATTTCGCTTGTGAGGAACTCGAAGCCTGAATGCGACGTCCGAGGTCCCACGAAAGAGGTCAGGGCGACCATGCGATTGGACAATCTTCGGGCATCTGAGTCCCTTTCCCGGATGACGGCCTCGTGTTACAATTGGTCGGGAGGGGCGAATGCTCACCGACGTGATCGCGCAGCTTCGCGTGGATCATGAGTTTATGGACAGGGTCACGCACTGGGAAGTGATCCCCGCGCGTGAGGGCAAATATGCGGACATCCCCCTTGGGGTGGATGAGCGCATACGTTCCGCCCTCCGCTCACGCGGCATAGATCGGATCTACAGCCACCAACTTGTCACGTGGAGCCTCGTCCGCTCAGGAAAGAGCGTCGTACTAGTCAGTCCGACGGCCTCCGGGAAGACCCTTGCCTACAACCTCCCCGTACTCCAGGCGCTCTTGGAAGACCCTGATGCCAGGGCGTTGTATTTGTTCCCCACCAAGGCGCTCTCCCAGGATCAGCAGTCGGAGCTGAACGAGGTCGTGCTCGGGGGGGAGATCCCGGTTAAGGTGTTTACCTATGACGGGGACACACCGGGCTCTATCCGCATTTCCGCCCGTGACGAAGGGCGGATCATCATCACCAACCCCGATATGCTCCATACGGGGATCCTTCCCAACCATCCCAAATGGATCAAAGCGCTGAAGAACCTTCTGTATGTCGTGATCGACGAGATGCATTCCTATCGGGGCGTTTACGGGTCCCACATGACGAGCGTGATCCGCAGGCTGAAGAGGATCGCGGCGTTTTATGGCTCCACGCCCGTGTTCATCTGCTGCTCGGCAACTATTGGGAACCCACATGAGCTGGCCCGACGGGTCCTGGAGCAGGAGGTGACTCTGGTGGATGAGAATGGTGCGCCGTCGGGCGAGCGGCATTTTGTCCTGTACAACCCGCCGCTCGTGGACAGGGTTCAGGGGATCCGTAGGAGCGTGGTCCTTGAAAGCCAGCGTATTGCAACCCGGCTCCTGAAGATGGGCGTAAAGACAATCGTCTTTGCAAGGTCTCGTGTACGCACGGAGTTGATTGCTACCTATATCAGGGATTCCTTGAAGAACTTTTATACCGAGAACCACGGGATAACGGTGCAGTCTTACCGCGGCGGCTATCTCCCCAACGAGAGGCGCGCAATCGAGAAGGGACTGCGTGACGGGAGCATCCAGGGGGTCGTATCCACCAATGCTCTGGAGCTGGGCATCGACATCGGCGGGCTGGATGCATCCATCATGGCGGGGTTCCCGGGCACCATCGCGTCTTCATGGCAGCAGGCGGGAAGGGCGGGCCGTCGCGCCACCGTTTCCCTATCCATTCTCGTCGCCTCATCGTCTCCTACGGACCAGTTCGTGATCCAGCATCCCGAATACTTCTTCTCCCGCTCACCTGAAAACGGATACATCGACCCTGATAATATCTTCATAAAAACGGATCAGCTGAAATGCGCCGTGTTCGAGCTTCCTTTTGCAGACGGGGAAAGCTTCGGCGAAGGCGGGCGGGACTTGTTGGAGTATCTTTGTGGAGAGGGTGTCATCCGTCATACCGGCGGCAAATGGTACTGGGCTGACAGGTCCTACCCAGCGGAGAACGTGTCCTTGCGGACCTCAACCCCCGAGAACGTGGTGATCGTCGACACCACGAAAGAGAGGGATGAGGTCATCGGTGAGATGGACCTCGTTTCGGCAAAGCTGCTCGTTTTCGATCACGCCATCTATATCCACCTGGGGGACCAGTTCGTGGTGACAAGGCTGGACCTTCAGAATCGCCGCTG
>Ga0326727_10027051_pt1 | contig 10568 bp, 5 predicted proteins | sample MB2enrmetagenome_FD_207643 | JGI IMG/M metagenome (GOLD analysis project Ga0326727, IMG submission 207643) | Lab enriched peat soil microbial communities from McLean, Ithaca, NY, United States - MB29MY | ecosystem: Environmental > Terrestrial > Soil > Wetlands > Peat | place: USA: New York... | reverse complement strand
TGAATTCGTGGGACTTTCCTTTGAAGATCGATTCAGCTTACTCGTGGACTCCGAGTGGACCTCCAGAAAGAGTAATCGCCTGAACCGCTTAATACGCAGCGCCGAATATTCAATCCCTGATGCCAGCAATACGCGTTTCTATGCCATCGCCAAATTCCGCCAAGCGGTCCGTTACATCTTCAGTTATAAACAACTGCTGCGGGTCAATATCGCCTTGTTTCACGTATTCTCGTGTGCGGGGACCGTGAAAGCGAAGAATTTGCCAATAAGATAACTGACGTCATGCTAAAAGTTTAACAATGCATGCAAAGTGGGCATTCTGGAATAGGTGCCCGCTACTCGTATAGGCTCCGCTTATAACAATCCCAGCAGAGGATCTCACAGTTAACAAGACTATCATCGCCTTTCCGATCAATACGATGAGGTTCCCATCTACCCTGGGCTTCCTGACCTCTGTTAAAGAAAACCAATGGTTGACCGCATCTAACGACGTTGTGGTTATGCGTCCATCTTCTGCACTCACATTTGCCACCCGACCTCTTCCAAGCCTGTTCTAAAACATTTTCCGCGAAAGCCATTATCAGACCTCTTTAAGCCGAACAACTCCAGTGACATTATAACATTAAGGCACCTGGGTCAATGGTGGTCGCATAGGATCGATTTCAGGGTTGTCACATCAATGAAATCAATGAGGGCGCATCATATGAATTCATCAAGCTGGTGGACTTAGAAGAATGGAAAACGGATTAATGATACTCTGACGGTAGTACGCCATGGTTGACAGAAACAGATTCCGAATGTATAGTTTTTGTTAACCGGGTGCTACTTGATCCTGGGAAAAAGGAACAATGGAACAGAAAACAGTTCATGTTAAGATTCCAGGTGACATCAAGAAGATGCTGCTCACTGACGAACAAGTGCTTCTGTCCGTCAAACAATCGCGGTGGAAAGTCCTTTTCTTCCCGGATACGATAGTTGTGACTAGCCAGCGCGTAATCAGGTATTCACCATCAGGTTTCCTGGGCATGCACAAGGACATCGAGGACTACCGGTACGAAGACATGGCCAATTTCAAGATCAGCAGAGGACCATTTTTCGCTAAGATAACCATCAGCCATAGGTTCATGAGCGAGAGCCTGATTCTGGATAACCTCCCCAAGAATTCGATGAGTGCTATTTCGAGAGCGGTGGAAGAGAACATCGGGCGGGTCCGGGGCAGTACCACCGCAAGAGTAACAGCGACCGACCAGCCCCAGGATGCCTTGAGTGTACTCAAAATGCGTTTCGCTCGGGGTGAGATAACTAAAGAACAATTTGAAGAAATGCGCCACACGCTGGAATAGTGCATATATCGCACCTATGGCATTTATAGTTTCGCCGCATACAATCTGCCGGCCATTTACTTCATAACAAGGAGCTGATTTTTGCTTACGATACTATCTATCACTTGGTTAGTATTCTGGGGTTACTGGCTAATTTCTGCGGTGACGTCTTACGCTCCCGTACAACGACGTGAATCACATGTCTCACGTGTGCTATACGGAATTTTTATCATATTAAGCATGCTGATCCTCTTTTGGGCACAAAGCAACTCAGCTTACCGTTTTGTCCCTGATACGACGGTAGTGAAGGTAGTCGGCATCGTCATCACATTCCTTGGCCTGGGTTTTGCAGTCTGGGCCCGTGTGTACCTTGGGAAATACTGGAGCGGCAATGTTACGATCAAAGTCGAACATAAACTGATTAGAACCGGTCCATACAAGTGGGTACGTAATCCAATTTATACCGGAATCATAATCGCCGTCATCGGATCAACTATAGCTGACGGAGAATTGCTGGCATTATTGGCAATTGTACTCATCGTGATTGGTTTCCTGATAAAGATACGGATGGAAGAGAAATTCCTGCTCGAAGAATTCGGTGAGGCGTTTATCCAATACAAGAAAGAAGTAAAGTCTCTAATACCGTTTGTGTATTGAAAAAGCTAGCAGTCTTTAATATGGTTGGCTATGCCAGTGGTTGTCGATAAGGTTGTGACATAGTGTCATCCGCCGTCCTGAGTCGAGCAAAATAACAAAGTACATTCGTGACACAGGTTCACTGCGCCACCATTCATCGTCGATACGCCAACAGTCTTCGACGGCGACAAAAGAATGCCGTTGTTTTAATTTAATGGCAACCGGTGAACCGGAAGGATCTTCTTCCACAAATAATGCTTCCGGCATGTTTAATGGCTTACTTGCATTGGTACTCATTGCCTTTTTAGTATCGTTATCCATCGTTTCGTTTCCTTTATGTTTAATAATCATTGCCATGTCTATTTGGTTTCTTTTGTTGAAAACTAGTGTTTTAAATAATAATAGAACAATTGTACTATTGTCAAGTGCCATAATAACTTACCATAAAAATTGGGGAGGATAAGTGATTTTAGTTAATTAAACTGGCCTTGACCGAAATAAAGGACGAATGATAACATTGATGCCATATATGTAGTATTATGTATGAATTATCATTAGCAGGATGCAATGAACTACCGTTCGTAAAATGGCCACCTGAACGGTGGGGAGCAACTGGTGAAACCGATCTTGAATAAGGTCGGTTTTTTGTTGTATTAAAGGGAGAAAAACATATGAAAAAATTAATGCGGCCTAGTCATAGTATTGGTTTCAAAACGCATCTTTTTGTAGTAGCTTCAATTGCAATTACCACAATTTTGCTTTTTACCTTGTTTGGAAATTTGGATATCCATAAAGTCGAAGCGGCACCATCATTGCCAGCAGGAATTATCACTTCTATTCCCATCACGTTAACGAATAACCAATCAGTTGCGACGCCGTCTCCGTTCCAGCAAATGGTTAATATTGACAGCGCTACATACAATTCTGATGAAGCATCAAATCTACAGAATGTGGAGTTTTACGATGGAACAGGTTCTGTTATTCCAAGTTGGCTCGAATCTGGAAACAGCAACTCATCAACGGATTCAGTATACTGGTTAAACCTAGCCAATGGTATACCGGCAAACTCAAGCATTACGGTCTATATGGGGTTTGCAGCTCCGACCACCAATCTTTTAAGTAACCAATTAACGGGTGAGGCTCCTCAGCTGAGTCCCATAATTGGTGAATACGATAATGGTGGAAATGTCTTTAATTATTATGACAATTTCGGAAGTAGTGCATCTGGATGGACTGCCAGTGCTGGGGTATCCCCATCCATAGACGATGGATTAACCGTTAACTTCCCACAAAATGGTTATCTAGTCGGGCCACTTGAAAATCCGGGCACAGCATTTGATGCAGATGTAACTTTGAATCCTGGAGAAGTAAACATCGGCTACATAAATACCAGCGAGACGACAAACTATCTTGGAAATCCTGCATGGGCAGGCACGGTTATAAGAGAAGCGAGCAATAATACCTATCCTGATCAAATGGATCAAACCGCAGAGGCAAATTCGAGTGGCAACGTATCCGGTAGCATTATTCCAGGTTCAGAATCAATAACCGGGATATTCACAATCATGCCAGTTTCCACATCAAGCTCATTCCAATCAATTAATTATAGCGGAGGATCGTCTACCCAACCGATCACTACTAATGCCCCGCAGTACCCCTGCCAGGTTGGTTTTGCTTTAATGAGCGCCGACAGTGTAGCCAACGGTATGGATGTTCAGTGGGTTCGAGTAAGAGCGGCACCACCCAACGGTGTTATGCCGCTCGCGAGTGTTGCAGGAAATTTGCCCTTAACTGTTACAAGTTTGATTTCATCGGCCAACCCTTCCACTTCTGGTCAGTCGGTGTCATTTACGGCTATTGTGAGCCCAAATCCTGATGGTGGCACAGTACAATTTCAGGATAACGGCAATAATTTGGGCAGTCCGGTAAGCCTAAATAGTTTTGGCGAGGCAAATTACATTGATAGTACCCTATCCACCGGAAGTAACAACATCAAAGCGGTTTACAGTGGAGATAACAATTTCGCATCAAGTACTGGAAGTTTTGCCGAGGTGATAAACTCAAGCACCGGCCCTTGGATTAATTTCGGCGTCACCGGGATGACGGGCCTATGTATATCCATAAATGGAGGCACGCTACCGAATTCGGCTGTGCCTGGTGCTGTAATTACTGGCGTTGTTTGGAACTGGGGAGATGGGCAGACGATGGCCGGTTGGATGCTCGAAACCCACACGTATAGCCAAAATGGCACATACACTATTACGGCTACCTGCACGCAATCCGATGGACAGAGTAGTTCGCTTTCAGTCCCGGTGACAGTTAATGGCTCAGCAACGCCAACCACAACTGCTTTGACTTCATCTGCCAACCCGTCAGTATCGGGCCAGTCAGTAACCTTCACAGCCAGTGTAAGTCCAGTTCCTAATGGCGGCACGGTATTGTTTCAAGTTGATGGTACTTGTAACACTGGCTTTGTAACTCTAGATAGTAATGGCCAGGCCATTTTTACTCCTTCTTCTCTTCCTGCGGGTAGCCATAACATTGTGGTCTCTTATAATGGGGATGAGAATTTCGCATCAAGTACTGGTACTGTTACTCAAGTAGTAAACACTACAATAGCCCCAACAATCAATATCTGGATCACTAATATAGGCGGATTATGCGTATCAATCAATGGTGTTACATTACCCACCGCTCCGGGGGCTGTAATTACTGGCGTTGTTTGGAACTGGGGAGATGGGCAGACGATGGTCGGTTGGATGCTCGAAACCCACACTTACAGCAAGCCTGGAAATTATAAAATTACGGCAACTGCTACCGATTCCAATGGGCAAAGTCAGATGGCTTCGATCCAGACTGGTCTTCTCAGTGGGACTGCAACACAAACCACGACTGCGCTGACTTCTTCTGCTACGTTGACTTCTTCATCTTACCAGTCAATTTTTGGCCAGTCCGTGACGTTCATAGCCAGTGTAAGTCAAACTGATGGTGGTGGAACTGTTCTGTTTCAGGATAATGGTGCTTGCATAAGCAATCCTATAACCCTTAATAATGAGGACCAAGCCGTTTTTACTACCTCCTCGCTTCCGGTAGGTAGCCAAGTGATTACGGCGTCTTATAGCGGGGATAATAATTCTTCGTCCAGTAGTGGTACTATTAATCTAGTGGTAAATTCCACACTAGATCCTACAATCAGTTTAGGCACTGTTAATGTAACAGGGTTATCTGTATACATTAACGGTATTACGTTACCGACTGTTGCTGGCGCTACAATCGCTGGCATTACCTGGAACTGGGGAGATAATAGCCCCACTATGACCGGTTGGTTTCCCGAAGCCCATACTTACAATCAGAGCGGAACCTTTACCATTACGGTCACCTCCCTGGATTCCGCCGGACGAAGTCAATCGGCTTTTACCACGGTTGCAGTAAGTGGAACACCAAGTCCAACGATCAACCTTCCTGTTTCAGCGGGAAATACTAGTGTTACTGGTGCGGCAGTGCCCAATGCCATAATTGTACTCAGTATTAATGGGACGGCACAGCCTACTATGACATCAGATGCAACAACTGGTGACTGGATTGTCAGTGTCACGGCGCTAACCGCGGGCAATACGATCTCAGTAACCGCCCAGCTAACGGGACAATCAGTGAGCGTCCCAGCTTTAGTAACATTGGCGCCACCATTAAATAGTGCCGCCGACCTAACCAATCTGGTCGTTGCCTCTCCTCATAGCAACCCGTCTACTACTTTTTATCCTACAACATATAATTACAGCTATACAGTAGCTGATATGCTAGCTGATATCACCCCAAACTGGACACAGAGCAATGCCACTGTGACCGTTGATAATACCACCAACACCACCCCCAATGCACAAACCGCTACTAGTGGTGCCCTGCTTGCAGTCAATCCCTTGCTACCAGGCCCAAATGTTATCACCATCACGGTCAACATGCCGAACGCAATAGAAATTTATACTATTGTCGTTACCAGGGTGACAGGTCCGTTAATTAACATTGTAGTCACGCCCGGTCCAACAACCGGTAATTTGGCAGTAGCTGCGACCCAACAGTTTACGGCTACCGGGATATATCAGGATAACACACAAGTGGATCTTACCAATAGTGCGGTATGGGCCAGCGATAATAGCAACGTAGCTACGATAAATTCTTCCGGATTGGCTACCTGTGTGACTACCGGAACTGCCTATATTTCTGCTAGTTTATCAGGCGTTACCAGCCCTGCCATAGGCTTAACCGTAGGTTCTCCATCAGCTTCACCCGCCAGTTCAAACATCTCAAATCGAACTGAGTCACTAGCTAACGGTAATGGATTTATCACTAACGCAAACGGAACTAACACCTACGGGGTTGGCTGCATCGTTGGCCTTAAATCTGACGGTACAGTTGTCGCCACAGGCACAGACACTTACGGGGATACCGATGTAAGTTCTTGGACGGATATAACCCAGGTGGCCTGTGGATATTATTTCACTGTGGGACTCGAGGCCAACGGTACAGTTGTCGCCACTGGAGAAAATAATTTTGGACAATGTGACGTAGCATCTTGGACCAACATTATCCAGGTAACTGCCGGGGAATATTTCGTTGTTGGACTAGAGTCCAATGGAACTGTGGTATCCGCGGGATTTAACGGTTGGGGGCAATGTAACGTTGGTTCCTGGACGAACATAGTACAGTTATCAGCTTTTGCTAGTTTTACCGTGGGACTTGAATCCAATGGCACCGTTGTTGCAACAGGGCTTAATAGCTTTAATCAGTGCGACGTAAACACTTGGACAGGGATTACACAGGTGGTTGCTGGTGGTGTTTTTGCAGTTGGGTTAGAATCCAATGGTACGGTTGTGGTTACGCCGGGGCCGATAAGTCAGAGTAGCGTGGGTTCATGGACAGGTGTTACTCAGTTAGCCGTGGAGGGCGCGAATGGTTTCATAATGGGGCTGGAATCAAACGGCTCGGTGGTCTGCACAGTATCACCTACTTTCGGGCAAGCCAGCTCATGGACTGGTATTGTGCAATTGGCAGGTGGATGGGATTCTGTGATGGGCTTGAAGTCGGATGGCACTGTTGTTGCTTTGGGAAGTAATCCTGATGCAGCCGGCGCGGCATCTTGGAACTTGGGGTGCGGCACTGTAGCAACGATCCAAGGTGGTGGAGCTACACTTAGCCAAGGGGATGGGGTTACAATTGTGGTACAAGGGGTAAATACTCAAACTTCTATTGAGTTCGGGTCCACGGACTATGGCACTGTAGCACCGTCTGGTAAAAACGATCCGAATCTCGCGGTCGGATCACAGAATTATGATATCTTCGTTCTTGGGTCTAATTTTGATGCAAACGCTACAGCTACAGTTATTGTAAGAAACTCCTCCATAACGGCGGAATCAACCATACAATACCAGAATAATCAAGGAGATTGGGTTACTATAAACCCAGTAACTACCAATCTGGCTGCATCCCCTCCCACAATCTCAGGTAATGTACCAATTTCACTTTTGACTGGAACACCTTGGGTGACTGGAGTTTTAACGACAATTGCGTCGACTTCAACGTCAGGCATCAAAACAACAGCAACTTATAGTAGCAGTATTCAGACCATAACCTTAAAAGCCACCGTTGCTTCAACCAGTGGGACGATTGGCGCGGGAACAGTAACCTTTACGATATTGAATGGAAAGACTGTTATTGGATCTTCAGTGACATCAGGTACGGTTAGTGGAGGTAATGCTGGCGTAGGCTACGTGCTACCTGCTGGAACTGCAGCTGGCACTTACACTATACTTGCATCTTATAACGGGAGTCCAAACTTCAATGCCAGTAGTGACAACACTGCCAGTCTGACCGTAAATCAGGCACCAACTTCCACGTTGGTTACTTCCTCCGTTAACCCATCAGTCTTTGGACAGTCTGTAACCTTCACGGTTACGGTCAACGTCGTAGCGCCTGGAGCAGGTACGCCAACCGGCACGGTGCAATTTGTGTTGGATGGAAACAATTTTGGTTCGCCGGTAAGTCTTGCTGGTGGTAGTGCCACTAGTAGTGCTATTCCCACTTTGTCAGTTAGCACTCACAAAGTCAGCGCCGTATACAATGGAGATACTAATTTTACTACCAGTACTGGGACTCTTTCCGGTGGTCAGGTTGTAAACAAAGCAACCTCGTCTACTGTTGGGACCAATACTACATCAACCTATAGCGGTAGTAATCAGGCAGTAGCCCTGTCAGCTGCAGTAACTGCAGTAGGCGAGACAGTTAACGAAGGAACCGTTACCTTCACAGTTCAGAACAAAAATAACGCTGTAATTGGGAAGCCCGTAACGTCTGGCACAGTGAACGGTGGTAGTGCCAATGCTAGTTTTACACTCCCTGGTGGTACGCCAGCTGGTACTTACACTATCATCGCAACTTACAGCGGTGGCCCCGACTTCAATACAAGTGATAATGGCAAAAGTCCTGCGCAGTTAGTGGTAAATAAGGCCCCCGACCATACATTTGTGATTTCGATACCCAATCCGTCAACATACGGTTCTCAGGTAATATTTACGGCTTTAGTAATTCCGTCATCCATTAATCCTGCCAACATCATAACCAACACCAACGGCGGCACTGTATTGAACACAAGCTCTCTGGCAACAATACTGGGAAGCTATATACCTACCGGTTCCATAACTTTCATGGATGGAACGACACAATTAGGCACAGTTAATCTCAGCAAACTAGGGTTCGTCACGCTTACAACTCCTTCACTAAATGCTGGCAGCCACACGATAACCGCTCTATATTCAGGTGATACAAACTACCTTACTAGCACTTCGAGTTCATTATCCCAGGCAGTGAATAAGGCTAATACTACATTGGCCCTTGCTTCTTCGGCTAAACAGGCCAAGTCAGGGACGTCGGTAACGTTTAATGTGACAGCCAGCGCTGTTCCCCCAAGTACAGGAACACCTATCGGAACGGTGACATTTAAGAATGGTACTTCTACATTAGGGACTGCTACTTTGAGCAACGGCAAGGCGACATTTAGCACTTCTTCGTTGCCTGTAGGAACTGATCAAATTACAGCGGTCTATGGTGGCGACGGAAATTTCAATGGCGGTACATCAAATACTGTCAGCCAAACCATAACCAAATAATATTGTACTAACACAATTTTTAGGAAGGTTTAATCCCTATAAAGGGAACGAATATAGGAAGAAGCAGATAAGCATGATACCATATCATATCGGTCGAACAAAGCACACACGTATAGCGGTCTTTGAAGATACTTGCCCTATATGTAGACAGAGAGCACGCATATCATTAACTAAACGAGAAATGTTTGACGCGATTGTTATCATTCCAATGTGGAAAAAAGATTTCCTGAATGCTTTTGAAAGAAGGCACGGATGAAGTATAAGAGCGGGCTAATACCATTTAAAAGGTCATTGGCTATTTTACTGGCAATGATGATTGCCAGTTTGGCAATGATAATACCGGCATTACCGGTGTCAGCCGTAGCGGTTCCGGTGACCCTGTACCCGACCTCCGGACCGCCCGGTACGGACGTAGTAATCCTGGGCAATTTTACGGAGGGTAGTACTTACACCGTGACGTTCGGGGCACTGACGCCGGTGGCCACGGGAATCGTGATTGGAAAAGGGAATGTCGGCTCATTTGACTTGCCTGACTTGCCCAGGGGAACGTATAGCGTCATGGTGACATCATCGGCGGGGGATAGTGCAACATTACCTTTGCCGACTTTCACTATATCGCCGCAGATTTTTCTCAGTGCCGCTACCGGCGAAGTGGGCGACCAAATTGATATCAACGGTAATGGTTTTAATGCAAATCAGAACATCAGCATCAATTTTGATACTATAAATATCGCTGTGGTTGCTTCTAACGGGCAGGGTGTTTTCTCAAATACGGTTATTACCATACCGCAATCTCCAGCCGGCAGTCACCTGATCACTGCCAGTGACCAGAGTGGTGCGTCACCGGGTGTCTCTTTTAGTATTTCACCTGAAGTGACCATGTCCGCCAGCGAGGGATCGGTCGGGTCGACGCTTATTATATCAGGTACAGGGTTTGCCGGTTCGGAGCTGATTGCGTTCTCCCTTGACAATAAAGGTGTCAATGCTCTTGATGCCCCCATCAGCACTGAGCCAAACGGTGAATTCACCAATGTCAGTCTGGTGATACCGACAGTTACGGGGGGAAGCGCCACGATCAAGATTGAAGACTCCTCATCGGACACAGCGACCGCCAGTTATTTGGTAGACTCGACGATAGCAGTGATTCCCAATAGCGGACCGGCCGGAACTAAGGTGACAGTTGACGGTAATGGCTTTCAATCCATCTCCAATAGTCCCATTACCATCACCTACAATGGGACAGTCATGAATACCAGTCCGGCATCACTGATCGCGGATGGGAACGGCGGTTTCGCAGCTAATTTTATGATACCTGCGGCGGCAAATGGCGTGGCAACAATTACTGCCAACGATAATCTCGATACTGCCAGTGCCAATTTTTCGGTTGTTGTTCCTACCGCCGTTAAAAGCGTGGCGAATGTTGTTTTTAGTGTCTTAAAGGGACCGGTGG
>Ga0326727_10027050_pt1 | contig 10569 bp, 7 predicted proteins | sample MB2enrmetagenome_FD_207643 | JGI IMG/M metagenome (GOLD analysis project Ga0326727, IMG submission 207643) | Lab enriched peat soil microbial communities from McLean, Ithaca, NY, United States - MB29MY | ecosystem: Environmental > Terrestrial > Soil > Wetlands > Peat | place: USA: New York... | reverse complement strand
GGACGGCTGCGCCGATCTGTTCGTTGGCCGCTACGTCAAGTTCGATCCCAAGTACCGCGCCTATTACGCCGCCGACAACTATCCGGGGCCGCTGGATTACGAGGGCGAGACCAACAAGCTCTTCCACAACAACTGCGACGGCACCTTCACCGATGTCACAGACAAGTCCGGCATCGGCGCCTTTGTGGGCCGCACCATGGGCGTGACGGCGGCGGACTTCGACGGCGATGGCTGGGACGATATTTACGTCGCCAACGACCGCACGGAGAACTTCCTCTTCCACAACAAGCACGACGGAACCTTCGAAGAAGTGGCCAACGAAACGGGAACGGCTTTCGGGCAGAACGGCGAGTCCACTTCGTCCATGGGACCGGTGTTTGCTGACTTCGAAGGGCGCGGCACTCTCGACCTGTGGGTAACCGACGGGCGCTATAACCGCCTGCTGCACAATGTGGGCAAGGCTGGTTTTGAAGATATGGGCGCGTCCAACGGCGTCTCCCAGACCAACGCGCAATACGTCAGTTGGGGCACCGGCGTCTACGACTTCGACAACGACGGCCTGCTCGACATCCTCATCTTCCACGGCGGTCTCATTCACCTCATCCCGCAGGAGCACACGCTGTTCCGCGGAACAGGCAACGGCCACTTCGCCGATGTTTCAGAAGCGGCCGGCCCGGTGTTGAGCGTGCGCACCACGGCGCGCGGCGCCTGCTTTGCCGACTACGACAATGACGGCAAGGTGGATGCCTTTGTGGTGAACCTGGGCGCCAAGGGAACGCTGGTGCACAACATCTCCACCAATACCGGGCACTGGCTGGCCATCAAGCTCAAAGGAACCAAGAGCAATCGCGACGGCATTGGCGCGCGGGTTGAGGTTTTTGCGGCGGGCAAGCGCCAGACGCAGGAACGGGTGGCCGGCTCCGGCTATCTCTCGCAGAACGACGACCGTCTGCACTTCGGGCTGGGCGCAGCCGCCACCGTGGACAAGCTGCTGGTTCACTGGCCCAGCGGGCGTGAGCAGACGCTGGAGAAACTCGCCGTGGATCGCGTTCTCACCGTGGAAGAACCGAAATGAAGGGGACTGAAGTGAGCTGGCGCAATCTGAGCGGAATCCGGAGCGTTGCCGTCGCCGGCCTGGCGCTGCTGGCGGCCGCGTTCTTCGCCGTGGCGCTGTGGACCGGCCGTCCGGTTCACGCCGACCAGGGCGACGCCGCCGACGAGCAGTTGGACTACGCTTCGCCGCTCGAGCTTCTGCTCTCTCCCGATGGCGCGCGGCTGTATGTGCTCTGCCAGCAGAGCGGCGAGATTCGCGTGCTGGACGCTTCCACCTATGCGGTTATCAAAACCATTGCGGTGGGCCGCGTGCCGCGCGGATTCTCGCTCTCGGCGGACGGCAAGCGGCTGTTTGTCACCAACTCCTGGGACGATACGCTCTCGGTGATCGATACCGGCACGCTGGCCGTGGCGGCCACCTGGCCGGTGGGCGCGGAGCCCTCGAGCGTGGTCGAGGATCGAGCGGGCAAGCGGCTGTTTGTGGCCAATCGCATCTCCGGCGACATTGCCGTGCTGGATGCCGGGACCGGCGCGGAAGAGAAGCGGTTGCTGGGCGGCCGCGGCTCGAGCTATCTGACGCTTTCGCCCGATGGCGCCCGCATCTATGGCACGCACATCTACCCCAATCCTTCGCCGCGGCCGACCGAGCAGGGAAACCGGGTGATGCCGGAGTCGGAGATTACGGTCATCGATGCGGCGCGCGCCGTGGTGGTGGATCGCATGCCGCTGCACGCCATTGCCGGCGTCTTTCATGTGGCGATTTCCAACGACGGGCGCCTGGGCGCGGTGGCGGAATATCATCCCAAGAACCTGGTGCCGCTGGCCCACCTGGAGCACGGCGGAGCCTTTGCCGACACGCTCACTTTGTTTGGCGCGGACGTGGGCAAGCCGGTGGAAATTCCGCTGGACGAGCTGGAACGCTATGCCGCACAGCCCTTTGGCGTGGCCATTGCGGCGGACAAGTCGCGCCTCTACGTCACCTGCGGCGGTTCGGAGATGGTGACCGTCATCGACGTGCCCCGCCTGCTGCGCTTTGTCCACACCCACAGCGGGCCTTTTGCGCAGGATCTTTCAGCCAGCGCGAACTACGTGGTGGCGCGCATTCCGGTGGGACACAACCCGCGCGGGCTGACGCTCAGCCGCGACGGCCGCAGGCTGTTCGTGGCCAACCGGCTTGAAGACACCATCAGCGTGATCGACACGCGCGCCGATCGCGTGGCTTCCACCATTGCGCTGGCCGGGCCCAAGACCGTCTCCATCCTGCGCCGCGGCGAGCAGACCTTCTACACCGCGCGCCAATCCTTCCAGGGACAGATCGGGTGCGCCACCTGCCACATCGACTCCACCTTCGACGGCCTCACCTGGGACCTGGAGCCGGACGGCTTTGGCCGCGACATTGTGGACAACAAGATGCTCGAAGGCGTGAAGGGGACCGAGCCCTACAAGTGGAACGGCGGCAACCCCAACCTGCCCACCGAGTGCGGTCCGCGAACGGAGAAGTACTTCTGGCGGGCGGAGAATTACGGTCCTCTGACCCTCACCGACCTGGTGACCTACGTGCGCAGCATCCCCACGCGGCCCAATCGCTGGGGGCTGCCCGGCCGCGAACTCACGCCCGCGCAGGAGCGCGGCAGGGCGCTGTTTGTGCGCGATGTGGATAAGTTCGGCAAGCCGATTCCGGAGCTGAACCGCTGCTCCTATTGCCACAGCGGCCCCAAAGGCACCAACCAGAAGATCTTCGACGTGGGGACGCGCAAGGCTACGGACAATTCAGGGCTTCTCAAGTCGCCCCCGTTGACCAACATTGCGCTCACCGCGCCCTACCTGCACGACGGCTCGGCGCGCACGCTGGAAGAAATCTGGACCATTTTCAATCCCGACGACAAGCACGGGCGCACCAACGACCTGACCAAGGATGAACTCAACGACCTGATCGAGTACCTGAGGACGCGATGAAAAAGTCCGCATTCCATAGCCTCTTGATGATCGCAATGCTTCTGGCGGCACCTGCGGTGCGGCCAGCGTTAGCAACTGCCTCGCCAGCACATCATGCGGCGAAGGCCGCGTCTGCCGCACCGCAGGCGCCGCAGGTGCTGCCGCGCTATCGCTTTGAGAACTTCACCACCGCCAACGGGCTGCCCGACAATCACGTGTATTCGGTGCTGGTGGATGGAGACCGCATCTGGGCGGGGACGGACAACGGGCTGGGGCTCTATGAGAACGGCAAGTGGAAGGTCTACACCACCAAGGACGGCCTGGCTCACCGGGCGGTGCTCTCGCTGGCCCTGGACAAGCGCACCGGCGATGTGTGGGCCGGCACCATGGGCGGTCTGAGCCGCATCTCCGGCGGGCGCATCGACACCTTCACGCAGTTGAACTCCGGCCTGAGCAACGATGTGGTTTACGGCGTGTCGGTGGAGGGCGAAAACGTGTGGATCGCTACGGCCGCCGGCGCCTGCCGCCTCGATCTGCACACCAACCAGTGGTCGCTTTACAACGAGCGCAACACCCCCATGATCGAGATTTGGGTGTATGGCGTCTCGGCCGCGACCAACAAGGTCTACTACGCGGTGTGGGGCAGCGGGCTGCTCGAATATGATCAGAAGACCGGCCGCTGGGACAAGTACGAAGATCCGGACGGCGAAAACGAGATCGTCCTCTTCAAGGACCAGGGTTTGGTCCACGAGATTGTCACCTCGGTCAGCTATGTGGACAATATTGTGTGGGCAGCTACGTATTTCGGCGCCAGCCGGTACGATGGCCGTTACTGGCACAATTTCCTGACCAAGGACAGCGGGCTTCCCTCGAACTTCATCAACGCCGTGAAAGGCGTTGACGCCAACCGCGCCTGGTTCTGTACGGACAAGGGGCTGGCCTATTACGACGGCATGAATTGGGCCGTCTATACCCCATCGCTCACCACCGGCCAGCCGGTGATGACGGTGCGCGACGCGCAAGGGCACATAACGCCGGTGGCCGTGACCACCGCGCCGGCCCACAACTACATTCTCGGCATCGACTTTCAGGGCAGCGACATTTGGGTCGCCACCGCCAAGGGGTTGAGCCACGGAATTCACCAATAATACGGAATGAACCAATATGAAGGAGCAGCACAAAATGAACTCATTTGCAGATGTTTTGGAGACCATCGGGCACGCACCCATCAAGAAGCGCGCCATGACCAACCTCGGGGTACTCAACGAGGCCTATGCCTACGCCAAGCCCAGCTCGTTCTCGCGCGGCATGAGGATCGACCTGAACGGCGTGACCATCCTGCTCATTTCCGGAACCGCCTCGATCGACGAGAACGGCGTCAGCGTGCACATCGGCGACTTCAAGGCCCAACTGCGGCGCACATTTGACAACATCACCGGCCTGCTCGAGGCCGAGGGCTGCACCTGGCACGACATTGTGCGCACCAGTTGCTACCTGCGCGACATCGACCGCGACTACGACGTGTTCAACGCAGAGCGCACGGCCTTCTTCAAGGAGCAGGGGCTCGATCCGCTGCCCGCCTCGACCGGTATCCAGGCCCATCTTTGCCGCCCCGAACTGCTGATCGAAATCGAAGCCATCGCCATGTTCCGCACAGAGAAGGCCTGCTGCAATAAGGAGTAACGATGCGCAAGGGATGGATGTGGGTTGGGGCCTGCGCGGTAGCCGCCATCGGCACGGCGAGCGTTGCCGCGCAGTATTCGAGCCAGGACGCGGCGCAGGCCGCCAATACGGCTCCGATTACGGTGACGGGCAAGGGGACGTGCGCCTGTGGCGCGCATCCGCCAGGGCCGCCCAAGGACCGGGTCGTGGAGCCGTATGCCGGCGAGCCGGCGGATTTGAGCCCCTTTGAGAAGTTTGCTTCGCCCTACTTTTCCAACTACACCCATCCCAACATCTATTCCGGCGCGGGGCGGGATATTCCCGAGCCCAAGGGCCTGACCGAAGTGCGCATCGGCTTCTTCGCGCCCATCGAAAAGGGACCGGACCAGGTGTTTGGCCAGCGCATGCTGCACGGAGCGCAACTGGCTGTGGAAGAGGCCAACGCGCACGGCGGCTACGGCGGCAAGCCCTTCCGCCTGATGCTCCACAACGACTACGACAACTGGCAGGCGAAGGCGGTCTACGGCGACGATCGGCCCACCGACCCCACCATCTGGGGCTCGCCGTCGAATGAAGCGGTAAAGATGATCTACGACGACCACGACTGGGCGATCTTCGGGTCCATCAGCTCCGAGTCGACGCACATCATCCTGCGCGTCGCCCTGCGCGCCGAGATTCCCATCGTCAACTCGGCCTCCACCGACCCGACCATTCCCGAAACGTATATCCCCTGGTACTTCACCGACCTCCAGGACGACCGGGTGCAGACCTATACGCTGGCGCGGCGCATCTTTACCGAGCTCGGCCTCAAGCGCGTCGCTATTCTGAGGGTCAACAACCGCTACGGGCGGCTGGGCGTTCCCAAGTTTCGCGATGCCTCGCGGCGGCTGGGCCACCCGGTGGTCATCGAGCAGAAGTTCCTGCCCGGCGACACGGATTTTACCCGGCAGTTGAAGGTGATCCGCGGGTCGCGCACCGACGCCATTATCCTGTGGGCCGACGAAGCGGAGGCGGCGGGAATTCTCAAGCAGATGCGGGCGCTGGGCATGAAGCAGCGCGTCTTTGGCTCCTATCGCACGCTGGGCCCCGAACTGCTGGCCAAGGCCGGCCCGGATGCCGAGGGTTTCGAGGCGGTGTTCCCCTACGATCCAACCCGCAATGATCCCAAATGGCTGGCCTTCAACCAGCGCTTTGCAGCCCGCTTCCATGAGCCGCCGGAGCAGTTTGCCTCGCTCGCCTTTGACGCCATGAACGCCCTGCTCGATTCCATCTGCAAGGCCGGCCTCAACCGCGCCCGCATTCACGACGCCCTGGCCGACATCACCGAGTACGATGGCGTAACCGGGCACATGGTCTTCGATCCCAACCAGAAGAATGTCGCCCCCATGTATCTGGGCACGGTCCACAACGGCGCCATTACCTATCGCGTGCAGACCATGGAGAAAACGCCTCCGGCCCCGGCGCCGCAGCCACCTGCGGTGGGGCAGGCGGCCCCTGCGGTGGGGCAGACGGCACCTGCGGTGGGGCAGGCGGCACCTGCGCTGCGGCAGACGCCGGCCGCACTGCAAGAGGCTCGGGTGCCCCCGGTCTCGCTTCCGAGACCTGGGACTGAACCCTACGCGCGCGTGGGCGAGGATGGGGTGAACTATGCTGGCCCCAGGCGTCCTAACCTGCCTGCGGGAGCAATGCGTCTGGTTCTCTTTGGGCCCAGGGCGGCTCAGGTTGCCCAGTCGCCCGAACTGAAGGCGGCGCTGGAGGCCGGCTCGGCCAAGGGGCAGTTGTGGACGATCCTGCCCGTGGCCAGCGATCAAAACTGGGGTGCTGCCTCCACCCAACTGGTTCACGCGCTCATGGACGAGCCCGCCCTGGCGATTGTGGCGCTGGACCGCGACTCCAGCCATCTGGCCGAGCAACTGGCGCTGAAGGCCTTTGTACCGGTGGTGGCCTTGAGCAGCGACCATGAGCTGACTTCCACCAACATTCCCTGGATCTTCCGCCTGCCTGCGCAGACCAGTCCGGAGGCGGCGTTGCGCCTGCTTGAGGCGGCTGTTGTTCGCAGCGGTCCCAATCCCGAGCGGCTGCGGGACGTGCTGGCCTCAGGGAGAGAAATCGCCGGAGTCGCCTTCCTCTCCACCGGGGAACCGCGCGCGCAATAGCGCCGGCAAGTTGATTCTTCTTCCGGCTCCTGCCGCCGCCGGCGCAGCCAGGCGCTCGCCCCCCCGCCAATGCGTCACCTCGTGACAATCTCTGCCAATCGATGTCATCATAGCGGCATTAAACGTTGGAGGCCTCGTGGCTAAGGTTCGCCTGGATTCCTGGAAGTCCATTGCAGACTACCTGGAGCGAAGTCCGCGCACGGTGCAGCGCTGGCATGGAATTCACGGTTTACCGGTTCACCATTTTGGTGGGAGCAAAGGCTCCGTTTTCGCTTATAGCGAGGAGATCGATCGCTGGCTGATGAGTCGAGTCGAGGAGACCGGGAATGCGGAAGCGGGGGAGGACGAGGAACTCGAAGCGATGAGAAAGCGGTCAATTGACTTGACCGCGCGGGCGCAGGAAATGTGGGAGACGCGCTCGGAAGAGAATCTCGAAGCCATTGCCGGACTTTACCGCAGGGCCATCGACCAGCACCCAGGCAATGCCAGGGCATTTATCGGTCTCGCCAACGCCATGATCCTGGCCGCGCTGCAAGGGGTTATGGACAGTTCTGTTGCCTATCCCTGTGCCATGCAGGCTCTGCGCCGCACCGCTCAACTGGATACGAAAGACGTTGAGGCCAGGTGCAGCGCGGCCTGGCTTGACATGGTGTACGAGCGCAAGTGGCGGCAGGCGCGGACCGGCTTTGAAGAGGTTCTGACCAGGAAGCCGCAGTACACGTTTGCCATCTCCGGCCTGTCGTTGCTGCTCATCGCGGAAGGCAACGTGGGGGACGCTTGCTATTGCGCCTGGGAGGCCTGGAAGCAAAATACGCTGATCTGTTCTCTGGGCAATCTGGTTTGTTGGGCCTATTACCTGGCCGGGGAATACGAACAGGCGCTGGAGATGATAGCTCAGGTCAGGGGCAGCGGCGGGAACGGCGCCACACTGGGGGCGATTGAGGCTCTGGTTCTTCTGCAGGCCGCCCCGCTGGCCGCGAGTGTCGCGCGGGTCGAAACTCTGGCCAATCGGTTCCCGCAGAATCCGGCCCTCCAGGGCGCTCTCGGATACGCCTGTGCGAGGTTGGGCGAGACCGGCAAAGCAGAAAAGATCTTTCAGAAGCTGGATCAGATGAGCCTGCTGAAGAAGAGGAACAGCGGATACGGCCTCGCACTTGTTTTGTTGGCCCTGGGCAAGCGCCAGGAGGCGGTCGAGTGGCTGGAGGCAGCCTTTGCCGAAGGAGCGCTCTGGAGCCTCGGATTCAGATCCGACGCCATCCTGCGGACGCTCAGCGGTTTTCCCCGCTTTGAATCGCTTCTCCGCAAGGCAGGGCCCCCGGCCGGAGACGGTCTGCACACAGCCTCTTCCTTCCCCTCCACGGCCAGGGCAATGTAGAAAGTCGCTGCTTCACGCCCACTGGACATTTGCTTCCGGCCCCCGGTATAGTGCGAGATTAAGCTTAGGCCATTCCAAAAGCCGCGCCATCTGCGCAGTTTTCGTGCCCCTTGGGCGAAGGCGAGAGGCGAAATGAACCTGGAAGACAGAAGCCGCGAGCCGGGCCTTGGCGCCCACCCCAAGCGTGCTGCTCCTGCGCCGGCGCTTGACCGCAAATGGTTTGCGGTCTTCACCATCCCGCAAAACGAGAAATCCGTAGTCAAGCACCTCGACGTGCGCGAGATCGAGTCCTTTCTGCCCACCTTCGAAACCGTCCGGTTATGGAAGAACCGGCAGCGCGTCAAGACCATACTGCCCTTGTTTCCTACCTATCTGTTTGTCCACATCAACAGTCAGGAGCGCGTCAAGGTTCTTCGCGCTCCAGGGGTCGTTCAGATTGTGGGCAATGGCCGGGAGGGCATTCCGCTTGGTGACGCGGAAATCGAGTTTTTGCGCCTGGGCCTCTGCGGAAAGAGGATCGAACCCTACCAGGAACTGGTGGTCGGTCAGAAGGTCCGCGTCAGGCATGGCGCCCTCCAGGGGCTGGAGGGCGTTCTGGTGAAACAGAAAAACAGCCTGCGATTCGTGCTTTCATTCAACATGATTCAGCAGCATGCCGCTGTCGAGGTGGACGCGGAATGTCTTGAACTGCTGGAGTACTGAACCGGCTGGGTCAGGCGGATTGCCCTGGGTTCTTCGCTCCCAGCGTCACTTCAAACCGGTACCCTGGCCGTTTGGAGTTGTCCAGATAGCGGAAAAAATCCGGCCGGAATTCATACAAGGCGCTGCGTCCAATCGCCAGATGAAAGACAGTGCCCAGCTGGAATCTCTCACAATATTGCCTGATCAGGGCCTTGCGCCGCGATGGTTCGTCAATGACGGTGACGGTCCCGCGCATTTGCACCCCGCAAATCGCCTTCCACTGTTCCGCGTGCCGGTAGACAGTGGCCGCCGCCCTGGGCGTCCTGGCCAGATTGAGGCTGTGCCTGCTGGATGGGGAAGAGAGCCAGAACAGCGAGAGCGCTTCGCCGGCAAGGTAGAACAGCGGCGCAATGCATGGCGCCCCTTGTTCATCGGTCGTGGCCAGCGCCAGCGTGCTCTCCTGGCGCAGCAGTTCCGCGATCGTTTCCAGTTGCCTTGCCGTGCTGCTCATCGCTGTGCTTCCTGAAGGTCCCTCTCCACTTTAAGGCCTGGCAGGCCGGCAGGACACGGCGTGGGAAGGCTGACGGCAGAAACAGCAAGGGCAGCCCCGATTGCGGGCTGCCCTTGCTGTTGTAACCGAACCCGAAGGTCCGAGGGTTAAGGGAGGTAGTAGCGGAAGGTGGTCCAGAACATATTGTCGATGCCCTTGGCGCCGATTCCTCCTACGCCTGACCAGCCCTCGCGAACCGCGTAGCCGTACTGGATGCCCTGGCGCAGACGGCCCTTGTCGCCCTTGTACAGGTCATACCAGTAGCCGCCGGTCATTTCCTGCACGTCGCGGGTTTGCGCGCCGCAGGAGCCGCCGGGGTAGTAGCCGGTGGAGCTGCCGTTGTAGCCGGGGTTGGCGATGGTGTTGCAGCTGGAGTTGCTCAGCAGGCGCGAACCGTAACCCACGGCCGCGGCGGAGGGAGCGCCCCAGTGGCCGCCCCATTTGCCGCCTGCGGCGATGTTGGCCGCGGTCGGTGAAGCAGTGCAGGCAAAAGCGCCGGCAGTGTTGGGGCAGAAATTCGCGGAGGGCGAGCCCAGCGTGGTGGCGCCGCTGTTGGCGTAGTCGTCGCGGCCGGCATAGTCGCCGCCGTAGTTCAGGTAGATGGACAGGCGAGGAGTCGGGTTGGCTTCCAGGGTAAACAGGCCGGAAACGTTGTGGATGGGCTCAAGACCGCCCCAGGCGTTGGTGGTAACGTCGGCCAGGGTGGAGTCGCCGTAGCGGCCCATGCCCGGTCCGTAGAGGCCCTTGGCGCCGAAGGTGAGCTTGTTGGCCACCACCGGAACGCGCAGGCTGCCGCCGATGCCGCCCAGAACGATGCTGTTTGCAAACGATCCGGCAACGGTGGAGGACGCTACCACGGCTGCGCCGGTGGCGATGTCCTTCTGGCCGCCGTACTTGACGCTGTTGGTGGTGACGCCGGGATAGACGGTCTCGTGGGCGAAGCCGGCGATGCCGAAGACTTCATAGTGGCCCCAGCCCGGATCGAAGGCGATCTTGGCGATCATGTCGGGAGCCTGATTGAAGGAGAGGTGGGCGATGTTGGTGTTGGCGTAGATGGTGTTGTAGACGGGGACCCAGGCGTCTGACGTTCCGCCCGCCGTGGTCACGGCCTGGTTGGAGTAGTTCTGGATGTAGGTCGTGGGCACGCTGGCGCTGAC
>Ga0326727_10027049_pt1 | contig 10569 bp, 11 predicted proteins | sample MB2enrmetagenome_FD_207643 | JGI IMG/M metagenome (GOLD analysis project Ga0326727, IMG submission 207643) | Lab enriched peat soil microbial communities from McLean, Ithaca, NY, United States - MB29MY | ecosystem: Environmental > Terrestrial > Soil > Wetlands > Peat | place: USA: New York... | reverse complement strand
AAGCGACGGACAATGCACCGGCGAATATCGTGAAAGTCAGTATCTTCTTCATCTGAAGCCTTTCCAACGACATTCCCGTTTTACACCTTTTCTGGAAATTGTCAAGAACCTTTAGTGGCGTCCTAATTTCAATTGATATCTCCCATTTGGATTTGTGTCACCGACCATCATGGGCCTTCTCGTGATTTTCTCCCTGCTCCACCGGTTTGCAAGCCCTTTTTCAGTAGGATAGGCGTCCCGCCTGTCCGCTCAATCGTCAATCGCCAATCGTAAATCGTAAATGAATAAACTCACCCTCGGCTATGTCCGCGTCTCTACCAACCGCGTCAAGCAAGCTGCCGCCTATCATTGTGCGGGCCAGCCCTTTTTCCCTCTTCGCCGAACCCGATGGATTTCCTATTCAACACTATTTAACGTTGATTTCACCCCTCCGCCCCGCGAAGGCTGGCTGCCGGGCCGTAGCCCCAATTCGTCATTCGTCGGAATTCGTTAGCGGGAGAGCGGGTTCAAAGGCCCGCCATCCCACACCCACCGTTCCTCCCTACCCAGGCTTCCGGAATCCGATTTGTGGCGACGGCATCCTGCGCCTGCGCTAACAGCGGGAAAACCCCGTCACGCCTTCCGTCCTCACCGGCGCCAATGATACGGATGCCCGTAAACCGGGCGATAATGCCAGCAGCCCGGAACCCATACGCGGCTGTAACCGCACACCGACCAATAACCCGGTGCCCAGACGTAGCCCGGGCCCGGACAGGCCGGAGCCGCTACCACCACGGATGGCGCAACTGCCACCGGCGCCGCCACCACCACTGGCGCAGCGGGGGCTGTTACCACCACCGGCGCCGGCAGCGGCAAACCGAATGAAAAGCCGAAGGCAACTCCAGCACGAGCAGACAAAGCAGCCGCTCCAATCATGGCGGCCACGAGCAACATTTTCGTTTTCATATGTTTCATTTTGTTGTTTTTCACCGAGGCCGCGGAATTGGCCGCTTGGCCTCATCGGCCATTACCATTTGCGGTGAGGGTTCTTGCAGGGAATATGGGAATGCTCTAACAGCCTGTTGAAAAAATTGATTTTTCGCAGGAGACGAGGTGACGAGTCTCAGATTTCCTGGGATTTTGAGAGACAAGTCAGAGACTCCTTACGTCGTCTCCTACTTTTTCAACACTCCGCTAACGAAAAAGGGCGATTTTGCGGAGGCAATGGTTGTTGGTGTCTGCCACGTAAACGTTGCCGGCACCATCCACCGCTGCACCACCGGGAGCATTCAATCGAATGTTTCCACCGCCATCTGCCGCCGTTGGCGACAAGGTGGTCACCACCCCGGCTGGGGTAATTTTCCTGACGCAGTTGTTGCCAGTGTCCGCCACATAGACGTTGCCCGCGCCATCCACCGCCAGACCCTGAGGGTTCCAAAAGCGCGCGTCCGCACCGTTGCCATCGGTGCTGCCGGCAGAACCCGGCAACCCGGCCAGGGTAATCACCACGCCGTCCAGCGTAATCTTGCGAATGGTGTTGTTTCCACTATCGGAAACATAGACACGGCCTTGGGAGTCAACTCCCACGGCATAAGGATCGTTGAATCGCGCGTCGTTGCCGAAGCCATCCGCACTGCCGCTCATTCCGGGCTGGCCGGCCAGGGTGGTTACCAGGCCCTCCGGCGTAATCTTGCGAATGGTGTCGTTGCTCATATCGGCCACCAACAAATTGCCCACTTCATCCACCGCCACGCCCCACGGATTCCGGAAGCGGGCTGCCGGGCCGACGCCATCGGCACTGCCGGGACTACCAGCCAGCCCGGCCAATGTGTGCACGACGCCGTCGGGCGTGATTTTCCGAATCGCGTTGTTGCCCGTATCCGCCACATAGACATTGCCGGAACCATCCACCGCAATGCCAAATGGCGCCCAGAATCGCGCGGTGCCGGCCATGCCATCGGCGCGGCCGTGGGCGCCGGCCGTACCAGCCAACGTGCTCACCACGCCGCCCGGTGTGATCTTTCGAACCACGTTATTGGCGGTGTCGGCCACGTAGAGGTTCCCGGCATGGTCCACCGCCACATTGTTGGGCAAATGAAATTGAGCCTGCGCCGCTGGTCCATCCGCATAACCGCCGATTCCCGGCTGCCCGGCTGCGGTGATAATGGTCGGACTGGCAGCCGACGCCGACGGCACGCTGGGCGAGGTGCTCGGGGGGACAACAACAGGTGGGGGAACCGGGGCGCTAACCGGCGGCGGAGCGACGACGGGCTGGGCGGGCTGCGAGCTGTTGCGCCAATAAATCCAGCCCAACAACCCAACCACCACCACAACTGCGGAGATCCAAACAGCCTTCGGTAACGGCAAAAACCGGCTGGATTGGTTTGATTGGATGGGACCCTTGCCTGTCTTGATGCGTTGCAAATCTGTCAGTGCATCCCGCATGTCCGCGTAACGATCGCGCAGTTCGCGGGCCATGGCTTTTTCGGCCACGGTAACCAGCCCGCGGTCCGCGGCGGGATTCAGGCTGATGATGGGTTTGGGCGGGCCTGCCAGAATCTGGTCCACAATTTCCCTGGCGCCCCGCCCCTGATAAGGGGCATGGCCGGTGAGCATCTCGTAGAGCACCGCACCGAACGAGTAAATATCGCAACGCGTATCTTCGGCATCGCCGGCGGCCACTGCCGGCGACATGTAGGGCGTGGTCCCTTCCAATTGCCGGCTGGCCACGTCCACAATCGTGTCGTTAAACACCGTCCGCGCCAGCCCAAAGTCGCCGATACACGCCTGTCCGCTGGCATCGAGCAGGATGTTGGCCGGCTTCAGGTCGCGATGAATAATGCCACTTCGATGAGCGAAACTGAGTCCCTCGGCGACCTGGGTGGCGATGTCCAAAATCGTCTCGGTATCCAGCGGATGCCCAAGTTTGATCCGGTTGGCCAGGCTGCCCTTTTCGAAGTAGGGCATGACGAAATAGGCCCCTTCCGGCCGGTCGGAGATTTCCTCCACCGGTACGATGTTCGTGTGCCGCAGTCGTTTTAAGTGGCCCGCCTCTTTGAGGAAACGGTGGACGACCTGCTGGTCGGTCACCAGGTCGGATTTGACGAGTTTGACGGCCACGTCGCGCCCGGTCTTCGAATCGCGTGCCAGAAGGACAATGCCCATGCCTCCGCCCCCGAGGACGCGGAGGATTTCGTAGTGGTCCAGGACCGCCAGTAAACCCGGACGGGATGGCGGCAAGACCATCCGCTGGGCGATCAATTCAGCCACCGGCCCCATGAAGGTGGAAACGGGCGGTGCAAACGGCGGGAGGTTGTCGCTGGGTGTGGGTTCACTCATGGCTTGGCCTCCTTGGCGCCGCTTAGTAGCTTGGCAAAGAAGTTTCGATACGATGCCGCCTCACCCCGGCCCTCTCCTCCCTTGGGGAGGAGAGGGAGTACGATGGTGCGCTGATAACGAAATTTCATTGTCGCTGAACTAGTTTCTGCGCCGCCTGGGCGAGCAATCCCTTCGCCTCTTCCTCAAGCCACGCCTGGCCGATTATCCAGCGCAGGCCGATTTGCAAGTCGGCGTCGGACAATTTGGAAATCCGCGAGTCGAGCCGAACCAGCGCGGCGGCGATACTGAGGTAGTAAAGCGCCGAGGCGATTTCGCCCGGCAGGCCGCTTTCGGGATGGTCCAGGTTCGACTTGGCGAAATCCTTGACCAGTCGCAAAAGTTCCACCGGCGGCGCGGGATGCCGGAAGAGGTCCGAAAAGCTCTTGAGCAGCAAACCTTGCGCCTCGCTCAGGGTCCGCAGCGTGGCCGCGGCGGGCACGTCCAGACCGCCCAAATCCACCTGCATAGGCGTGGACATCTGGTGCCGGAACATGGCGGACAATTCTTCCGGACGCCAAAGATTGGCGTGCCCTTCGCCGGTCGCCATCAAGGCGGCCAGCGCCGGGGCACGGCTTTTCAGCACCCATGCCGACGAATCCGATTCAGGCATATCAATTCTTTTACCCGTTACCGGCCATTTTGGTGATTCTTGCACGCCGGTATCAATTGACCATTTACGATTCTTTCCTGGTCGCCGGCCGTTTGGCCAGGCGAACCAGAAATTCCTCCAGGGCGAGGACTTCGGCCGCCGTGGCGGCGTCCTGCCGCGCATATTCTTTGATGACCTTGCTCAAATGTGCCTTAAAAATGCGTTTGGCGCTCAAAAGTGTATTGGACGCATCCGTCGGCGATTTCAGGCCGAACCGCTCGATCAATTGGTCATAAGGCACTTCCGGCGCTCCGACGATAATCGGTTCGAGCAGGCGAATGCGGAACAACTCCCAAATATAACCGCGCCGCGGCTGGTCGGCGCCGGGATTTTTGCAGTCCGCCTCCATCCGCCGCAGGGTTTCGGCCAGCACCGTGCGCGCCCAAGCCAGATCGAATTCTTCGGCGGCGGCTTCGGGCGCAGCCAGTTCCCGTTCCAAGTTCTCCAGCGGAATCGGGGCATTCTTCGTTTCCGCCAGATTCAACCGGTTTAACACGAAGTTCCGCAGGCTGGTTTTAAGAAAATCGCGAAACCGGCCCCGCTGCTGGTCGGCTTTTCGCAGCCAGCCGTCTTTGAGCAACTTGTCTTCGGCGAAATCCTGAAGCAACGTGTCGGCCTGCTCTCTCAGGCTGGGAAAAGTCGTCACCAGAAAGATCTTCAGCGGCTGCCAATACAGGCGAATGAGCCGGTCCAAAGGCATCTGCTCCGCTTGCGCTGCCCTGCCCAGTTCGGCCCAGTCGGTTCGCGGGAAGACCGAGCCCGTTGAAGGTTCATCAGCCATCGCTCGCCGACTTCTATACACCATGTGAACGGAGAAAACGAAGATTTTTGTCCGCCTGGCGCCCGGCTCACCGCCAGATCGGGGCGCGTAACTTGACACTGCTCTTATCTTCTCCCTCTCCTCCCCCGAGGGGGGAGAGGGCGGGGTGAGGAGGTCCTTGTTTACTTAGCTCGAATCCCCACCCCATCCCTTTCCATGAACCGGGGAACATTCAACATTCAACATTCAACGCACAACACCCAATGAAAGCAGAACCCTCACCTCACCCTAACCCTCTCCCCTCCCATCAGAGTCTCTACCCTCACCCTGTCCCTCTCCCATCAGAATGGGCGAGGGAATAGGAGAGGGGAAAGCAAGCGCGCAGCATTCATATTCGGAAGGTCGTGTGGCATCGGCAGGTTCAGGGGTTCATGGGGAGGGAGTCAAGCACAGCGCCCCTATCGCGCGCCTTGGGGCACGGAGCTTGACTTTGTAGCATATTCTTCCAACATCCGAGTGTGCCGCTATTCACCATTCAAAGTGAGTTCCGTTACGAAATCGTCCGCAAAATAATTGAGGGCGGCATGGGCATCGTTTATGAAGCCGAGCAGCACGGCTCGCGCAATTTTGTCAAGCGCGTGGCCATCAAGGTCATCCGCCCGAACATTGCCAGCCAGAAGATGTTCATTGAGAATTTCATCGGTGAGGCCAAGCTGGTCGCCGATTTGATTCACACCAACATTGTCCAAACCTATCACCTCGGCGAAACCAACGGGGTATGCTTCATTTGCATGGAGTTGATCCGGGGGGTGAACCTGGAGCAGTTCACCGAGCAACTGGCCCTCAAACGCAAGACGCTGCCGAAGGAACTGGCCGTGTTCATCACCAGCCGGGTGGCGCGCGGCCTGGCTTACGCCCACGCCAAGAGCGACAAGGATGGCCGGCCGCTGGGCATCGTCCACCGCGACGTGAGTTTCAAAAACATCATGCTCGCGTTCGAGGGCGACGTGAAACTCAGCGACTTCGGCATCGCCAAGGCCCGCGGGTTTTTGACCGACCAGGAGGGCGAAGTGGTGGCCGGCAAGGCCGATTATATGAGCCCGGAGCAGGCGGACTTTCAAATCACCGACAAGCGGTCGGACCTGTTTTCCGCCGGTGTGGTGCTCTCGCATTTGCTCCTGGGCCGGAACATTTTCAAAGGCGCCAACGCGGACGAATCGCGCCAGCGCATCCTGAACCAGCCGGTTCCGGATTTCCGCGCGCTCGATTCGCGGGTGGACGACCGGCTTAACGACATTCTGCACCACTGTCTTACGCGCGACCTGTCCCGGCGTTACACCACGGCCGACGAGCTGATGTACGACCTGGAATACTACATCTACCACGGCGGTTACGGCCCCACCAACGAAACTTTGGGCAAATACATCCGCGAGCTGTTTGGGCAAAACGAACCGCCCGCCGCGGCCGCATATGACGGCCGCGGCGCCACGCAGATACTCGAACACACGGCGCGCCTCCACGCCAAGAAATCACGGCCATGAAACGCGCTGCCCGGGTCGTCAAACTCGGCCTCATCCAGAGCCCCTGCTCAGCCAATCCCGATGCGAATTTGAAGCAAACGCTGGCGCTGGCCGGAGGGGCCGCCCAACGCGGCGCACAAATCATCTGCACCCAGGAACTCTTCCGCTCGCAGTATTTTTGCCAGAGCGAAGACCACGAAAACTTCAAGCTGGCCGAAACCGTTCCCGGGCCGACCACCGATGCTTTCCGCAAGCTCGCCCGGAAACATCGGGCGGTGGTGATTGCATCCGTCTTCGAAAAACGGGCCGCGGGCGTTTATCACAACAGCGCGGTGGTCATTGACGCGGACGGCTCGCTCATGGGTATTTACCGGAAAATGCACATCCCGGACGATCCCTTGTATTACGAGAAATTTTATTTTACGCCCGGCGATCTCGGTTTCTGCGCGTGGCCGACCCGTTATGGAAAAATTGGCGTGTTGATTTGCTGGGACCAATGGTACCCCGAAGCCGCCCGGCTGACGGTCTTGCAGGGGGCGCAAATACTGTTTTATCCCACCGCCATCGGCTGGCACCCGGGGGAGAAGAAAAAGTACGGCCCGCAACAGCACGCGGCCTGGGAAACCATCCAGCGCAGCCACGCCATCGCCAACGGCTGCTACGTGGCCGCGCCCAATCGCGTCGGCCACGAAGTGCTCGACGGCGTGGGCGGCGACGGCATCGAATTCTGGGGCCAGAGTTTCGTGGCCGGCACCTCCGGCGAAATCCTGGCCAAGGCGTCCGCCGACCGCGAGGAGGTCCTGGTCGTGCCCGTGGACCTGGCCGCGGTGGACACCACGCGCACCCACTGGCCGTTTTTGCGCGATCGGCGGATTGATGCCTATGGCGGCCTGACCCAGCGTTTGCTTGATTGATCCCCGGCCAAAACCGCTTGTCTGGATCACCGGCGCGAGCGGGGTGATTGGGAATTACCTCGCCACGACCGCGCCGCGGTTTGCTCAGCAATGGCAGGTGCGCGCGTTGACCCACGAACAACTTGACTTGCTCGATTTCGCCGCCGTGCGCCGGGAATTCCAGCGGGACCAACCACAACTCGTCATCCATTGCGCGGCCCTCACGGTGGTTGCCGAAGCGGAAAAAGACCCGGCATTGGCCCGGCGCATCAATGTGGAGGCCACCCGCGTGCTGGCGGAACTCGCCGCGGCCATTCCGTTCGTGTTCTTTTCCACCGACATAGTCTTTGACGGGCGCAAAGGAAACTACACCGAGACCGACGGCGTGAATCCGATCCATGTGTATGGCGAAACCAAGGCCGCGGCCGAACAAATCATCCTGAACAATCCGCGTCATCTGGTTGTGCGCACGTCCATCAACGGCGGCGTTTCGCGCGCCGGCCGCGCCTTCAACGAGCAATTGCGCCGTGCCCTGCGCCAGCCGGACCAGATGATGAAATTGTTCACCGATGAATTTCGCTGTCCGATTCCCGCGGTGGAAACGGCCCGCGCCGTCTGGGACCTGGTGAATCAAAACCGCGCCGGGTTGTTCCATATCGCCGGCGCGGAGAAGCTGTCACGCTGGCAAATCGGGCTGCTGCTCGTCCAACGCTGGCCGGAAGTGACGGCAAAATTGGAGCCTAATTCGGCGAAGAACTTTCGCGGCCCGCGTCGCGCCTTGGACACGTCGTTGGACATTTCCAAGGCGCAGAACACTTTATCCCACCCGTTGCCGCGTTTCAGTGACTGGCTGGCAGCTCATCCCCACGAACCGTTTTGATTCGCAGCCGCCCGCCTGATTTTTTGCCATTACTCTTTGTGAACCAAAAAAATCTTTGTTCCTTGGTTCCTTCGTTGTTAATTCCCCGGTGTGATTCCTCCAACCCCTGGCCACAGTCCCGAATACCGCGGACGACTCGCGCCGTCGCCCACGGGCTGGTTGCACGTGGGCCATGCGCGGACATTCTGGACGGCGCAGGAACGGGCGCAGGCCAACTGGGGCGTCCTGGTTTTGCGCAACGAAGATTTGGACCGCTCGCGATGCCGGCCGGAATTCGTGGCCGCCATGCTCGAAGACTTGCGCTGGTTTGGTCTTGCATGGCAGGAAGGGCCGGAGGTTGGCGGCCCGTTCGCTCCTTACAATCAGAGTGAGCGGATGGACTTTTATCGCGCCACACTGGAGAAACTGCTCGCGGGCAATTTCATTTATCCTTGCACCTGCTCGCGCCGGGACATTCAGCAGGCGGTTGCGGCGCCAAATGCCGGAGATGATGAGGTGGTTTATCCGGGGACATGCCGGCCGAAAGGCGATGAATTCACTCACCAGCGAGACGCCTCCGGGAGGATTATTGGGAACGTATCGCTTCGTTTTCGTGTTCCGGACGGCGAGACGATTACCTTTGCCGATGAAAATCTTGGGGAACATAGATTTATTGCCGGAAAAGATTTCGGGGACTTTGTCGTTTGGTCGTGGCGCGGCGGAAGCGATATTCCGGCTTATCAACTCGCGTGTGTGGTGGACGACGCGGCGATGAATATTACCGAGGTTGTGCGTGGCGAAGATTTGCTGGTCAGCACGGCGCGGCAGATTCTGCTCTATCGCGCGCTTGGGTTGACGCCGCCGCGGTTCTTTCATTGTCCGCTGGTGCGCGACGCGGCCGACCGGCGGCTGGCCAAGCGGCACGACGCCCTCAGCTTGCGGGCGTTTCGCCAACGGGGAATCTCACCCGAAGAACTGCGGTCCGGCTGGGCGCGGTCTTGATCCGTAACGGAATGCACCCGTCTTCGCTCCTGACTTCACTGAGTTACGACACGGCGAGTTGCCTTGACGCGGCAAGGAGTGCTGAAAAAAAGGCTGAGGGCTGAGGGCTGAAGGCTGAAGGCTGAAAATCGGAAAAGGGAAATTCGACCGAGACAACGTCGCCAGCCTTAAAGGGAGTCATAAACCTGGTCGTCCGGAGAATCGTCCTGGAAAAAATTTTCGAAACCGAGCCGCTGCCAGTCAAGGTCTTCGGCGCTGCGCCCGATCAATTGCGGCATGTCCTTGTAAAGCCGGAGCCGCTCCGGGAGCGGCAATGCTCCAATCGCATCTTCAATCTCGTACAGCGTTATGCTCACGGGTTGGTTATCCGGCAAAATTGGCTGTTTAGCAAGCCGTATTGCCCCAATCGCCGCGGCTAAAGCTGGTCATAGTCCACTTCCGGGGCCGGCCCAAGTTTTTCCCAAGTGTCCGCGACGAGGCTGTCCAGCTTTTCCTGCTCGACTTCGCGCGAGGGCAACACATCGGCCCACTCTTCCTGCGCGCGCTGGCGTTCGAGGAATTTCAAATAATGCAGAACTTCGCGCACCACCGGTTCGGGCTGGCGCTTGATTTCTTCGATCAAGGTTTCCTGTGCGCTCATGATCTTAATTATCCGATAAGATTGGTTTTTGGCAAGGCGTATTGCGCCATGTCGTCCATTCCAAACTGATGAACCGGTCATGGAGTGGAAGATTTGAGCTTGGCCGCGATTTGCCAACGCAACTCTTTCATCCGCTTTTGAGCGTCTGTGAATTGTTGGGGAGTCAACTCCTTTCTCAGAAGATCGCGGCTCTTTGCCGCATCTGAATCCGCCTTGGCAGCCATGCTAAACCACGCATACGCCTCCACTTTATCCGTTGCCACGCCTTGACCATGGGCGTAACAGACGCCCAGATTGAATTGCGCGTCGGTGTGACCCTGTTCGGCGGCCTTGCGATACCACTTCACCGCCTCAGCATAATCCTTCTCTACGCCCAAGCCATTGTCGTAGGAGTAGCCCAGATTGGATTGAGCGGGGGCATGATTCTGTTCGGCGGCCTTGCGATACCACTTGACCGCTTCCACCTCATCCTTTGCCACCCCCTGGGCATTGGCGTAACAGACGCCCAGATTGAATTGAGCCTCAGTGTGACCCTGTTCGGCGGCCTTGCGATACCACTTCACCGCCTCGGCATAATCCTTCGCCACGCCCCGGCCAGCATCGTAGCAAAAACCCCGATTGAATTGAGCCTCGGCATCTTCCTGCTCAGCTTTGGCCTTGTATTCTTGAAATTTGCCAGGAAGGGCGACGGCTTTCGCTGCGGCGGCGCGGGTCGAAAGCAGGCCGGTGACGCGATGGAAGGCGGCGCTTAAAGATCTTCTCATCGAGTTGAAACCTACGCTTTGGCCATGAAGACCTGCAAGCCAAAATTCTTTTGCCGCTGCCCCAAGTCACCTCCTCGATCATTGGGTTTTTCCCAAACTGAATCCAGGAAAAGTGATCTCACTCC
>Ga0326727_10027048_pt1 | contig 10569 bp, 5 predicted proteins | sample MB2enrmetagenome_FD_207643 | JGI IMG/M metagenome (GOLD analysis project Ga0326727, IMG submission 207643) | Lab enriched peat soil microbial communities from McLean, Ithaca, NY, United States - MB29MY | ecosystem: Environmental > Terrestrial > Soil > Wetlands > Peat | place: USA: New York... | reverse complement strand
TACCATGCCGTACCCGCGGGCAGATAGACGCTCTTCGAGGTTTGCCCCTGAGAGGTGACCGGCGCAACCAAAAATGCCGGACCGAACATATACTCATCCCCAAGAGTGCTTCGCAAGGGGCAGTTCACTTGGCCGTGATAAGGTCGAAGGTCCCTGGATTCGTCTCAATCGTGACATCCTTGAACTCGTCAAAGAGACCCGCGTTATGCATCTGCCAGGCGATTGGGCCGACCCTGCCGGCGCTCGGATCATGGAAAGCGAGAACTTCCACGGCCTTGCTGCCCAAGGGTTGCGCGACGGCCATCCGCGCAGTACCGGTCGAAGCGTCCGCCAGGATCTCGACTCGGCTCCACTCGTGTGGATCAAATGCGACCTTGGTTATGGTTGTGAACTCCTCGCCCCCGGCATTGTTGTGGCCGGTACGGTAATCCCAGTGACCGCCTTTTGGCACTTGAAACTGAATGCCGGCCAGGGCATCCAGCGGCATCAGGCCAGGCGATGGCCGCGTGCAAAAGATCAGGACACAAGCCTCGTGATCAGGATGCCCTGACACGTGCCTCATGGTGAACATCAGACGATAGCGGCTGTAGTCGCGTGCAGTATAGATCACTCCACGCCCAGAGCCAGTGCTGGCCATGGCCCCGTCTTTTACGGTCCACCCCGCGACAACGGCAGCCAAATCAGCGGGAAAGGCGTCGGTGAGAAGCAATCTGTTCAGCTCGACCTGCTCCCGGCCCTGCGGCTTCTTATGAAGCAGTTTCCTCGTTTCGGAACGCAGCGTCACGCCTTGAAAGCGGGTTTTGTCGTAGACGCAAGGGCCCGCGATGATCTTGTTCAAGCCTTTCGCCAGCGCCGAACTCGCAGCTTTGACTTCGGCCGCATTCGAAGGCACGTATGCGGAGATCTCGGCCTTCACCGTGTCGTCCAAGGAGCCGTTCAGGAACGTCGAGACCCCATTTGATTTTGTGAGGATGGATTTTGCCAACGCGGCCAGATCGGAGATATCGTTGCCGGAGAAAGAGGTCGCGCTGTTCTCTACCAGAATCCACCCATCGAGCGTTCTGCCGTTGAAGAGAACGCGTTTTCTGTCCCGCTCAGCGGCGGCTTTGCCGGAATCTGTGAACAAGCAGCCCGCAGCCGCCATCAGTGCCGAACCGAGAAACGTTCTTCTCTCCAAATTCGCAGATTCCCACATGATTGAACTCCTGGCATTTTCTTTCCCTGTCAGCCGTTTTGGCTCTGGACAAGCGTCTCTATCCAAATCTCTCCCAAGCCATCGCAGACGCCCCATTGAGCGCTTCCGCGCTGATCAGTTGAATATTGTTGTCACCGGTATGGACTTGTTTGCCGTGAATCCCACCTGCCGCATTTATGGTCGCCTGCGCCTGATTGTAGACGCTCACAAGCCGGGAATTGTTGTCGGGGTCGTGAGCCGCGGCGCTGTTGCCTCCCAGTGGCAGCAGAATGTGCTTGCTGGCATGGTAGTCGATCGCCAGCGGATCGTGTCCGGCAAGCAGAATGTTCTGGCGGCTCGTGATGCTTGGTGGATACCCAATGCACCCGCTCACGTGTTGCCCACCCGCCGTCATGGAACCGTAGCTGACCCAGATGCAGTCCAAGATGTTCAGATCGGGCGCGCGCACCTCGGTCCACATCCTGGCGCATTGTGAGCCGAGATCTTCATAGTGACGGTTGGCCGAGGTGCCATCCGACATGGAGAGCGTGCCGTAGACGATTTTCAGGGCCCCGGTCATTCCAATATCGCCACTGTGGTCCTTGAGGATGGCGCAGTGGATCAGTTTGAGGTTCTGCGCATAGCCCGAGCCGGTCCAGCGGCCCTCCCTGAGCTCAATACGGTTGCCTTGTGCCGTGGTAAAGCATGGGTAGGAGATGCACGCGGCGCCCGGCTCGCCGATGCGCCGGTACCCATTGGTCGTATGATCGTTCGCACCGATCCAAGTATTTGCGTGCGGATCCATCAGGAAGGCGCTTACGGGTTTGCCGGCGAAGACGCTGTTGACGAGATAATCGATCGTCGTCACCTCTTGCTGTTCGGCGTTGACCATCACCTTGCCGTCCAGCTCCGGGAAAGGCTTGTACTCGGGCTTATCGCAATCGCTGTGGATTCCGTCAAACGCAGCCGGACGGCCCTGTCCGTTTTCAAAGATGACCACTTCACCCCTGAAGCCGTCCGGGTGGCCCAGGATGCGATGGATCAAGCCGCGCAGCATGTCGGTATTGGTGCAGCCTCGGCACTTCCATTGAGCATTCACCTTGAGCATGACCACGTCGTCAGCGGCAATGAGCCCGGCAGGGCCGCTCAGGCCGCTGCTCCCTGCGGTCTTATAGAACTTGATGCCGTTGTCCGAGAGCAGGTGAAGCATGGCGTCCACGCCCACATGGCGCAACTCCCCGTCGTGAAGCGGGCAGCCGTTCACGCGGAAAACCTGCGACTTGGCGCCGGCAATCTCTGCTTCAGAATCATCCACAGCCAGGGCGCCGAGCAGCGGGAGCGCCACAGTACCAGCGATCGTGGTGCAGATGAAGCTGCGCCGCGAAGTCCTTCCGGGTTCCGGCATTGGAGTTTCCTCTTTCTTCGAGCCAGGCCGGGCTCAGCATGGATTTTACGGCGTCGCCGTCAATAGGTCTGTCATCGCCATCACAATGGCGCTTCGGTGACCGGCATTTCCGTGCCGCCGATTTGGCGGGTCGCCTCAGTGCTCTGAGTCGCCGGGATTCTCCGGAATGCCCGGATCATCGAGGATCTGGACCGCTGTCGCCGGACCGAAGTCGGTCCAATCCTGAAGCACCCAGACCACTTTCTTGGCGCGTGTAACCTCCACCAGCTGTGGTCCTTCATTGCTGCCGCCGCGCGAACAGAGGATTGTGTTGCCGTTCGCCAGTCGAGTGGCGGACTGCGAATTCTCGTACCGGTACTGCGCGGGTATGTCGGCTGGCGTAATCTGCCAAACGATCTTCTTGTCCGGGGTCACTTCGAAGGTGGTTACATCGCGCTCGTCGGTGATCAGCGTGTTACCGTTCTTCAGGCGAATTGCCGCCCATGGCGTCGCAACGTCGTAGCTCCAGATTTCCTTGAAGTCCTTGTCGTATTCGACGACTTTGTCCATTTCGAGGAACGGCACCAAGTAGGTTCCCTGCGCGGTGTAGCGCACACGGCGGAATTCCGCATGAACCCATCGGTGTTCCATGCCAGGAAATGGCAGTGCGTGTTCAACTTCCACCACGTTCGTTTTGATATTAACGACCATCAACTTAGGCGGCAGGCCGTTCACAACGAAGAGGACCTTGTCTCGGCCGATTGGCTGACAGGCGTGGATTTCGGTTCCCTCCGGTGCATCGTAGCGCCAAATGATCTTCTTGTCCGGCGTGATCTCAGCGATGTATTGCATGCGGCTGAATAGAATGTTGCCATTCGAAAGCATCCAGGCATCGTCGTATTCCCATCCGCCGCCGGTTTGATAGCTCCAGATGATCTTGCCTTTGCTGACGATCATGAGCTTGTTGTAGCCTTCTCCCAAAAAGAGCATCGGGTGTTGCGCCATGCCTCTGCCGGGCAGCCCTTTCGCAATCGGCTTCTCCTTCCAGGCGCGAGGAGCTTCGCTTTCGGTGGGCGCCATCTGGGGCACATTGGGAGCCGTGAACAGAGAAAGCAGTTTCATTAACGGCTTTGCGTTCGATGGCTCGCTAGCGCCTGCAGTTTGTTGCGTAGAAGCTACTCCCAGAGCAACGAGAACGCATACCGAGACAATGCCAAGGCAAACTGTGACTTTGTGAAACATTCCCTGCTGCATAATGCTTTGTTCTCCCAATGTTAGCTAGACCGTCGGCGAGCGATGATCGGAAATTCCGTTCAGCTTGTGTGCTCTTTGCTAGCGAATCAGGCGTGAAGATACCGGGGCCAATTCATTCCCCAGAAGATTTCTGCTCACCGGCTTCTGCAGCAGCCAAATCTGAAGCTGTTCGGGCTATGCCATCAGTTGGAAATCCGAGCAGAGCAGTTCACAGACAATTTGCAGCGAAGCCGATGGTGTCAAATGCATGGGCACGGCACTCCCTGCTGGAGTGCCGTGCCCACGGGTGGTGGTTAGAAAGCTATTTTGAAACCGAGTTGGATTCGACGGGGGTCATTGGCCCCGTTGTAAGCACCGAAGTTGGTGTTAAGTTGGTTGCCTGTTGCCGGGTCGAAATTGGTCGTGGTGTCCACGCTGTTGAATTGCGTGTGATTGAATGCGTTGTAGGCTTCAAACCTTAACTGCATTGTCTTCGCGCCTTCGCCCCATGGGATATTTTTGAAGGCCGTCAAATCAGTATTTTCGACGCCCGGTCCACGGACCACGTCCTTCCTTGCGTTGCCAATGCCAAACGGGTCTGTTATCCGGCTTGGCATTACGATGTCCGCGGTGTTGAAGGAGTTATTGAAAGTGCGTTTGCCCTTTGACAGATGCGGATTTCCGACAACATCAACCCGGTTGTCGACTCCAGCGCCGCCGCCGAACGTAAGGTTCGACACGTTCTCGATTCCCAAATTCATCCCCATCGGTGTCCCGCTTTGGAAGGTGAGAATTCCTGAGGTCTCCCAATTGCCTACGATCGCATTGAGTATGCGCTCGTTCTTCAAGCCCGGCAATTTGTAGTCGTAGTTGATGACGACATCGTGGGTGCAATCGAACCCGGCCTTTCCATAGTTGCGAATACGAGGGTTGATGAACGGGTTCACGGCATTTTGATCGCCATCCTCCAAATCCATTGCCTTGGACCAGGTCCAGGCCATTCCATACGTCAAGCTGCGGGCGAACCGCCTTTCAAGAGTGACCTGCATGCTGTTGTAGTTTGAGTTGCTCGTGAAGGTTTCATAAAGGGCATCTTCAAGACCACCGAGCGGACGCGCAAAGTCGAGCGGAAGATAGGAGCCTAGGCTTGTCGGGTCCGGAAACTTCATCTGCGCCCCGTAATCGACCGCGTTGAAGTTGTTCTGCACCATCATGTGGCGTGCGACCGAACCTACGTAAGCGATCCCGAACGCTGTCCTGAACCCGATATCATGTTGAACACCCAGGCTCCAGTTATAGGTTACGGGCGGCACAAAGGACGGTTGAATACCCAGCACGGAGTCTGGACTGGTGACTATATTCGAAGGAACCAACTGCGAAACAGTTGTGAACGGGATATTGAGATCCAGCTGAACAGGAGGTTCAGAAAGAAAATCTCCGTTCCGATCGTCGGCGACACGTCCAGGGAACATTCCAAATCCGCCGCGGATTGCAGTTTTGCCGTTTCCGAACAAGTCATAAGCGAATCCGAAGCGCGGCATCGTGTGAACGCCATCATTGGTCATGGTCCAGCCTTGGTATTGCTTCATGCCGTCCCATAACGTGCCCGAGCCCGGCGCGATACTGCCAATAAGAATACTATTCACATCCTGGCCGGTAGCAGGATTGTAGCCAACTCTTTGCCCGGAGGAATTTAAAACAGGCTGTATTAGCTTCGGAGCAGTTGTCGCATTGAAGAGCGATGGCAGGAAACCGGAAAGGGTTTGGTTGTTTCCCTGATGCGTTGGTCCTTCAATGATGAATCGGAAGCCGAGATCCAGCGTCAATCGACGAGTGGCGCGCCAGTTATCCTGGACGAACCACGCGACGTTAGTGTAACGGTCGGCCGCGAATGGGCGGGAATTTGACTCAGAGTAACTATCTACCGAGCCGACCAGCGCATTCGCATAGGCGTCGTTAGTGTCGTATGGATTTGCTGAGTTCCTATCGAAAACGACCGTCCCGTTAAACGAATTCAAAGGTGACCAGGCTGTACCGTTCCGAGCTACATGTTCCACATTGATTCCGGCCTTCAAGTTGTGCGCCTTGATGACCTTGGACAGATTGTCCGTATAGACCCAGTCCTGATCGGAACCGGTAAACGGGAACCGGCTCTCAAACCCAATATTCCATGCGTTCGCAATGCCGCCAAAGCTAGTATTCGGCGGCACATTGTAGAGGTTGTTTTTGGAATAGAACTGCGGAATAGTGATTCCATCAGTCGTCCTGTTATTTGCCGTTATAGAGGCGGCGGAAGGAATCGTGGCCTGGCTAAAATGGCTGACGCCGATGGTCACCTCATTTACGGTCGTGCTGTTGAATGTGTGCAGATACGTGCCCACAATGCCGTCGGCCGGCTCTTTTTCGGTGACACTTATGTGAGGAAAATTAGTGTCGCCGGACCAGGTATCGTCTCCACTGCTGTTGTTCACATCGTGGTTGCCGCGCACGTAGAACTGGTTGTGTGGATTGATATTGTAGTCCAGGCGGACCACTTCAAACCGGTAGGTGCCGTCTTCTGTGCCGGTGAGGACTGCGTTGTAGTTGTGGGTCGGATCTGTGTAATTCGCGTGAGGGAAGAAATCGAGGAGAGCTTGCCCTGCGCTATTCCAATATCCATTAGGAATTTTGTTACCTGGGAACTGCGTAGTGGTGCCGGGGTAGTAGACGGGGATTAAATGCCCGCCGGTGTCATATGATTGGGAAAAGTCTCCAGTGCGCTCGAGGTCGCTCGGAACTGTTCCCCTCCAGGTAACGGGTGAACTTGTCGGGAGAAACTCCTGCGCTAGGAAAAAGAACAGCTTGTCGCGGTGTGGAAAGATCTTGGGTATGTAAACAGGACCGCCCAGGTAGTATCCCGGGAAGTTATAGCGGTAACGGCCACGAGGTTCATCATAAAGGTTGTTGAAATAGCTGTTGGCGTTAAAAGCTTCGTTTCGAACAAAGTAGTAGGCGCCGCCATGGAATTGGGCAGTGCCTGCCTTGGTGGTCGCCAGAATGTCGGCGCCGTAGTTCCTACCGAATTCGGCTTGGTAGTTTGTCGTGAGGACCTTGATTTCCTGGAGGGAGTCTATGCTCGGGATATTCGGTGTCCCGGACTGGTTTCCCGTGTCCATAGTCGGCACGCCGTCTAACAATAAGCTCAAGCTTTGGCCGCGGCTGCCATTGATGGTTCCAAGACCTCCGCACTGCGGACAGTCGATGTCTTGGGACTGGATAACACCGGGAACAAGCGCGAGGAGCGAGAGAAAATTCCTGCCGATTGTCGGTAGCTCGGTCACCTGTTTGTCCGAAATATAACCTGAGACCTCACCACTTTGCGTTTCTATGGTGGCGACGTTTCCGTTTACCGTTACTTCTTCAGTCGTGCTTCCAATGGTGAGGACGATGGGCCGGACGGCTAAACGCTGGGTAGCTGTAAGTATGACATTGTCTTCGCGATACGGCATGAACCCCTTCGCGTCAATCGTGATGGTGTAGGTGCCTGCAAGGACTTCCGAAAAGACAAAATTTCCATCGGTATCACTTACCGTGGTCCTTAGCTGGCTGGTTTCCACATTGCGCAGCGTAACGGTTGTGCCGGCGACTGCCGCGCCGGTCGAATCGTGAATCACGCCTCCGATCTGACCGGTCAGGCCTTGAGCATGAGAATACTGGACACTGATTATGGCTGTAATCAGGGCAAACAACCCGAGGATTACACCCTTTCTGAGTATCGATTGCATTGCGTCTCCTCCTGTTGAGATCAGGTCGATTAGCGCCTTGGCTTGCGCAAGCAATTCCCGGTGCAGCAATCCCTGGTGCAGCAAGAATCTGGGAGCAATCAAAGCTAAAGTCCGTTCGAAAGAGGCGTCCAGAAATCGTTTCCTGTTCGACTGACTTCTGAAATCAACCCGGGGAGATTATGGAGAGGTGTGCGCTTCCAATGAAGTGCTCGCACTGTGCTCAACATGTTCCAAACATCAGAAAACAATGGCTAAGTGATTGTTGGGAAATAGGGGTGGATCGTCTTCGACTCAAGATGCGGTGTCCAAAAGACAATGATCCATATACATCCAGCCAGCCCGCCAAATCCGTTGGGTTGCAGAGATTCTGCGCTTCCCCATCAGGACCTCGGTTGATCGTTTCGGTATTACAAGCGTCCACCGATAGACACATCTGTGACGCTGATCACCGTTGCCGCTGATGATGCTCAGGGGTTGAACTCAGGAGGCCTGGCGGAAAACAGATGCTTGCAATGTACAACTCCCAAACCGCACGTAAGCGATTTCTTTAAAGCGTTCGACATTTGTATTGTCCATGCGGTCGCTAGTTCGACTCGTGCACTTGAAGAATCTGGTCGGCAGCAACATCTCGCAGTATTTGTTTCGCTCCGCTCGGCCAGGCGATCTCGATCAAGCGCACGAGACGGCACTTGCCCAGGCCAAAATGAACGCGACGATCACTCGAACAGGCGTATCCTACGCTGGTCGTGACGTGGTTATATTCTTCAAAGCCAGAGTCAAGAACCAGATGAACCTTCGCTCCGATCGCCATGCGATTGCTCTTGGATCCTTCTAACTGAAGGATCAACCAGTGATTCTCATTCTTCGTGATGTTATGCAAGATCTTCAGGGGACCATTCAGAACTGAAACTACGACGTCGATCTTGCCGTCGTTGTCCAGGTCTGCAAAAGCAGCCCCGCGATGGGCGTCTGCGAGTTGCATGTCAGGCCCGGCGAGCCTGCTCACATTCTCAAACTTCCCGTTGCCCAAGTTCCGAAAGACTCCATTGGGTTCGCGGTAGCTTCGGTCGGAGATGTCCGCAATATTGTCAAGGACGTTTGATCGCGCAACAAACAGGTCCTTCCAGCCATCGTTATCAAGATCGGCGATGCCATTGGACCACCCTGACATCTGCATCGTTTCCGAGGTCAGCCCGGCACTTCGGGTGACATTCGAGAATTGGCCATTGGCACAGAGATAGAGTGGAAACGTTTGCTCCTCCATCGCCGTGAACCAGATATCTGGCTGTCCGTCATTATTGACGTCCCGGAAATCGACTCCCATGCCGGAGATTGCAAGGCCATCCTCGGAATACGCAACCAGCTTATCGAAGCCAACCTCCTCAAACCGCTTCCCTTTGAGGTTATGGAATAGAAGGTTGGGCGTCTTATCGCCAGCGACAAAGATGTCCAGCCATCCATCGCCGTCGTAGTCTGCAACCGCAACACCCATGTTGCGTCCCGGATGCTCGGATATTCCCATTTCCTGCGAAACATCGGTGAAGGTGCCATCTCCATTATTCCTGTAAAGAGTATTGGGAAGGGGCTTGTAATAGATGGGATCGCAGTACGCCCGTTCTCCGTTGAGTTGGCAGGCGTGCTCGGTGGACGGATCCCACTCACAGTAGTTCGAGACAAACAAATCCAGCAGTCCGTCATTGTTGTAATCGAGCCAAGCGGCGGAAACGGCCCACATTTTTGACCCATTGTGCATGACACCGGAAACGCCGGCTTTTCTAGTAACATCGGTGAAGGTTCCGTCTCCGTTGTTATGAAGGAGCTGATTTCCATTGACATTTGCCACAAAGATGTCGGGCCTGCCATCGTTGTCATAGTCACCGATGGCGACACCGATTCCATACCCCGTGCCTTCCACCTGAGCTTGCGCAGTCACGTCTGTGAACTTCAGATTTCCATCATTTCGGAACAGACGGTTGTAATACCGCGGTCCATCTTTCCGCAGAGAAGGCATTGTGGCGCCGTTGACAACGAAGATGTCGACCAGGCCGTCCCCGTTGTAATCCAGAAGCGCAATTCCGCCTGCCATGGTTTCCGGTTGGTGTTTCTGCGCAGTGGGACTGGCGTTTAGGACAAAATTCACCCCAGCCCGTTGCGCGATCTCTTCGAATTCGATCGGCCCGGATGGAGCATCGGGAGGGCTGGATGATACCAGCGTGGCCAAAAGTGCCGACAGGTTTGAATTGCCCTTCTGCCATTCGTTCTTGGCTCCCAACCACCTGCCAGCGTCCGTCGCGCTCAAACCCAGTGCTGCCGAAGTCAGGCCAGCCACGCTCCAGCCAAACTGCCTCCGCGTCAGGTACGTCGATTCGCTGGATTCTTTCATGCGCCCTCTGCCCGGTGAGCTGTGCTTGTGACCTCGCAAACATTGACGACTCAGTCGTCCCGAGAATTAAGAATCGTCATTCAAAAAGGAAATGGGGCTTATAGCTTTCAATTCTTTTCACCCGCATGGTCTAGTTCCGTCAGTTGGCGACGCACACGTTGTGCGGCAACTTGATCACCTAGCTGAGTGTAGGCTGCCGCGAGCGACCAAAGGATCTGTCTATCGTTAGGCGCCAATCGGGCTGCTTCGGAGAGATGGGCTGCGCCGTCTTGCAATCGGTGAAGATCGATTAAACATTTGCCCAAAGCAAATTGCGCCTGAGCACTGCGATGGGCGATCGCAACCGCGCGCTGTGCATACGAAAGCGCTTCGGCAGCCTGCCCTCTGCGGAGGTACTCAAGTGCAACGAGCGTCATTGCCGGCACATGTGTCTTCGAAATTGCAAGCTCGGCATTCAGCTGCGACAAAGCCTCGTCGGGATGATCCTTCAGAAGAAAGCACGCATAGAGGTAATGCAATTGGGGTTCATTAGGGTATTGCTCGATTAGGCCCAGGAATTGAGTATTTGCGGCAGCCGAATGGTTCGCCGTCGCATTACAGACGGCTCGACCAGCGCCCAAAACAAGGTCTT
>Ga0326727_10027047_pt1 | contig 10569 bp, 5 predicted proteins | sample MB2enrmetagenome_FD_207643 | JGI IMG/M metagenome (GOLD analysis project Ga0326727, IMG submission 207643) | Lab enriched peat soil microbial communities from McLean, Ithaca, NY, United States - MB29MY | ecosystem: Environmental > Terrestrial > Soil > Wetlands > Peat | place: USA: New York... | reverse complement strand
ACGCCCGGCGTCATGACGTCAATGGCAAGCACGGCCCGATCCTCCAACGCGACACACCCACCATGCGCCAATCGACCCACGACCAGGTTGACCCAGGTCAATCGCGCTTTGTTTACCTCTCCCACGCTTGCGGGAGAGGTCGAGACGCGCAGCGGCAAGGGTGAGGGCCTCGCCGTCCACCAACAGTCTGAACCAGACCCCCCGCCGCGCACCGCTTTCCAATCCCGCCCCCGCGCGCAATGCTGCGAACCAACGTGCCGGGACCAATGCGCCGGGAAAGGACCCTCGAATGACCACACGCGACTGGCGGGCCAATGCGGGCGCCACCTTCACCTGCGAGAAGCGCCCGGCGACCGCCGCCCGCGGCATGGTCGTCACCAACCATCCGCTTGCCTCCGCGGCCGGGGCGGAGATGCTGGCCGCCGGCGGCAACGCCATCGATGCCGCGATCGCCGCGTTTTTCACCCTAACTGTCGTGGAGCCGATGATGGTCGGCATCCTCGGCGGCGGCCTCGCCCATCTCCGCCTCGCCGACGGCAGCCACACGGTGATCGACGGCCAGAGCACCGCGCCGCTCGCCACAAACCCGACGATCTACACGCCCGACCCCGCCGCGCCGCCCGGCACGATGGAGACGCTGGGCCGCAAGAATGCCGTCGGTCCGACCTCGGTCGCCGCGCCGGGCAATTTGATGGGATGGTGCGAGGCACTGTCGCGGTTCGGCACCCTGCCGCTAGCCGACGTGATGGAGCCCGCGATCCGCCACGCCGCGCGCGGCTTCCGCGTCACGCCATACCTGTGCGAATGCGTCGCCGACAGTGCCGCCGACATGGCGCGCGACGCGGAGATCGGCGCGCTCTATCTGCCCGGCGGCGCGCCGATAACGCCGGGCACGCGGCTGGTTACGGGTGCCTATGCCGACACCTTGCGCGCCATCGCCAAGGAGGGGCCGTCGGTGCTGTATGGCGGCGCGCTCGGCCAAACCTACGCCGCGCACATGGCGCGGCACGACGGCTATCTGTCCATGGCCGACCTGACCGGCTACAAAACGATCACCCGCGAGGCGCTGCGCGGCACCTATCGCGGCTTTGAGATCGTCGGCCCGCCGCCGCCCTCGTCCGGCCCGCTGCACATCATCGAAATGCTGAACATCCTCGAGGCATACGACATTGGCGCGCTGGGCTTCGCCACGCCGGCAACGCTGCACCTGCTGGCCGAGGTGTTGAAGATCGCCTTCGCCGACCGCGCCGCCGCCACCGCCGATCCCGCCTTCGTCGACGTTCCGGTCGCAAAACTTCTATCGAAACGATACGCCGCCGAGCGCCGCGCGCAGCTCGACCACGGCCGCGCGCAAACCTGGAGCGCCGGCGTCACGCCAGGCGAATCCGCCAACACCACGCACCTGACCGTCGCCGACGCGGCGGGCAACATCGTTGCGAGTACGCAAACGATCAACTCGCTGTTCGGCGCGCGCTACATCGTGCCTGGAACCGGAATGATCCCGAACAATTACATGTTCGTGTTCGACCCGCGCGCCGGCCGCGCCAGTTCGGTGCAGCCCGGCAAGCGCGTCACGTCGTCGATGGCGCCGGTGATCGTGCTGCGTGACGGCAAGCCGGTCTACGCGCTGGGGCTGCCCGGCGGCCTGCGCATCTTCCCCTCCGTCATGCAGGCGCTGTCGAATCTGATCGATCACGGCATGACCTTGCAGGAGGCGGTCGAGGCCCCGCGCGTCTGGACCCAGGGCCACGCGCTGGAAATCGAGGACTCCGTCCCTGACCACGTCATGCAGGCCCTGCGCGACATGGGCCACAAGGTCGCATCCGTCGGCAACGTCGCCGGCGGCATGAGCGCGATCCAGTTCCATGACGACGGCGTCATGACCGGCGCCGCCTGCTGGCGCAATGACGGCACCCCAATCGGCGTGGGCGGCGGCTACGCCCGCAAAGGCGTCCGCTTCCGCCCCGAAGCCAGAAGGTAGCTCCCCAACGTTACCTCTCCCGCTCTGCGCGGGAGAGGTCGAGGCGCGAAGCGACCAGGGTGAGGGGCTTTCCGGCGGCACACACCCACCGCGCCCAATCCATCCGCCGTCGTCATGGCGCGGCGCCATCCATTCGTCATGGCCGGGCCGAAGTCCCTGGGTCAAGCGCCCGGAGACTTCGGCCCAGGCATGACGCCCTGGATGTTCCGGGCAATACGTCACTCCTTCCGCAACGTACTATAAACCGCCGCCAATTCGTCACGACAACGTTAAACATTCGCTATAATCAACAATCCCACCCCGCGTGTGATCCATCTCACAGCGCGCACGCCTTCCAGCGCAGAAAACGCCCCCACCGGTCCGGCGACACAACAACAGATAACGCACGACGCTCTCACCCGTCGCCAATCCCCGAACCATAACGAACCAACAACGATATCCGAGGCATCTTGGGACCGCCCCAATCCAGGGCCCCCAGTGCGCGCGCCCCGGACCACGTCTTCGCGAAACCGGTAACGCCGGCGACGAGCCTTGCCTGCTGCGACAAGGCCCGGCCGAGCCCTCGAAAGGTTGCGACCAATGCGGTTCCTTTTCCAACACAGAGTTGCCTGGACGCTGGCCACCCTGGTGATCGCGGTAACGATCGTCGCGTCCTGCGTCATCGGCAACACGCCACCGAATTTACCAGCCGCGTACCAACAAACCGGCGCCGAAACCCACGGCCTGATTCGGGCCGCGACCGGCGGCGCCCGAGGCACCGGCAGCATCTTTCTCCCCGGCGTCGCCGTCTACCTGAAAGCGGTCGACACCGGCAACGAAAGCCCCCAGGCCATCACCAACGCGCGCGGCTGGTATGCCATCCCGCACATGCCACCCGGAAGCTACCAACTCTGTTGGCAGGCGGAAGGTTTCGTCCCCGGATGCACCCCGCCCGAGCAGAAACTCGTCATCGCCAGCACGCTCGCAACCCCGGCGCCGCAGACACTCACCCCACAATCACCCGTTGTCGCCGGGCGCGTAACGTTAGCGGGCGGTCGCGCCTGCTACGCGCAGGACCCCGCCCTCGGCCTGCAGGCCCAGACCACCGTGCAACTGCTCGACGCATCCGGCACGCCTGTCGGCCGCCCGGTCGCCACCGATCAGTTCGGTGGCTTCATCATCCCCACAGCAACCGCCACCGCCGGTCCATTGCGCCTGCGCGCCGAGTGCGACGGCTTCACCACCGAGGCCCCGCTGCCCAAGGACGGCACCCCCGCAAAGATCACGTTCAGGGGCACCGGCCCGGTCATCGCGTCCCTAACCGTTGGCAACCAGGAACGTCCCATTCGCCAGGCCGCGCCCGGCACCACCGTCCCCGTCCGAGTCGCCGTAAAGGACGCCACCAGACGCCACATGCATTATCGCTGGCTGCCCAGCGCCGCCGGTCCCGGCTTCGTCTCCCAGGACCAACCCGAGATCGCCTGGCCGCTGCCCGACTTCGGCGCACTCAACACCATGCAGGTGCTGGTGACCGATGAGGCCGGCGGCCACAGCACCACCCAGACCGCCGTGCGCACCGGGCCCGAGGACGTGCTGTTCAGCGGCACCGTCACCGACGCCGCCGGCGCCATCATCCAAGGCGCCACCGTCACGCTGAACGGCGAGCAAACCGTAACGAACCAGCTCGGCTACTTCTTCTTCCGCCTGCCCACCGCCGCGCCACGCTACATCCTCAACATCAGCCACGACGGCTACGCGCTGTTATCCCGCGTGCTGTTCAAGGAGGTCGTCGGCGTCCGCTTCACGGTCGCCAGCGCGCAGCAATTCACCGTCGATCCGACGCAGCCGATCGTCGTGAGCCAGACCCTGTCGGGCGGCCGGCCCGGTGCCGAGCTGCGCCTGCCCGCCGGCGCCCTGGTCGATGCGCACGGCAACGAGCCGGCCGCGCCGGTGACGCTGTATTTGTCGACATTCGACCTGCAGGACCCGACCGGCCGCGTGCCCGGCAATGGCGCCGGCGTCAGTGCCGCCAACCAACAAGTGCGCGTTGGCACCTATGGCGGCGTCGACGTGCAGATACGCGATGCGCACGGCAATCCGCTCAATCTCGGCAACGGCCAAACCGGGGCGCTGCTGATCCCCGCCACCTTCGCCACCGCCACCGGCGCGCACCCGTCCGCGGTGCCGGTCTGGTCGTACGATCCCGCCACCGCCGCCTGGCAGCCCTACGGGTCCGCGCGCCTGTCCGGCCTGTACTACGAAGTGCGCGCCACGCATTTCTCGGCGATCAACGTCGGCCAAGCCACCGGCAGTGCCGCCTGCATGGCGCTGAATATCGATCCGGGATCGATCAGCTTCCCGTTCAACCTCGCCGTCACCGTGCCACAGCTCGCCGCCAACGGCACGCCGGTAACCACCACATTTCCAGTGTCGAGCGGCGCCACCGACGTACTCGCTGAGCTCCCCCCGAACGAGCCCATCGTCCTGGAAATCAATAACGTCCTCTATTCGCAGATCATCGTGAATTCCGGCGCCGCAACGTCCACGCCGCCCGATCCGAACCCGACACTTTCCTCCTGCACCGCCACCGCAAACCTGGCCGTGGCACCCAACGCCGGCCTCGGCGCCATCCCGTCGCAGGACGCGGTGCAACAACTCGGTGCCGCCGGCTTCCTGGATTATTACGGCCTCGACGACCAGAACAGCGCCGACGCCTACTACGCAACGATCGACCCAACCGCGGTCGCCGGCGTCGGCACCGTCACCAGCAATGGTGCGGCGGTCACCGGCTCGGGCACCGCCTTCACCACGTTCTTCGTCGCGGGCGACATGATCGCGGCCGGCGGCCTGCCGGCCCGCACCATCGCCCACGTCACCGACGACACGCACCTGACCACCTTCACCGACCCGGCCATCGCGCCGCCGTCATCGATCCTCGCCGGCAGCCCCTACAGCAAGGTCGGCACCAAGACGACGCTCGCGCGCTTCCAGTCGGTGAACGGCTTCGTCGCCGACCAGGCGCAGGCAACCTACTTCAACGCCAACGACCTTGGCTTCGGCCGCAGCATGCACATGTGGCAATCGGGCGGCAACATCTTCTACTATGTGACCAACTATCATGATGTCGAATCGGCCCGTCTCGGCATCGCACCGATCGCCACCGTGGCGATGGAGTATGCACCCGGCCCCGGCGGCGGCGCGCCCTACACCGGGTTCTACGTCTTCAACGGCGCCGGCGCACGGGTCAACAACGCCGACCTGGACGGCAACGGCATCAAGTTCGTCCCGCGGCTCTGCGTGGTCTGCCACGGCGGCACCTATGTCGCCCCCACGCCGGCGAACCAGGGCAACATGGGCTCGCGCTTCATCGCTTTCGACCTCGCCTCCTACGGTTATTCCGGCTACGTGCCGGCCTTCAGCCGCGCCAGCCAGGAGGAAAACTTCCGCCTGCTGAACCAGGGCGTCCTCGAGCAAACCAATCCCTCCGCCGCGCAGCAGGAGCTGATCCGCGGCTGGTACGCCGGACCGGCGGGCACCAACACAAACGGCATCGATACGACCGGCACGACGGTGTTCGACGGCTTCGTCCCGAGCCACTGGAAAGTCGCGGCCCCGCCCGGTGCCACGGTGACACCGCCAACGCTCTACACCGACGTGGTCCGCACCTCCTGCCGCACCTGCCACGTCGACCGCGATGCACCCATCGACTGGAACAACTTCACCGGCGGCAGCATCGCCTACGACTACGCCGCGACCGGCTTCAAGGAAAATGGCCCGATCATCCAGCCCTATGTCTGCGAGATGCGGATCATGCCGCACGCCCTCGTCACCTATGTCGGGTTCTGGTCAAACAGCACGTCCGTCAGCACGCCTAACCGCCTTTCCGAGATGCAAACCTCCGGGCTGGACGGTTTCCTGCCCAGCTACGCCTGCCCACTGAACTGAACCATCCAGCAGCGCCAGCGCACTTCCGATCAAAAATCCCACGACAGGAGCAAACCATGGCCGGCAACATCAGCTACTACTTCACGCTGTTCAAGAAGTTCCAGGTGCTCAATCACGTCCCGGAACAATCCGTCCACGGCGACGCCGGCGCACCCACCGGAGGCTTCAACCTCAACAACCCGAACTGCGCGTTCGGCGCCTCGAACTCCTTCACCCTGCTCGGCACCACGCCGAACAACAGTCCGCTCTGGCAGATCCTCAACGCCGCCGCCAACGGCCAGCCAACGGTAACGATCGGGCCGTATACCGGCCCCTCGATGCCGCCCGGTGCGTCCTCGACCTATCCGGCCTCCTGGGCCGCGTTCCAGGTGAATTCGATGCCGCCGGTCGTCAGCGTGTTCGGCAACTGGATCACCGCCGGAAAGATCAACGACATCCCCTCGGCCGTCGTCAACCCCGCCAACGGCACGATCGCCAACGTCCCCGCAACGATCGCGACACCGCTTGACAACGGTGTCTCGCTGTTCGCGTGCAGCATGGCGAACGACAACGGCGTGCGCCCCGGCGCGGTGCCGTCAAACTACTGGGCGACCTCGCTGATCTACCTGGTCGACCCGAACACCGGCGCCACCGTGACGCCCGCCACGCTCAACCCCGGCGACGAGTGGAACCTGGTCGGCGTGGTCGGGAACCGCGGCAACGCCGACGCCGGCACCTATCTCTCCAGCGCGACCGATCCCGGCGTCGAAACGTCCGCCGTCGTCATGGTGTGGAACACCACCTTCAGCCCCGGCGTCGAGCTGCCGGCGCTGTCCAACCTCGACGTCACCGATACGAACCCGATCTACGACTCCTACATCATGCGCAGTGCCCATTATGATGTCGTCGGCTTCCGCCTGAACGTGCAGAACGTCTTCAACGGCATCATCGCCGCGCTGACCCAGGCGGTCGCCAACAACCAGATCAACCTCGGCGGTCTCACACCCACGCAGTGGGTGTTGCAGGCGCCCGCGCATCTTTGCGCCAAGCTGCTGATCCGACCACAGGGCGGCGTATTCCCCAATGTCGGCGACACGCCGCTAACGAATGCCACGCTGGCGCAGAAGAACCTGGCGCCGTTCGAGGCCACGATCTCCGACACCGACGCCAACCCCACCAACATCATCTGGAAGACTTTCGTGAGTGGGACACCGTATTTCCTGCGGTTGCCCGACGGCGGCCTCAGCCGCATGCGCTTCACGTTGCGCATGCCGGACGGCGTGGCAAAGCTGCTGCTGGCCATTCCAACCGTTACCCACGATCGTTACTTCCTCAAGGGATCGGCGCGGCTGACCGGCTTCCGTGAGATCTCCCCGCAGACGCTCGCCGCGAGCGTTCACGGCACAAAAGCGAAACCATTCCCCGAGGCAGTGGTGTTCGAACATATCGGTGGCGAAAATATCATCGAGTTCCCCGCCCTGCCCGAAAAACACTTCCTCGCCATGGCGGTCGGCCTCGAATACCAGCAACGCGGACTGAAGCCCGGGCCGGTCGGCGAAATCGACCTGGTGCACTTCACCGAAATGCCGACGGTGCGCCCCGGCACCCACACCTACGATATCGAGGAACGCGTCGTCGGCGGCTTCACCCTGCAGGTGCGCGCGGTCGACGTCACCCCCATATCAAAAGGCCGCAAAACCCAACCCTGATCGCCCCTTCTTCACCTCTCCCGCACGTGCGGGAGAGGTCGAGGCGCGCAGCGACAAGGGTGAGGGTCCTACACACCCGCACGCCGCATCATCAACGTCCGAAAACCGCGAGACACCCGCGCCCACATGCGCAATCATCGCCGCATGCTAATCGACTCCGACATGGACGACGACGCCTGCTACCGCGCCATCGAAACCCGCGACCATCGTTTCGATGGCCGGCTGTTCGTCGCGGTCACCACGACCGGCGTCTACTGCCGCCCGTTCTGCCCGGCGCCAACGCCCAAGCGCGCCAACGCCCGCTTCTTCCCCACCGCCGCCGCCGCGCAGCAGGCCGGCTTCCGCCCCTGCCTGCGCTGCCGCCCCGAAACCTCGCCCGACCTCGCCTTCTGGCGCGGCAGCTCCAACACCGTCTCCCGCGCCCTCGGCCTGATCGAGGCCGGCGCCCTCGACGACGCCAACGTCGAAACCCTGGCGGAACGGTTAGGCCTCGGCGAGCGCCAACTGCGGCGCCTGTTTCACCAGCATCTCGGCGCCTCGCCGATCGCGATCGCGCAAACCCGCCGCATTCTGTTGGCGAAACAATTGATCCAGGACACCACCCTGCCGATGACCGAAATCGCCGCCGCCGCCGGCTTCGGCAGTGTCCGCCGGTTCAATGAGACCTTCCAGCAGCTTTACCAACGCCCGCCGAAGGCCCTCCGCCGCGCCGGCATGCCCGACCAGACCACCGCCACCACCGGCGCCGTCACCGTCAAGCTCGGCTACCGGCCGCCTTATGACTGGGCGGCGATCGTTGCGTTCCTGCGCGCCCGCGCCATCCCCGGCATCGAATGCGTGTCCCTCACCCGATACGCCCGCACGATCGCCATCGGCAACGACCGCGGCATCCTGATCGTCGAACCGGCGGCGAATAACTGCCTGCGTGCCACCGTCCGCCTGGCAGACCTTAAGGCGCTGCCGACCATCATCGCGCGCGTCCGCCGCGTCTTCGATCTTGCCGCCGACCCGGTGGCGATCGGCGCGCATCTCAGCCAGGACCCATTCCTGGCCCGGCATGTCGCCGCACGTCCCGGCCTGCGCGTGCCCGGCGCGTGGGACGGCTTCGAGCTCGCCGTGCGCGCCATCCTCGGCCAGCAGATCACCGTCGCCGCGGCAACCGGACTCGCCGGCAAACTGGTGGCCGCCTATGGCGAAACACTCGACGATCCCGTCGCGCGCGATCAAGGCTTGACCCACGTATTTCCCACACCGCAACAACTTGCCGGCAGCGACCTCGGCGCAATCGGCATGCCGAAATCCCGCCGGATGGCGCTCGCATCCCTGGCCGCCGCGGTCGTTGCGGACCCATTGATCTTTGGCCCCCGCCGCAGCCTCGATGAGGCCATCGCGAAACTACGAAAGCTCGCCGGGATCGGCGAATGGACCGCCCAGTACATCGCCATGCGCGAGATGCGCGAGCCCGACGCCTTCCCGGCCGCCGATATCGGTCTGTTGCGCACGATGCGCGAAGCCAACGGCGTGCGTCCCTCACCCGCCGAACTGCTCGCGCACGCGGCACGATGGCGGCCTTGGCGCGCCTACGCCGCGCTGCATCTCTGGGCGTCCGAACCGCACACCTCCCCCGTCATTGAAAAGGTGCCTCATGTCCGACAAGCCGCCTGAACACCTGTGTCTGGACCGCTTGGCCACGCCGATCGGCGAAGCGCTGATCGTCACCGATGAAACCGGCACGCTGCGCGCCTTCGATTGGGCCGACCGCGAACCCGACATGGTGCGCCTGCTGCGTCTGCACTACGGATCGCTCACACCCAAACCAGACACTGCCCCGAAAAACCTCAAGCGCAGTCTGCAAGATTACTTCGACGGCAAGCTTGACGCACTGGCAACGATCGAATGGCGCACCGCCGGCACGCCATTCCAGCGCAACGTATGGCGCGGTCTGACCACAATCGCGCCCGGCACAACGCTCAGCTACGGCGCACTGGCGGCAAGGCTCGGCTGCCCAACCGCCGTCCGCGCCGTCGGCACGGCCAACGGGTCAAATCCGATCAGTGTCCTGGTGCCGTGCCATCGCGTGATCGGCAGCGATGGGTCACTGACCGGTTACGGCGGCGGCCTTGACCGCAAACGCTGGCTGCTCCGCCACGAAGGCGCGAGCTTCAGCGACACGTCCATACGTCCGGTTCGCGTCAGCGCGGCGCCGACACCAACAGTGTCAATGGTGTCGGCGCCAGCGGAATGACGTTGGGCGGCGCAAACCCCGCATCCGTCAGCATCGCCGTCAGTTCCGCCACATTATAGGTGGTGCCGGCGGGCGTGGTCAGCAGCATCGACATGGTGAACAGCGCCGGAGCGGGCGGCGAGACGCGGTCATCATTCGGCACCCATTCCACGATTGCAACAATGCCCCCTGGCGCCAAAGCCGCGTGAGCCTTGCGCAACAGCGAGGTGCATCCATCGGTATCGAAATGGTGCAGAAAGTTCGGCAACAACACCAGATCGTAGCCGGAGCCCCAATCGGCCTCGAACGCGCTGCCCTCAATCGTCGCATAGCGATCCGCCAGCCCGGCTGCCGCAGCATGCTCCCGCGCAACCGCCGCCACCGCCGCCCAATCGAGCCCGGTGACGCGGCAATCCGGAAACCGCCGCCCAAAGGCAATGCCGAATTGTCCATGGCCGGCGGCGACATCAAGCACCTGCCGGGGTGCCGACGCCCCGGTATGCTCCGCCGTCAAATGTGCAACATGCGACATGAATGGCCCCATGCTGCGCGCGAAATTCACCCAGACCGGATTATCGGGTGACACGTTGGCGAGCCCCGGCGCGCCGCCACGCCGCACCGCGCCCGCCGGATCCCGAAATGTCAGCGAGACCATCTCGGGGGACGCCATAAACCCATGTACATCGGCAATACAGGCCGGAGAGGCGCGATCAAGAAACCTGGCAGCGTCGGGTGACAATCCGTAACGGCCT
>Ga0326727_10027046_pt1 | contig 10569 bp, 11 predicted proteins | sample MB2enrmetagenome_FD_207643 | JGI IMG/M metagenome (GOLD analysis project Ga0326727, IMG submission 207643) | Lab enriched peat soil microbial communities from McLean, Ithaca, NY, United States - MB29MY | ecosystem: Environmental > Terrestrial > Soil > Wetlands > Peat | place: USA: New York... | reverse complement strand
AATCCAAAAGCGGCCAGCCTGGGTGTGACGCGCCCCGACCAGTTCCGGCATACCGAATCCGACCAGAACCTCGTCCCGCATGTATTGACGATGGAGGAACAGGGGACAGTCATCCGAAACCGGGATCTCATCTGCGTGCAGCCTTACGCGGTCCAACAGCACTTCGCTGAGTTCCTGTAGTTCCTCTTTGGCAGACCCACTCATCCTCAGCCTCTGGATGCCCGCACTCCATTCGCACTCCGGCTGCCGCGCTTCGCTCTGCAGCAGGCGGAAGGTGAGCATCTCGATCATCCGCTTCTCCACCAGCGGAACATTGTCCAGCGAACGATCGATTGCGCCGAGCAGGTTCAGATTCAGGCGCAGCCGTCGTGTCGAATCGATATACAGCAGGAAGTGAAAGCGCTCGGCCAATAGCCGGTCGGCCTGCGTCGGGGACGGCGCGAGCAACTGCGCCTCGTCAAGAAGTGCGTGCCAACCGCCGATGGAGGCTTTGTAGAGATCAGTGAGTTCGTAACGTGTTTCGGAAAGATACTCCGGCAGGGAAGGGCGACATCCAAGCTGATTCGCCAGGACTCTCAGTTCCGCAACCATCCTGGCCCGGTTCGCCCTCAACTGCGCCTTCAGATTTTCCAGGATGAGGTTTCTGGATTCCTTGTCGAGCCGGAAATAACAGTTTCCCGGCAGTTGCGTGGTCCCGGTCTCAATTTCTCTGATGACCTGCTGTCGGGTACCGCCGAAGAGTGCGGTGAACCGCTGGTCGAAACGAAACTCACGCCGCTGATTGCCGATGAAGTCCAGTACCAGACAACTGGTCTTGCCGGTGTCCAGGCGCAGCCCACGGCCCAATTGCTGGAGAAAAACCGTCGAACTCTCGGTTGGCCGGAGAAAAAGGACGCAGTCGAGTTCCGGGATGTCCACGCCTTCATTGAAGAGATCGACGGTGAACAGCACGTTCACTTCGCGGTTGCGTAACAGGGAGGCCGCGCGTGCCCTGTCCTGCGCCGGAGAGTCGCTCGTGATGGCGGCAGCGGGTATTCCGGCCTCGCGAAACACCTGAGTCATGAACCGCGCATGGGCGATCGACACGCAAAAACCGAGCGCCCGCGCCTGGCGCCAGTCCCCGTAGATCTCGCAAAACTGGCTTAGAGCCAGGCTGGCGCGGCGCGTGTCCCCGAGATAGCGTTCTTCAAGTTCGCCGATGGCATAGGAGCCGCGTGACCAGGAGAGCGTCGAGAGATCGGTCCCATCGTGAATACCATAGAAGTCGAACGGCACCAGGTACTGGCGCTCGATCGCGTGCCACAGGCGCATCTCGTCGGCGATCCGATGATCAAACCACGGCTCGATGCTTTCGCCATCCATGCGCTCGGGCGTAGCGGTAAGGCCGAGCAGAATGCGCGGCTGCAATGATGCAACGATCTCGCGATAGCTTTCCGCCGGGACATGGTGCGCTTCATCCAGCACCGCGTATTCCCAATGATCCGCGCCTTGAGACTCCAGCAACCCGCGCGTTCGGAAGCTCTGAATGTTCGCGAAGAGGTGATCATAACTGGCCGCTTCTTCCCCACCGCCGAGCAGATCGCCAAAAGACTCGTCGCGGAGGACATGGCGGAAACTGTCGCGTGCTTGCCGGAGCAATTCCTCGCGATGGGCCAGGAAGAGAAGCCGGGGCCGACGGCCCAAGAATGGCTGGCGCGCGTAGTCAAAGGCCGCAATCAAGGTCTTGCCAGTTCCGGTCGGAGCGACGACGAGGTTTCGGAAGAACCCGCGGTCGATCCGTTCCGCCTCCAACCGGTCGAGCGTGGCCTGCTGGTAGGGATGCGGGCGCAGATCGAAGAAGACCGGCGGACTAGCGTCGGTTTGCCCAGGTGACTGCCGGGCGTGATCGAGCGACAGCCGCACCCGGCGGCAGGATTCCTAATCGTCCGGCCGGAACACTTCAAACTCTTCATCGCACCAGAGCGAATCGAAAGCCCCGCGGAACCGCTCGACGATGTGCGGTGCCTCAACTTCGCTCAGCTTGACGGTCCATTCAATCCCGTCTTCCAGAGCGGGTCCGGACAGGTTGGCCGAACCTACGTACACGCTGCTGAAGCCGTTATCGCGCTGGAAAAGCCACGCTTTGGCGTGCAACCGCCGACGGCGTCCATCGAGCGAAATTCTGAGCTCTACATTGGGCAGCCGCGCCAGTTCCTGAATGGCCCGGAAATCGGTAGCACCGATGTATGTGGTGGTGAGGAGTCGGATGGGTACGTGGCGCTCGGCCAAATCATGGAACGCGCTCTTGAGCCGCTGCCAACCGCGCCACTGGACGAAACTCACCACCATGAAAACGTGGTCGGCGGTCGCCAATTCGCGCTCGAGTTCGAAGCCGAGCCGGGGTTCATCGAGCGCATTCATGAGGAGGGTGGTGGCGCTCAGAGGCGTGGAAGGAGGCACCGGCGGTGCCGCACCGCGATAAAGCGCTCTGAGGACCTCGCCCGGAGGATCGATGGGGTCTGGTTCAGCCGCATCGTCCCGCTGGACCTTCACGAACTCCAACAGCGTGTTGGCCAGTTCCACCTGACGCCGCTGTCGGTCTTCGTTCGGCAACCCGCGAAGGGCAGACTTGATCTGCCGGATGAGGTGGCGAGCAAGATAGTCGGGGCAATCTGCCCCTTCGAGCGCATCCACCGAGGATTTCAGGCCGGACTGGCGATCCAGGAACTGACGGAGGCGCCGGGTCATCAACTGGTCGTAAACACCCTCCTTGAATTCAGTCATTGCTGGATCGAAACTCCGGAACGAGTATGATCTCGTACCGAGCTATGCGAAGGCAAGGCGCCGAGCAGGCGTGCGAAACCAGTGGCAGCGTCCATGCCGACGGCCGCCGCAGATGTCGGCGACTCGCGTGCGAATCCCTCACAAACTCCGCAAGGGAACCAGCAGTAAGCGATCCAGGCCGCTGTGGATGCGCCAGAGGCCGGGTCGTCGTAGTCGCCAGCGCGCGACCTCACGCGCCGAAATGGCCTCAGCGTGAACGTGATCGTCCAACTTGACCCCTCGCTGCGGATTCCTGACGTGAGTCCATGCTCAAAGACGGGAATCAAAAGCGACTAAAGGAATTGGCCTTCGACTGAATTGGCAACTCGTACAGCACCGGTAGATAAATAGCTCAAGAAATCCCGTACGTCGCTGAAAATAAAGGCTGACTCCCCGGGAAACCCGGAATGAAACACTCTCGCGGAAACGCAAGTCATTGAAAGAAAGAGGCGAATGCTCGGCGATAGGGAAGACGCCGTACAGCCACGGTTGACAGGCGCGAGAGGCCTGAAAGAGGCTGGCCGTGTATTTCGCCGTTGCAAGAAAAAACTCTACTTTGCTTCTTTCAGGCGGGATCCCAGCGGCACCTCATCCGCTTCGACCGAGAGCTGCCGACTGGTAATACTGCGCCACAACGCCGAAAGAGGTAGCTACGTCCAGCTTCAGAGAGCACTCTTCTGCCAGATTCGCGAACGGAACAGCCCAAGTCCCTGGCGGCGCCGTAGGTTCGCGAGGGAGGTCGTGCGTTCCTCGCCGTTCAAAGGTGCGGCGGAGCGCCTCGGCCACACGCGACGGGTCCATCGTGCCTGACTGCACCAGCAATGCCAAGTCGACCAGGTCGCGGACTCTGCTATTCGCCGCGCTTCCGCGGGGAAGGGTGTAGGCCTGAATCTTCTCGGCGAACTGCTGCTCGCTCTGGATCATGCGAACGCGGGCTGTGGCAATTCCTGCAAAGCCGAGCCAGTCACGGGTCCCCACCACATCCACCGGGCCGACGATTACGTCGCCAATTCCAACATTCAGGTGGAATTTGACGAACGTTCGTCCGGCCATCAGCGCCTCTACTGGGTTGGGTAGCGAGCGCCTCCGTACGGCGCGCCTTCAAGATCCGTGGTCGCATCGCCGACGCGGAAAGTCAACCAATCGCCGGTTTCGGCCGCGCCGACATCCTGCAACATCGCGAGCACCGCATCCTCGTCGCCCATTGGCTTGGTCCGGACCGTGAAATCGAGGTCTTTGGTCGCCCGCGCCCTCTGGAATCGGAGTTCCATCGCGTACCCGCCCTTCAGAACCCAGTCCGGATAAGCTGACTGGAAGAGCCGCGCGAAAAAGCGATCAAACGCCACCTGCCGTCGAAGCCTCTGGAGATCGACGCCTTCATCGCGAGAAATCCTCTTGAGGCGCTCTTCCATCGCGGTCCGGAATGCTGCGCCGGAGTTGTACTGCCGATTCTCCGTCATCGCCGCTCCTGTAGCGCCATCAGGATTGGCGCGTTTTCGGAAGTCTTGCCAGCCTGGTTGACCTGACGCTTCGTGATCTTGCCGCTGCGCGTGGCCGCCCGAAATGCGCTGCGCAGTTCCGGCTTCGGAACCGAAGCCTCGCGCCAAGTATCGAGGATTGTTCGAAGCGCCGTCGTAGTAGGAACGCCAGAGATAATTTCGCGGCCCGGATCTGGAAGGCTATCCAGAAACTGGACGCCCCCAACGCGCCCACGGCCGCCGACGTTGCGCCGAAGGCCAAGAGGTCGAAGAAGACTGCCAGGACCAAGGACGCCGCGCCCACGGCGCGCGAGGGCAGCAAGAAGGCCATCGTACTCGAACTACTGCACCGCGGAGAAGGCGCGACGATGACCGAGATCGCCAAGGCCACCGGCTGGCAGAACCATTATGCCGACATTCGGATTATGCCGACCAGCGTTGGCAATCCCGTCTATGGGGCGGGAATCGCTGCGATGGAGTCGGCATAATCAGAGAGCCTCCAGGAAGGCGAGCAGTTTGTCGGTCGGTCGGAAACGGCCGGGTTTTGTCTCTATCGGAGCTGTCTTATCCAGAGCGCGTTCCTTGATCTCCAGATCCGCGTGTAGGTAAATGTGGGTCGTCTCGATCTGTTCGTGACCGAGCCAGAGTGCGATCACAGAGGTGTCGATGCCGGCGCGCAGCAATCGCATGGCGGCTGAATGCCGCAATACATGCATGGTCACGGATTTTTGTGCCAGCGACGGACAAACGTCGGTGGCTTTCCCGACGTATTTGGCAAGCCGGTGCTCGAGTGCGTCCCGGCTGAGTCCTCTCCCAGTCTGTGTGGTGAACAGCGGGGCTTCTGGCTGACCGGCCCGCTCGGTCAGCCAGGAACGCAAGACGGCGACTGTGCTTGAGGTGAGCGGCGTGATCCGCTGCTTTCGTCCCTTCCCGTTGCAACTCACATGCGCACCGGTTCCGAGATGGACATCGGCGCAGCACAGGCCGGTCAGTTCAGACGCCCGAAGACCGGTCTGGACCGCGAGGCTGAACAGTGCGGTATCGCGCCGCCCGGTCCACTTCGACCGATCGGGTGCGGCGAGCAAGGCGTTGATTTCCGCCTCGGTCAGGAAGGTCACGAGCCGTCGCTCGAAGCGCTTTGGTGGAATGGCAAGAACGCGCTCAATGGCAGAAGCATGCTCCGGATGCCGAAGCGCCGCGTATCGAAACAGGGAACGGATGGCAGCAAGCCGCGCATTGCGGGTGCGCACGCTGTTCTTTCTCTGCTGTTCCAAGTCGTTGAGGAAGGCACCGACCAGCGAAGCATCCAGATCGTCGATATCCAGCTTGCTTGGGGCATTGCCTTTCCTGTCTGATGCGAAGACCAGCAATAGCCGCAGGGTATCCCGATATGCACAGAGCGTGTTCGGGCTGACCTGACGCTGACCGACGAGGCGATCAGTGAAGAACGCCTGCAAAGTCGTGGCAAGTGCGGTCATGCATCACCTCCAAGGTGGCGCTCAAGCCGATCGCCGGCCAACCCCAGCAATTCCGGTGCGGCCGACAGATACCAGTAGGTATTGGCAGGGTCGACATGGCCGAGATAGGTTGACAAGATCGCCATGCGAGTTTCGGGTTCTCCTGCCTTGTAGCCATCAATGATGGTATTTGACGGCGAAGCCATGCCGGAGATCATGGATCCTCGGCCTGCATGCGGCCGAACGTGGTGAGATACTGCAATGGCGCAGCAGTTTCTGGAATGTCGGCATCACGTTGTTGTAGCGCAGTCGCCTGCCCGCAGAAGACGACAGCAATGCCGACGTGCCCGCCTGATGTGGGCGATCATCGCGGCGCAAGTAGTCTTGCAGGGCCGTGACCACGGTCGGGTGCAACGGCAATTCGCGGAACTTGCCGAATTTGCCGTTGCGGATCGTGAGCAGGCCATTGATCGCGTCGAAGTCATCGCTGTCGAGGCCGATCGCCTCTCCGACACGCATTCCGGTTGCCGCCAGCACGCCAATCAGTGTCCGATACGTTGCCTGCAAGTGGGACCCGCGCAGGATCGCTGTCGCCGACATCAGGTTCGAGATTTCGTGTGGCGAGTAGAGGTACGGTGTTGCTCTGCGCGGTCGACCTGGCAGGATACCCATTGGCGGTACCTGGGTGGCAGGGTCGATCCCATGGAGGTGTCGGGCGAAGATACGAACTTCGGCAAGCCGCCTGGAAGTCCAGCTTGCGTCGGCGCCTGCGGGAAGAGTTGCCCAGGCCAGCGCCGTTTCGGTTGTCAGGCATTTTTCGCCGCGATCTTCGACGAAGGAAACGAACTGACCGAGTAGTCTCTCTGTTTTGTCAAGCTTATAACCGAGAGCGCGACGCATGGCCAGATACTCTGTGAGAGCTTTGCGAAGACCGCTCATTGGACGTCTCCCGGCCATGGGCGCGCAATCGTGCGCAAGCCGTTACGGTCGACCTTCGCATAGATCGCTGTTGTCTCGGTACGAACGTGACGCAAGAGTTGACCGATTTCCGGTAGTGACGCACCTGTACGTAAGAGTTGCATAGCTGCGGTATGGCGCAGGCGGTGGGCGTGGACGCGCCCGAGATTGGCCCGCCGTGCAGCATCCGCCACGATCGTGCTCACGCGAGTCGGGGTGAGATGGTGATAGGGAGCGACGCACCTTACGAATACGGCCCGGCCCAGTGCGTTCGCGGGGCGGGCCTGTTCCAGGTATTTGACCAGCCTGAGACCGACGTCCTGCGGCAAGGGAATGCGTTCTATACAGTTTCCCTTGCCACGCACTACGATCGTGCCCGCTCGCCAGTCGATATCGTCCAACATGAGCTTTGCGACCTCGCCGCGTCGTAGTCCCAGCCGGACCAGCAGGGTCAGAATGGCAAGGTCCCGACAGCCGACGGGGGTATTCGCATGGCATGACGCAAGTAGGCGCTGAACCTGATCGGGCTCAAGTCCCTTGGGCAAACCCACCAATCGGCGACGGGCTACCGATGGCACGACGCAGACGAGCGATCTTTCCGTGATGCCTTCAAGATGAAGAAAGCCCAGGAACGACCGAAGCGCTGTGATTGTCAACCTCGCCATACCGCTGCTTTGGCGAGGGCACCGCGCCACCACAAACGAGATGATATCGGCCGGGCTCAGATTACCAAGCTCCAGGGCAAGGCCATCTGCAGACTTTCTGCTGTCCAGAAATGGGCGCAGACGATTAACATACCCCTCGACCGTAGTGGCTATCAAGGAACGCTCCATGGTCATATAGCGCCGATACCGGCCCAGAATTACGCTTGCAGGGCCTTCGCGCACAGGTGCCTCAAGGAGAGGAGCTAGCTTCAGCCGATGGAGATAATCGAGGATCGGACGCAGGGTCCTGTGCGTCTTGTGTCTAGCGAAGCCCGCAGATCTGCGGTCGCGTAAGAAACGATCCGCCAGTCGGAATGACAGATCGCCCGCGGTTAATTCCTGAGCCTGCAGCCAATCGCTCAGATCGGCAAACAGTCTCTTCTTTCTGTGAACGGTACTTGGTGGGTATCCTTGCTGTAGCAGTTCGTCTTCAAAGTCCTGCAAAAGGGCATCGCGTGAGTATACGGCCGGTGTGCGGATTCCGAGGGATGCCGATCAGCGTTCCGAACTGATGTCGATCACGATTCCGAAGTGGTGCCGATCAGTGTTCCGAACTGATGCCGATCAGTCTTACGGTTGTAGTTCGGAACGCTGATCGGATTGGAATGGCGGCGTAGGGCAGCCGTGGCGACTGGATTCCACTGGAAGTGGAGACCCCCAGTTGCCACAGAAGAGGCTGACCATGCGCAAGTTGAAGGAAGTTCTGCGGCTCCATTCCCTCGGACTGAGCCAGCACCAGATCGCCCGCAGTTGCTCCATTTCCCAGAGCACCGTCCACGAGTACCTGTCGGCCGCGCAAGCGGCCGGCGTGAAGTGGCCAGCGCCGGAGAACTGGGATGACCAGCGGATCGACCGCACGCTGTTTCCGCAGCGGCCCGCGCTCGCCGTCTGGCGGAAACATCCGGAGCCGGACTGGACGCAGGTCCACCAGGAACTGCAGACCCACAAGGACCTGACCCTGCTGTTGGTCTGGCAGGAGGGTCGCGAGAGCAACCCCGACGGCTACGCCTACAGCCGCTTCTGCGATCTCTACCGGCGGTGGTTAAAGAAGCTCGACCTGGTACTGCGCCAGGAGCATCGCGCCGGTGAAAAGATGTTCGTGGATTACGCCGGGTCCAGTATTCCGATTCACAATCCGGAGAGCGGCGACGTGCATCCCGCCGCGGTGTTCGTGGCGGTGCTGGGTGCCAGCAGTTACACCTTCGCCGAAGCCACCACCGGGCAGGATCTGCGGAACTGGATCGGATCGCATCAACGGGCCTTCGAGTTCTTCGGTGGCGTAGTCGAGGTCGTGGTCCCGGACAACTTGAAGAGTGCCGTCACCCATCCCAGCTATTACGAGTCCGATCTGAACCCCACCTACCGCGACCTGGGCGAGCACTACGGCGTGGCGATCATTCCAGCGCGGCCGTATCGGCCCAGGGAGAAAGCCAAGGCGGAGGTGGGTGTGCAGGTAGTCCAACGCTGGATCGTGGCCGCCCTGCGCAAGCGCAAGTTCTTCTCTCTCGATGAAGTCAACCAGGCCATTGCCGAGTTGTTGGTGCGGCTCAACCAGCGGCCATTCCGCAAACGCGAGGGCAGCCGCGCCACGCTGTTCGCGCAACTGGACCGGCCGGCACTGCAGCCGCTGCCGGCCACGCGGTACCAGTTTGGAGAATGGGAGACGGCCCGCGTCAACATCGATTACCACATCGAAGTGGAGCGGCATTACTACAGCGTGCCGTACGCGCTGGTGCACCAGCAGGTGGACGTGCACCTGACCGGGGAGACGCTGGAGGTTCTCCACCGCGGGGCGCGTGTGGCATCCACGTCCGCTCCTATGTGCCGGGGAAGGCGACCACGTTGACCGAGCACATGCCCAAGGCCCATCAGAAATACGTGGGGCGCACGCCGTCGCGGCTGATCGAAGATGCCCAGCAGACCGGCCCCTACACGGGGCAGTTAGTGGAAGCGATCCTGGCGGCCAAGCGCCACCCGGAGCAAGGGTATCGGTCCTGCCTGGGGATCTTGCGCCTGGCGAAAATCTATCCGGCCGAGCGTATGGAGGCCGCCGCCCGCCGTTGCCTGAAGGCACGCGCTTACAACTGCCAGAGCATGGACTCGATTCTGAAGAACCAACTGGACCGGCTGCCCCTGCCTGGCGATCCGCCGATTCAACCTGCCGTGAACCACGAGAACATCCGCGGAGCCGATTACTTCGATGCCCCGCCGGAGGCCGATCCTCCAGTGATTCAGTAAGCCGACAAGGAGAACCATGCTCAACCAACAGACGATCGAGAAACTCTACGCCATGCGCATGCGCGGCATGGCCGATGCGTTCACCCAACAACAGGAAGAACCCGAGACCACGCAGCTCAGCTTCGCGGAGCGCTTCGCCCTGCTGGTAGACCGCCAGTGGAACTGGCGGCAGAACCGGGCCCTGGAGCGGCGGCTCAAAGAGGGCCGGCTGCAAGGAGTAGCCTGCATGGAAGACATCGACTTCCGCGCGGCGCGAGGTCTGGACAAGCAGGTGGTTCGCTCACTGATGAGCGACTCGGACTGGGTGCGGCGCCATCAACATATATTCCTGGTGGGGCCAACCGGGATCGGGAAGACCTTTCTAGCGAAAGCCTTTGGACAGAAGGCCTGCCGCGACGGATTCACGGCTTACTTCGCCACGGCGGCCCAGTTGTTTCGGGAACTGGAACTGGCGCGGGCGGACGGCAGCTTCGCCAAGCGGCTACGAGGGCTTGGACAGGTGGATGCGCTGATCGTGGACGATTGGGCGATGTCGCCCATGGCGGAGGGCGAGCGCCGCGCATTCCTGGAGATCTGCGACGAACGCTACCTGACGAGGTCGACGCTGTTGACCAGCCAGTTGCCGGTTGCGAAGTGGCATGCGCAGATCGGCGACCCGACGGTGGCCGACAGTATTCTGGACCGCCTGGTGCATGCGGCGCACCGGATCGAGTTACAGGGGGAGTCGATGCGGAAGAAGAAGGACGGACGCCGGGGCAAAGATGCGGAGTAGCGGGTGGGTCGCGGAATGTTTTTGGGCGCTAACTCCAATACTGTTCACTTAACAACATTTTTGTGCTATTCTGTTTGGGGCGGGAGGCCCCGAGAATGGCCCGAACCGTCGCATCCTTGCCCGCCGGGAGCCGTATCACGGACTACATCAGCCTCGGCGTC
>Ga0326727_10027044_pt1 | contig 10570 bp, 9 predicted proteins | sample MB2enrmetagenome_FD_207643 | JGI IMG/M metagenome (GOLD analysis project Ga0326727, IMG submission 207643) | Lab enriched peat soil microbial communities from McLean, Ithaca, NY, United States - MB29MY | ecosystem: Environmental > Terrestrial > Soil > Wetlands > Peat | place: USA: New York... | reverse complement strand
CGGGCAGTAATGCACCAAAGAGACATCGGCAACACTGTCATGGGACACGCCTCTTTAGTCTAACATATACTATACCCAAGTTGCACCCCAGGTCAGCCGTGACCCACGAGATTTGCTGCTACCGAAGCATCGTGTTCCGGAATTCCCCTCCTTAATAAGGAGGGGTTAGGGGAGGTTCCGGGAGGTTAACCCTGCATATATGTGCTGACCTTCGGATTACCCTCACCCCCACCCGCTCCCGCCAGGGAGCAGGAGAGGGAGCTTTCTGCGGCAATGCCCAATGTATTGATTATACAAGCATCGTGTTAATCCATCCCCCATTCATCATTCATCAATCATCACTTAACGGCATATTCCATATCGAACTGCTCTTCCGGCTCGAAATCGAACTCCTGCGCGAGGAAATGGTAGGGGAAGCCTTTGAGGAGGTTGTTGTAATCGCGGACAGCCTTGTTGTACTGCTGGGCGAGGGTCTTGATGTAGTCTTCGGTCATGCCGAGTTCCGTGCAAGCGTGGTGGAAATCGCCGCCCGAACTGACCTCAGGCACGGATTCTGCCTGCTTGAGGAGAAGCCTGAAATTTTGTGAAAGAAGGGTTTCATTTGCGGAGAGCTGATCCATGTTCCAGCCGCCCAGGCCGGCCTGATAGAGCTTGTCCATGCTCTCGAAGACACCCAACTCCTTGTCCGAGCGCTCCCTGAACAACCTGATGAACACCGGAATCAGATCCCGCCGCTTCTGGAGCTGGTCCTGGAGCTTGCTCCATGCGTCACCTGATGCATTCCTGGCCATGGTCAGCCGGCTGAACGCTTTGAAGCCCCATATACCAATTATCAGCACAACCGTGCCAATCGCAGCAATGATCATAAACAAACCCTCATGCAGGATGGGAGAGGCGCTGGTTCCCCTCCTTAATAAGGAGGGGTTAGGGGAGGTTCCGGGAACCATCCTGTGTGTGCCGGTCTTCCGGTATGCCCTCACCCCTACCCTGTCCCGCCAGGGAGCAGGAGTGGGTGCCCTAAGCCTGAAATCCCTTCCGCAATTCATAATTCATAATTCATAATTCATCATTTCCGAATGGCTTCCATCCCGCCCATGTAAGGCCGAAGGACCTCCGGCACGACCACGGACCCATCGGCCTGCTGGTAGTTCTCCAAAATTGAAACGTAAGTCCTCGGAAGCGCGATTCCCGATCCGTTGAGCGTATGAACAAACTCCGGCTTCGCGCCCTGCTCCCTGCGGAATCTTATGTTCGCGCGCCTCGCCTGGAAATCCTCGAAGTTGCTGCACGAAGAGACCTCCAGCCACTGCTCAACCCCCGGCGCCCAGGATTCCAGATCGTAGGTCTTCGCGCTGGAGAAGCTCATATCGCCGGTGCAGAGGAGTCGCACCCTGTACGGAATGCCGAGCATCTGCAAAACCTCCTCGCCGTTGTTGGTCAGCAATTCTAGTTCCTCATATGAGTTTTCAGGAACGACAAACTTGACCATCTCGACCTTATCGAATTCATGGACCCTCAGCAGCCCGCGCGTGTCCTTGCCTGCTGCGCCCGCCTCGCGGCGGAAGCACTTGCTGTGGCCTGTCAGGTAGATCGGGAGGTCCTTGCCGTCCAGAATCTCCTCCCGATGGATGTTTGTGATCGGAACTTCGGCGGTCGGAATCAGGAACATATCATCTTCCGGCAAGCGATACATGTCGAACTCGAACTTCGGCAACTGGCCGGTTCCGGTCATGCAATCGCGATTGGAGAGCGTGGGGGTGAAAACTTCCTTATAGCCATGCTTGCCCACATGGAGGTCTGTCATCCAGTTGTAGATTGCCCTCTGAAGCCTTGCGCCAACCCCGGTATAAAGGATGAACCCGCTCCCTGCGATCTTGCTCCCTCGCTCGAAATCCACAAGCCCGAGGCTCGTCGCCAGTTCCCAGTGCGGCTTCGGGGCAAAATCGAACTTCCGTGGCTCGCCCCATTCGCGAACGGTGACATTGCCTGATTCATCCAGGCAGACCGGAACGCTTTCATGCGGCTTGTTCGGGATTGTCAGGAGCAGCTTCTGTGTCCGCTCCTCGAGCGTGCGCACCTCCGAATCCATCTCCTTGATCCTGTCGGATACGGATCGCATCTCCTCGATCTCGGCGGTCGCATCCTCTTTATTCCGTTTCATCACGCTGATCTTCTCGGAAACCGTGTTGCGAAGCGCTTTGAGCTGATCGACCTCCGTGATCACCTTGCGCCAGAGATCGTCCGCGCCCAAGAACTCGTCCAGCACGGAGGCGTCCATGCGCTTGGCCTTGATCGCCGCCCTCACTTCTTCAGTATTCGATCGAATAAATTTAGCATCCAGCATGATAGTTTCCTCTAATTAGCGGGTAGCGTCCGGAAATCCCCGTCCCATAAGTCCCATCCGGGCCGCGGCTCCCCTCCTTGATAAGAGCCTGTCCAGAGCGTAGCGAAGGAAGGGGTTTGGGGAGGTTCCGAAGACTGGACCCATCACTTCAAAACTCCAGCACTCTATTACTCCCCTTGCCATCCAACACCCAATATCTAATATCTAATATCCACTTTGACCCCACAATGCTTGCGGTCCGATTCCTCGCTGTAGCGCAGATACGCCTGTATCTTCGCGCCGTTGGCAAAATCGCTCGGATCGTTCACCCCGGTGCGTATGGCGCGGATGAACCTCTCATACATATTCGGCGTATGCTTGCACTTCACCGTCTTCCACGTTGCGCTTTCGATATCTTTGCCCTTGCAGATGCGATACTCATCATAAGACGTATCCAGATCGATCTCCAGCCCGCCCTTGTCTCCAAAGACCCGAAGACGCAGGCTGTTGAGCTGACCGCATGCCCACCGCGTAGAGTGAACGGTACCGATGGCGCCGTTCGCAAAGGCGACGGTCGAGACGAAGCTGTCATTCGCATCGAGCGTGTATTCCCCGATCTTGTTGCCGGGAATGCCCTTATCGAAAGTCTTCAACCGGCACTCGATCTCCGAGATGTCGCCGCAAACGAGAGTTGCGAAATCGTATATGTGGCAGCCCACATCGCCAAGCGTGCCGGCGCTGCCGTGTTTAGTGGATAGCCGCCATGTGAAACCGGGCGTTGTGCGCCAGTCGCCCCAGCCGGTGCTCACCAGCCAGCTTTGCAGATAGCTCGCCTCAACGTGCTTGATCTCCCCGATCTCGCCCTTCTTCACCACCTCAGCGGCCTTTTGGAGGGCGCTGGAGTTGCGGTAGGAGAAGTTGACCATATTGATCACGCCTGCCTTCTTCGCGGCATCGGCCATTTTCCGGGCATCCTCCAGGTTGGAGGCAAGCGGCTTCTCGGAAAGAATGGCGACGCCGTGTTCCAGCACCGCCAGGGCGACCTGCGCATGCAAGGCATCCGGCGTCACATTGCTGACTCCGTCGAGCTTCTCCTGATCCAGCATTGCATGATAATCCGTATAAACCTTCGGAATGCCGTAGTGTTTTGCGAAAGCCTCCGCCCGCTCGGCAGAAATGTCGCAACAAGCTTGGAGCTTCACGCCGCGAATGCTCTGAAACCGCTGAGCATGCGAACCAGCCATGCCCCCAGTACCGATAATCCCAATTTTAATCATGATTGTTTCTTCCTCATATCATGTGTCCAAGAGCGGAAGGGCATGGAAATCCCTCCATTACATCCTTGTCCAAAATAGCGTTTATCCCACGCTCAACTTGAGTGCGAGTTAACAGCGAGGGATCATTCAGTGCCACAACGCTGATGCATCCAGAATCGATCTCAAGATGGCGGTCTAATCCCCCTCTCCTGCTCCCTGGCGGGAGAGGGAGGGGTGAGGGCAGTCCGGAAATCGAAACCGCCAAATTATTTTGGACAGCAATGTCCCTACATCCAGAATCCAGGAGGTCACTCCCGAATAATCTTCAGTAACTCGTCCGTCTTCTCGTCCAGCATATCCTTCGTTTTCGCTTCCACGTTCAGGCGAAGGAGCGGTTCGGTCTGGCTCGGGCGTACGTTGAACCACCAATCATCGTATTCGACCGTCAGCCCGTCCAGTTCTATCACTCGGCCCTTGCTGCCGTAATCTTCCTTCAACTCCGCCAGTTTCGCGTTCACATCCGCGACCTTTGAATTGATCTCGGGACTGTGGAAGTACCGCATAATGGGAGCAACCATCTCAGAGAGCGGAATCTTCTCCTCCTCCATTAGCTGAATGATCTTGAGCATCGCCAGATCCCCGTTATCGGTGACATAGAAATCGGAGAAATAATAGTGGCTGGAAAGCTCGCCCGCGAAGAGCGCGCCGATCTCACGCATCTGCCTCTTGATCAGCCCGTGTCCCACTCGACACATCAGCGCCTTTCCGCCTGCTTTCTCGATCTCCTCCTTCACCGCCCAACTGCTCCGCAGATCGTAAAGGATGGTCGCGCCGGGGTGATCCTTTAGCAGTTCCTTCGCTATGAGTGCAGTAATCATATCCCCGGCGATGCTGTGGCCCTTTTCATCCACGAACGCCACGCGGTCGCCGTCACCATCAAACGCCACTCCCAGGTTCGCGCCCTTATCCAAGACAGTCTGCTTGAGCGCCGCCAGTGTTTCTTCCTTGAGAGGATTCGCCTCGTGATTCGGGAAGGTGCCGTCGATGTCCCAATATAGAGGATAGACCTCGCAATCCTGACCCTCGAAAAGCTTGGGGCAGATAAGCCCGCCCATGCCGTTTGCGGTATCCACTGCGATCTTCAGTCCGCCAAACGTCTTGATGCCACTCGTCTTTATCACGGCTTCCACGTATTCATCCAGCAAACAGACATCCGGAAGGCGCTTGCCCATTGTCGGCACGGGCGCGAAGTTGCCGGACTCGGCCAGATCATATAGAGCATCATTGCTAACGTACGTTATGCTTGGAATGGCTTGCGGCCCAGTCATCTTAAAACCGTTATACTGCCCGGGGTTGTGCGATGCGGTAATCATCATTCCCGCGTCACCTTTAAGGGCGTTTACAGCATAGTAGTACATGGGCGTGCTTGTAAGCCCGATGTTAACTACGTCGCTTCCACCCTCGATCAAACCCTTCACCACCGGTTCCACCAGGATCGGACCGCTCACTCGCATGTCGTGTCCAATCACGGTAATCTTCGGCTTCAACTCCTGCGCATACGCACGGGCGATTCTATACGCCGTGTCCTCATTGAACTGATCGGGATACGTTCCGCGAATATCATACGCCTTGAAAATGCTTCGATCGATTTGTGCCATCAATATATTCCTCCTGATTCCAAACTACCAGGCAAGTCAGCTAGTTGGCTTACACCGGCAATTATACTTACCCGGAATGCGAGGTGTCAAGGCAAACGGTCATCCAACCCATCATCTCACTGGCGATCATTCGCGAGCACAAACATTATGTTAACTGTGATCTGGCGTCTCATTCTACTTCTTATTCCTTACAAAGTTAACCATGTGGTAACCGTCCTGCAATCGTCTTGTAATCTGGCGGAGTTAGACTTTACGGTAAGCTCAACAGTCGAGGTAGCAAACGATACCGGCTGTGTCAGGCTTAAATCACATGGGCGCTTTCAGTACATGGAAGGAGAGAGTCAATTGAAACGAACAGTAGTAATGGTTCTGTGTCTAGTCGTGCTGGCATCATGCGCAGTCGTAATGGCACAACCGACGGATGTCCCCAAGGATCATTGGGCGTATGCGGCAATCGAGTCGCTGTCGGCCAAGGGTCTGGTTCTGGGATACCCCGATGGTAAGTTTGTAGGAAACAGGGCGATCACACGCTATGAGATGGCCACCATTATCAGCAGAGTCCTGGACAATGTTGATAAATCCATCGATGCCGCCAAGTCAGGCATGGCATCTGCTCCCGCAGCTCCGGCCCCAGCCCCGGCTGCTTCAAGCACGCCCTCAGTTTCACCCGAGGATCTGGCGACAATCAGCAAGCTGGTTGACGAGTTCAAGACCGAACTCGCCGTGATCGGCGCGGACGTCGCTGGTTTCAAGGAAAGAATGGACAAGCAGGACGAGAAGATCGACGAACTGCAGAACAACGTTGACGTGATTAAGAGTGGTATCGAGGATCCGGAAGGCAGCATCCAGACCACGATCTCAGATGTTAAGAAACTGAACAAGGTCAAAGTCTCAGGTTACCTTCAGGCTCGCTACACCTATGACTTCAACCCGGCAAACATTACCGGCAACACCACGACCGTCCTGAATAACGCCGCCACGGCCAGCGCCAAGGCCCAGCAGGGCTTTGGTGTTCGACGCGGGCGACTGAAGGTTGATGCCCGACCGACCGACAACACTGGGATTTCTTACCAGATTGACTTCGGCGGCGGCCAGACTTCAATAGCGACTGGCACCCCGGCCAACATCTATCAGGTCGTCACCAAAGACGCAAATATCCAGTACTACCTCAAAGGCGATCCCGGCATAGGTGGTACTTTTGTACTCGGTCAGTTCCTGACCCCCTTCGGTTACCAGCTCGTTCGCTCCTCGTCAGTCAGAGAGACTCCTGAGTTCTCAGAAGTCATCACCCGACTGTTTAACGACTCCAGCACGCTGGACATCGAGTACGACCGAGGTCTGAAGTACAGCTCCCCGACCGAGCAGGCCTTGACCTACGAACTCGGCGTGATGAACGGCGCAGGCCCGAACCAGTATGACAACAACCAGGCGAGAAACACAGTCGGCAAAATCCGACTTGCGGTTGCCGACAACATCGACCTCGGCGTTTCCGGATACTGGGGCCAGGAACCTGACGGAGCCAAAGTGCTTCAGTCAATCAACCGCTATGGAGCGGATCTCGAAATCTACTTCGGCAATTGGAACCTCAAGGGTGAGTATGTTACCGCCCAGGACGTTGATTACCGCGCAGCCGGTGGAACTGCTACCAAGTGGGGTATGTGGGGACAGGTCACCCGCAACTTCGGCGCGATGGATCAGTTCGTAGCCATGTACGATTCTTACAACAATGGGTACAACTACAGCGGTTCCGATGCCGGTCCCGGCACAGACACATGGAACGTGGGCTGGATCCATTACATGGACTCAGCAACCAAGCTGAAATTCTTCTACAAGATGCCCGATAACAACAGATTCAACACGGCCATCTTCGAAGTCGTCAGCATATTCTAAGACAATCACCGTTGCCTTGCCCTCCGGGGCAAGGCAATTTCACGCATGAAATCAAGAAAGGACACTATTCAAATGAAACTGAAACCAATTTTAAGCCTCGCACTGGCGGCAGGTCTTGGAATCAGTCTTCTTTCCGCCGCGCCAACATTTGCGGCAGGCCGCTCTCTTACCATTAAGGGATCGGACACCATGGTTCTGGCTGGCCAGGCATGGGCAGAGGCCTTCATGGCCAAATATCATGGCGCTGAGGTCTCCGTACAGGGCGGCGGCTCCGGAACCGGAATCGCAGCCTTGATCAACGGAACATGCGATATCTGCGAGGCATCCCGCGAGATGAGCCTCAAAGAGGTCCAGTCCTGCAAAGAGCGAAACTTCATCCCCGTTAAGACCACTGTTGCCCTCGACGGCATCACCATAGCGGTCAACTCATCCAATCCGGTTCGCTCTCTGACGCTTGCACAGCTCAAGGGTATTTTCACCGGCAGCATCAAGAACTGGAAGCAGGTCGGCGGCGAGGATGCACCGATAGTCGTTCTCTCAAGAGAGAGCAGCTCCGGTACTTACGTTTACTTCAAGCAGAACGTTCTTGACAACCAGAACTACGCTGCAACCGCACTGCTGATGCCCTCCACCAAGGCCATCCAGCAGGAAGTCAAGCACAACCCGAACGCAGTCGGATACGGCGGAGTCGCCTACTTCAAGAACCAGAAGGGCATAAAGATCGTTCCCGTCTCAAAGACGAAGTCATCTCCCGCCATTGAGCCGACCGACGATAACGTTCGAAGCGGCCGATACCCGATCTCCCGTGGCCTGTTCTTCTACACCGCAGGCGCACCCAAGGGCGAGATCAAGACCTTCGTGAACTTCGTGCTGAGCACCGAAGGCCAGGAGCTTGCGGAGAAGAAGGGTTACGTTTCACTTAAGAAGATGTAGTTCCCTCCCAAAACATAGAAACCTCACACTCACCCCGCAAAGGCCCTGGTCCGCACCCAGGGCCTTTCGCATATGTATCCCACGTCCGCATGCAAACCAGGCGGCAAGTCTGATTATCCTAGCGGCCGTCTGCAGACGGTGTTCAACTTCCGGATCAGCAAAAATGAGCTAAGCAGATACTTCGGTCGCAGGGTCCGCCATCGCCTTGGCAAAACGGACGGCGCTGCCGAAGCCAAGCTGCTCGGATTAGACTGGCTTTCGGAACCTCAACCTTAGGGCCCGGGAGTTTAACCTCGCGCCCCGCCGGTTATGTATTCCGGGAATCACAAGGCGCCTTAATCGGCTCATGGAGGTGGGAGATGATAGTCGATCCCGTTTGCGGTCAATGTCTCGATGGTCTGGAATACCCGGAGCAGGAGGAGTACAACGGATACATTTTCTTCTTCGGTTCCCTGGAGTGCGCACAGAAGTTCCGAAAGAACCCGGCTCAATATGTCGCCGGTCGAGAGGCGGAGTTTGGGGAGATCATACCGGAGTATTCCCGGCGCGTGGCCTGAGGGGTAAGATTCCAGGGTTCAGAGTGTATGAGGCATGAACTCCCTGAAACCCTAAGACCTTAGAACCCTGGAACCTTACATCCTTAGAACCCTATGCCGCAGCTCGCCACTGGGGTTCGCCGAATAATTCCGATCGCCGAAGGAAGTCCTTCACCTCTTCATCTGTCAGGTCGCGCCATTCTCGATAGAAAGACGCCACGGCAAACGGCAGGCGTTCGCTGATAATAAGAGAGACCACTCTGTCCGCCTTCGGGCCAACCAACCGGGACGCGCCGTTCGATGCCGTTGGGACAGCCACGACAATGCAAGCCGGCATCTGCTTACGCAGAGATTCGATCGCAGCCAGCATGGTATATCCGGAGGCCAAGCCGTCATCGACGATTAGGACCGGCCTATCCTTAACGTCCGAAAGAGGTTTGTCGTCTCGATACTCTTTCATCCTTCGAACCGTCTCTGCATGAACATCCTCTACGATTCTGGAAATCTCCTGTGGCTCCAGCCCCACACCACTCACCATGCGATCATTCAGCACGAAGGTTCCATCCGGCATTACTGCGCCGAATCCGGCCTCGGGATTCCAGGGCACGGGCAGCTTGCGTGGAACGATAACGTCCAGGGGCACATCGAGCCTCTGAGCTATCTCATAACCCACGGGCACGCCCCCCCGGGGAATAGCAAGCACGATGGCGTTTCGATCCTTGTAATCTAGTAGCGCTTCGGACAATCGACGTCCGGCCTCCCGCCTATCCTGAAACAGCTCCACATGCATGCCGTGCCTCCTCAAGCCATAATGAACTCCCTGCATTCAGAGCTTTTCCCAAACGCCGCACTCCCGAAACTTGGAACGGTTTGTGCTATAATGTTAGCATTAAGCTCGGAGGTGAAATGTATGGGGAAGATCGAAGACGCCGTTCAATACTTTGGCAGTGGTTACAATTGCAGCCAGTCCGTTCTCGCCGCGTTTGGTCCGGATTTGGGCTTGGATCGCGCATCCTGCCTGAAGGTCGCTTCCACATTCGGCGGTGGGCTGGGAAGGCGCGCGGAAGCGTGCGGAGCGGTGACGGGCGCGTTAATGGCGCTTGGGCTGAAATACGGAGGCAAAACGGTAGATGACCCTGCCGCGAAAACGGAGGTCTATAAATATGCCGGAGAGTTCATGGACAGGTTCAAGGCGCTTCACGGCTCACTCATCTGCCGCGAACTCCTCGGATTCGATATCAGCACGGACGAAGGACTTCGGCAAATGAAGGAGCAGAACGCACACGAGCTGAAGTGTAAAAACCTCGTGGCCTCTGCCGCTCAAATCCTGGAAGAAATGCTGCAAGATGGTTGACTATTGCCCCCATTAGGTTCCGTTGAGTCCTTGAGGGATAATGTTCGCAAGCCCTGAGTACCGGCGTGGCCTCAGCGGCAAGCCAATGCAGGTCAGGAAGCCAACATATTGCCATACCTAGCCCCCTCTCCAGCTCCCTGCCTCGTCCTGAGTAGGCGACCGTTTAATCCTGAGTAGCCCGGATGAATGGCCGGGCGTATCGAAGGACGGCGCCGTATCGAAGGAGCGGGAGAGGGAAGTGGTGAGGTTAACCCGGCATCAACTTCGTTACCGTTTCGCCTCGACATTTGCTGAAACCGCCTCAGCGCCTTCCTTAAACGCCCTTCACTGTCGCGAAATGTCCGGCCAGAAAGCCCGCCACGCCCGCTATCGCCGCGATTGCAAGCATTTCCAACCCGCTACGCACCGGATTTCTCCCGGTGTAGTATGTCTTGGCTGCTCCCATCCCGAAAAGCGCGCAAGCTGTCGCCGCAACCGATACGGACAAGGCGGTATGCCTACCAAACAGCACATAAGGCAATATAGGAAATAGGGAGCCCAGAATGAACGCTACAAACATCCACCAGGCCTTCCATATAGGATTCGCCAGATCCTCCTGCCCTATCCCTAGTTCATGCGCC